>JAEEGL013638734.1_pt1 | contig 23485 bp, 19 predicted proteins | sample 9134231 | NCBI WGS metagenome assembly JAEEGL01 (sample SAMN16246548, study PRJNA631951) | gut metagenome | biome: gut microbiome; feature: rumen; material: fiber-attached | host: Bos | place: Iran: Karaj | collected 2018-10
GAATATCGGCAGCATCGAAAACAGCGTTACCGAACCGCCGAAAGGCATTTTCCATATCTGCACGTAACTCAGAACGAACGCGAGAGCGATCATTATCGCGGTCATCGCGAGCTTTTCGATATACTTGCGATTATTGTTTTTGCCGTTATCCTGCTTCTCTGTACTCTTTTTTTCTTTTTCGGTATTCATAAAACGCACCGCCTTTATAAAAAATTAAACGCCGCAAATAAATGCGGCGTAAATATTATCATCACTGACAGTTATTTACCTACGCCGGCATTATCCGGATCAGGTCGCGGGTCGAAACGCGGTTTCCTCTCAGCCGGGCTTTCCCCAGCTCCCCGTTTAGTTTAATATTATGATAGTGAAAAAATGTGAATATTTCAATTATTCATCTTTGAAATATCTTTTAATAAACTCGTCGCTCAGTATGGCGCAGGTATGTATCGATCTGTATTTGCCTTTAACGAACATCGACGATCTTGCGCAGCCCTCGTATTTCATACCGCATTTGTCCATAACTCTTCTGCTCGCGTCGTTGCCGTCCATATACCTTGCTTCGATCCGGTGCAGGTTCAGCTCCATAAAACCGAACGCCATGACCTCTATCAGAGCCTCCGTAGCGTAACCGCAGCCGTGGTATACCGGATTTATGACGTAACCGACCTCAGCCGAATTGTTCGCAAAATCGAACGATGAAAAACCGCAGGTGCCGATCATCTTCTGCTCCGAATCGAGTTCGAGCGCCCAGTCGTAGAATTCGCCTTCGCCATACCGTGTTTTTATGTATTCGAGATATTTCTTTGTGTGAGCCTTGTTCGGATGCGGTTCCCAAAGCAGATATTCCGTCACGTCGTCTCTTCTCGCGTAATCGAACATATCGGCGCAGTCGTCCGGTTTCATTCTGCGAAGCGTCAGCCGCTCCGTATGCAATACCGGCATCCTCTTGAATTTTCTTATAACGTCTTTTTCTTTCATTTTATCGTACCGATCAGTTGATGATTGAAATTATAACGCTTTTTTCACGGTTTGTAAAGAGTTTTTTCATAAAAATAAGCCGAAAATCAAATTTTGTGAAAATTGCACAAATGGAGAAATTTCAAGCGAAAAATTGTGCAATATAAACAAAAACGGCGGCCGCATATTACACATAATATCCAAACGCATATCACCTTTTTTTCACTTATGTTTCAACGCGAAAGACATATATCGGTCAAATAAATGAAATAATATAACTCACATAAAGAAATATACGCGAAACAATTCGGAGTGAAAACAACTCCCGGAAGCCTAAAAAACATATATATAACGCGTTTTGTGCAAAAAGCCGATTTTTTGTCGTTTCGACCCGTTCGGGACGTGCTTCCGTACGTTGGCTGAAAAAAGAGAAAGGAAACAAAAAATAAATCAAAATCTTTTCTTGACAATTAAAAAATAATATGCTAATATAAATACAATTATACGCGGGGACATTTCTCGTTGTGCCGCCGCGGAGTGCGGTACAGACCGCATTATTCACAGGAGGAAACGCTAATGAGAACATCCATTGCAGCAAAGTTCACGGCAATACTGCTGGCTCTGCTTATGCTTGTTTCCACGGGCGCGGTCGCGGCTTCGGCAGATACGCCGACTCAGGAGAAGAAGTCGACTATCGAAGAAGTTAAAGAGCTTTTGGCGGCTCAAAGCTACTACGTCTATCTGGAAAGCAAGAAAACACAGGGCTGGAAGGATGCCAAAGGCGGCGGCGTAACGGTCAAAGCCGCGGAAGGCTATATTTTTACAGCCGATCCCGACTATCCCGATCAGACCGCCGTTGTACAAGACGACGAAACGAAGGGCAAGGTACTCGTTTTGCCTGAGACCGGTTCCGTCACATGGAACGTAACGATACCCGAAACGGGATTTTACGTGATCCGCCTCGTGTACAGACCGGTGCCCGGAAACGAATCGAGCACGTCTTACATCCAGCGCGAGCTGTTCATCGACGGCAAAGCTCCGTTCAAAGAGAGCTACTATCTGTCGATGACCCGCCGTTTCATCGACGAATACGCCGACGTTAAGAGAGAGGACGGCAGTCAGGGCTTTACTCTCGATAAAAACGGCAACGAAAAGAAACCGACGAAGAAGCAGATTTACGAGTGGAGCACATATACCGTATGCGACTCGACCGGTTACATAATCGACCCGTTCAAATACGCGCTTGAGAAAGGCGAACATACGCTCACGCTCAACGCGACGATGAACGAGCTTGCTCTTTCCGAAATAATCATCGAACCGTTTGAACGGTACACTTCATACGAAGAATATCTGGCAAATACGAACGCAAACGACGCTTCGGCGTCCGCGAACGCTCCTGTGATACAGGCGGAAACGCCGGCAGCAACGTCAGACCTTACGATCTACGCGCTGAACGACAGAACTTCGGCTATCACACAGCCGCAGCACGCGTCCAAGCAGCTGCTCAACACCATAGGCGACACAAAGTGGGAAAACGTAGGCCAGTGGATAGAATGGATCATCCCGGGAAGCGAGATCACCGAGAGCGGCTACTACTATATAGTGCCGAGATTCAAGCAGTCCACCCGCGCCGGTCTTTACGTATCGCGCCGCATAACGATAAACGGCGAGGTACCGTACGATAACTGCAATTACCTGCAGTTCAACTATTCGGACGACTGGCAGTGTTCGCCTCTGTACGACGGAGAAAAGGAACTTAAATTCTATTTCGAAGCCGGTAAAGACTACACGATAAGGATCGAGGTCGGCTACGGCAACATGGCGGACATACTCCGCAGGACCGAAAACTGCCTCACCTCGATGAACGATATATACAACTCGATCCTGAAGATCACCGGTCCGAACCCCGACGAATATTCGTACTACGGCTTCGCCGAGGTCATATATGACACGATCCTCGAGATGAAAGCGACGAGAGACGAGCTTCAGAAGATAGTCGACGAGTTCAAGGCGATACTCGGAGGTAAATCCGGCGCTGATATCGCTACGCTCGAAAAGATCATCTGGATACTCGACAAGATGTGCAGCAAGGAAAGCGAGATCGCAAAGAACCTCGACAACCTGAAAGTCAACTCCGGTACGCTCGGTACGTGGATCATGAACACGAAGCTCCAGGTGCTGACGTTCGACTTCATAACCCTTCAGCCCGCCGCGAAAGCCGCGAAAGATTACCCGAAGGGCAGAGAAGGCTTCTGGGCGGCGTTCGGATTTGAGATCAAAGCGTTCTTCGCGAGCTTCTTCACCGATTACAACTCGCTCGGCGCTCTTGACGACACCACCACGACTGAACCGGTCGAGGTGTGGATCTCCACGAGCCGTGACGAGGCGCAGGTCATGCGTGAGCTGATAGACAATACCTGCCCCGTCAAAGTAAACCTCAAGCTCGTAGCCGGCGGCACGCTGCTCCCGGCAACGCTCGCGGGCGTCGGTCCCGATATATCCCTTGCGATGGGCCAGGGCGACGTGATCAACTACGCGATAAGAAGCGCGATAGAACCGCTTTATATAGAAGCCGATCCGGAAAACTCGTTCTCCGATTATCCGCAGATATGCGAACAGAGATTTTCCGATCAGGCGACGGTCGGTCTGCGTCTCGAAAATCCTGACGCTCCCGGTACGTATATCTATTACGGTCTGCCCGAAAGAATGGGCTTCTCGATGCTGTTCTACAGAAAAGACATTTTCGTACAGCTTGGGCTGGAGGTTCCGCGGACGTGGGACGAACTTTACACGATAGTCCCGACTCTGCAGATCAACTACCGTAAAGTCGGCTTCCCGTCCAGTCTCGGCGGTCTGATGCTCTTTATGTATCAGCGCGACGAGGATATCTATTCCGATATCAACCGCGACGGCGTGATGGACGGTATGAGGATCAACATAGACTCGTTCACGTCCCTGCAGTGCTTCGAAGACCTCTGTATGCTGTTCCAGACCTACAAGTTCCCGCGCGTATACGACCTTGCGACGTATTTCAGAATGGGCGAGATGCCCATAGCCGTGGCTGACTACCTTACGTACAACCAGTTTACGATCTACGCGACCGAGCTTAAAGGTCTGTGGGAATTCACGACTCTGCCCGGCACGATCCAGCGTGACGAAAACGGCAACGTGGTGTACGACGCCGACGGTAAGATCGTCGTCAACAGCAACGCTCCGTGTTCGGTATCCGCAGTCATCCTGCTCAGAGACAAGAAGGGCAGATCCGAAGAGCTTTCGAACAACTGCTGGGAATTCATGAAATGGTGGACCAACTCGGATTCCCAAAGCTCTTATGCAAAGCAGTACGAAGCTCTCGTCGGTCTGGCGGCGAAATACAATACCGCCAATACCGAGGCTCTTAAGAATATGTCGTGGACGAATACCGAGAGAAGAAACCTGCTCGCCCAGTACGAGCACCTCAAAGGCACTCCGGAATTCCCGGGCGGCTACATCATAACCCGTTACGTCGACTTCGCGTTTTTGAACTGCTACAACAACAACGCCGACCCGACGGAATCGCTGCTCGACCAGATCCAGTACATCAACAACGAATTGACGAGAAAGCGCAAAGAGTTTGGTCTTACGGTCTACGAAGACTATAAGGAAGAGAATTACGAAGCGCATCCCGAATGGTTCGACTGATGCCATATAAATTCTTATCAATCAACGCAAAATTCTTGAACAGGAGAAAACCGACATGTCACAGAATACGGCAGTAAAAGAACAAAAAGCAAAGCCTGTATCCAGAAAAGACATGACCAAGGCACAGTGGACCTGGAAGGAGATGAAGAAGCATAAGGCAGGCTACTTTATGGTAGCGCCGTTCTTCATACTGTTCTTCGTGTTTACGGTCGTACCGGTCTTCCTTTCCATGATACTCAGCTTTACTTCCTTCAACCTGCTTGAAATGCCGAAGGTAGTGTGGTTGGACAACTACGTGAGACTGTTCCTCGACGACGATATATTCCTGACCGCCGTACAGAACACGCTCATATTCGCGGTATTTACCGGTCCTATCTCATACCTGCTCTCGCTTTTCGTAGCGTGGTTCATAAACGAGCTTTCACCGCGTATGAGAGCTTTCGTAACACTTATATTCTACGCGCCTTCCATATCCGGCGCTATGTACTCGATATTCGGAATTCTGTTTTCATCGGACCGTTACGGTTACGTGAACGCATTCCTTATAGAGTATAACTTCATCGACGAGCCTATACAGTTCTTCCAGAATGCGTCGTACGTTATGCCTTTGTGTATACTGGTCGCGTTGTGGACGTCGCTCGGTGTAACGTTCCTCTCGTTCATCGCAGGTCTGCAGACCGTCGACGCCAGCCTCTACGAAGCGGGCGCGATCGACGGTATACGCAACCGCTGGCAGGAGCTCTGGTACATAACCCTGCCGACGATGAAAGAGCAGCTGATGTTCGGCGCCGTTATGTCCATCACCGGTTCGTTCGGCTTCGGCGGCATAGTTACCGCTCTTGCGGGCTTCCCCTCGGTCGACTACTGCGCGTGGACGATAATGCATCATCTTGAAGACTACGGCGGACAGCGTTTCGAGGTCGGTTATTCATCGGCTATCGCGACGATCCTCTTCATAATGATGATCACGAGCAACATGCTCATCAAGAAATTACTTTCGAAGGTGGGACAGTGATATGCCAAGAAAATTAAGAGTCAGAAAACACAGAGTTGTCCTTAACCGTTCGGCAGGCGGCGACGCCGGCATCACCGTAATGCTCATAATCCTCGGCGCCCTGATGTTCTTGCCCATGTATTACTCGATCATCACCTCGCTGAAGCCGCTCGACGAGTTATGGCTGTTCCCTCCGAGATTCTACGTTGAGAATCCGACGCTCAAAAACTACGGCGACCTGTTCAGACTCATGAGCACGTCGTGGGTACCGTTCTCAAGGTACATATTCAATACGGTGCTTATCACCGTAGCCGGTACGTTCGGCAACCTCTGCCTCGGTTCTCTCGCGGCGTACGCGTTGTCGAAGATCCCGTTCCCCGGCAAAAAGACGATGTTCCAGATGATAGTCCTCTCCCTTATGTTCGTCTCCACGATCACCGGTATTGCGAACTTCATCACCTTCTCGGCTTTGGGACTCGTCGATAACCTCATGGCGATAATCCTGCCTGCCTGCTGCTCGACTCTCGGTCTTTACCTGATGAAGCAGTTCATGGACTCCTCCGTTTCAAACGAAGCGCTCGAAAGCGCCCGACTCGACGGTGCGAGCGAATTCAGGGTATTCTGGAGCATAGCGATGCCGATGGTCAAACCGGCGTGGCTGACGCTGATAGTTTACTCCTTCCAGGGTCTGTGGAACACGGGCGCTTCCATCTACATCCACAGCGAGCAGCTCAAAACGTTCAACTACGCGATAAGCCAGATACTTTCCGCAGGTATCATCCGTGCCGGCGCAAGTACCGCGGCGATGGTCATCATGATGATCGTACCGGTAACGGTGTTCATCATCACGCAGAGCAACATCATCGAAACGATGAGCTCTTCGGGTATGAAAGACTAAGGAGGAATAATAATGAAAAATATTATAAAAATAATATGCTTTATATTCGCTCTTTCGTTCATACTCTCATCGGCTGCAGGCGCGTACTATTCGTATAAGACGTATACGTACGATATCGACGGGTTCTATATGGAATCTCCGGACGCGTACGTTCCGTCCGAGATCGCCACGAGCGAAACGATGGGCCTGAGCACTCCGCTCGAGGATCCCGCCGAGATGTTTGTGGACGATGAAAACAACATCTATATAGCCGACTCGGGAAATAACAGAATAGTGGTGCTCAACAAGAGATTCAAGCTCCGCTATTACATCGAATCGTTCGTGAACACTCAGGGCGTTGACGACTCGTTCAACAACCCTCAGGGCGTGTTCGTGACCGAAGACGATATTTACGTCTGCGATACGGACAACAACAGAATAGTCGTGTTCGACCGTGACGGCAAATATAAGAGAATAATCGAAAAACCGATAGCCGACGAGATCGCGGCGGACGACCTTTACAGACCGAAATCGGTCGCGGTCGACAAATCGGGCAGACTTTACGTCGTGTCCATGTCGACTTATCAGGGCATCATCGCGATGGACAGCGACGGAACGTTCCAGGGCTTCATAGGCGCTCAGAAGACCACGCTTTCCGCGTGGGAGATCTTCTGGAGAAAGTTCCAGACGCAGGAACAGCAGGATCAGCAGATCCAGCACGTTGCCGTTGAGTACGAAAACATCACGATAGACGACTACGGTATGATCTACGTGACGACGCTCAACATCGACGACGGTTCCGTTCTCAGCGCGATCCAGGGCAAGAGCAAAACGGGTGAATACGCGCCTGTCAAGAAGCTCAACACCCAGGGCGACGAGATCATGAAAAGAAACGGCTTCTATCCGCCGTCAGGCGAGGTAAGAGTCCAGTACAGCGCAAGCTCTCAGAGCAATATCTACGGCCCTTCGAAGCTCGTCGACGTTGCGCTCGGTCCGCAGGGAACGTGGAGCATCATCGATAAAACGAGATCGAAGATATACACCTACGATTCAGACGGCGTTTTGCTGTTCATCTTCGGCGACCAGGGCACTCAGCTCGGCAATATGGAGACGGTCAAGTCGATAGCCTATATGGGCGAAGACATACTCGTTCTCGACAACACCGCCGACAATATAACGGTCTTCAAGAGGACCGAATACGGCAACATACTCATGAGCGCGATCACAAATCAGCTCAATATGAAGTATGACGACGCCGCCGAAGACTGGCGCAAGGTTCTGATGCGCAACAACAACTTCGACGAAGCGTACGTCGGTATAGGCAAATCGTACTACCGCGAAGGCGATTACGTTTCCGCCATGGAAATGTATAAGTCGGCTTACGAAACAGACAACTACTCGACCGCGTTCAAGCAGTACAGAAAGAACTGGGTGGCTGATCACGCGCTCGTAGTCCCGATAGTCGTTATAGTGATAGTTCTTGCGATATACTTCTTCTTCCGCTACGTGGGGAAGAGAAACAAAGAGGTCGCGACGAGACCCGGCGGCAAACGGACGTACTGGGAAGAAGTCATATTCGGCTTCCACCTCATATTCCATCCGTTCGACGGCTTCTGGGACCTCAAGCATGAAAGACGCGGTTCGATACGCGGCGCGCTCACCTGGCTCGGTATCGCGATAATATCGTTTACCTATAACGGTATCGGTACCGCGTATCTGTTCAACCCGTACGGCGGTTACATCAACGTGTTCGGTCAGGCGATATCCATTATCGTTCCTCTCGGACTCTGGGTCATCTCGAACTGGTGTCTGACGACGCTGTTCGAAGGCGAAGGAAGTCTGAAAGACATATTCATAGCGACCTGCTATTCGCTCGTTCCGATATTCCTCTGCGTGATACCCGCGACGATCCTTACGAACATACTCAGCAAATCCGAAGCGAAGGTCTACTCGGTCATAATCGCTATAATGTGGGTATGGGTAGGCATGCTCGTGTTCTTCGGAGCGCAGGTAACGCACGACTACTCGCTGATGAAGAACTTCATCACGTCGCTCGCCTCGATCGTCGGTATGGCGTTCATAATGTTCATAGCACTGCTGTTCACCAGCCTTGTGCAGAAAATAGTGGGATTTGTGGCAAGCGTGGTCACTGAGATCTCATACAGATTTTAGAAGATGGGAGGAAAAGTTAATATGAAAAAATTACTCTCAACTTTGCTTGCGGCATTGATGATGATCAGCGTATTCTCGGCGATCCTTCCGGCGGCGCCCGCCGAAGCCGCAAAGGCTGAAGAAACGGCGTCCGAAGACGAAGAGTTCGAAAGAGAAGATATGAGCATCGATATACTCAAAGTCGTCTACAAAACTCCGGAAGACAAACTTGCGGATATGAAGATGAGAATTGAAAACGAGTATTATCAGCTTTACGTCCGCGCCGCTTACGGTGAAATAGCGGTGAAAGACAAGAGGACCGGTCAGATCCTGTTCTCGAACCCCTACGACATAGCCTCTACAAAAGGTTCTTCGGATACGAAAGCCGAGCTTATGTCGCAGATAATCCTTGAATTCACAAACGGTTCCAAAACGACTACTTACAACAGCTACACGGAAGCGGCGCTTCGCGAGCAGATCGTTGTAAAGAACATCAAAAACGGCGTTCGCGTCGAGTATACCCTCGGCAAAACCGAAACGAGATGGCTCGTACCGCAGATGATCACGGCGGAGCGTTTCGAAGAAGTGATCCTCACCCCCATCCGTGAAAATACGATGGAGCTTCAGGAGAAGCAGAGAAAATACATACTCGACAAGTTCGAACAGGGCTTCTATTCGCTTAAAGACGTCAACGACCCGACGCTTTCGAAAACAGCCCGTGAAGAGATGCTTTCACAGTGGCCGATACTGAAGAAGATCGACGCCATATACGTTCTCGGTTCCGACACGAGAGACCGTGAGTACAACATGCTTGAAGGATATATCAAGATGTACGCACCGGATTACACGTTCGAAGAACTCGACTACGACCATGACAAGACCGATTACGAATCGAACGCGAAATCTCAGCCGCTTTTCAGAATGGCGGTCGAATACACGCTCGATAAGAACGGCTTGACTCAGACGCTCGCCGCGAGCAGCATCAGCTTCGACGAGACAACGTACACGCTCAATTACCTTAAAGTGAATCCGTGGTTCGGCGCGGGCAACTCGAACTACAACGGCTTCAGCTTCATCCCCGACGGAAGCGGTACGCTCATCAGATTCCAGGACGTTGACAAATCTCTGACGCTCACGTCCAAGGTCTACGGCTCCGACTTCTCCTATCACCAGATGGATCCCGCCCACAGGCAGACGATCAGAATGCCCGTTTACGGCGTTGTTGAAGAATTCTACAACAGAGTCGTCAAACCGGTCGAGATACTTCTGCCCGAAAGCGAATGGTATTACGACCAGTACGGTTATCTTATCAAAACGAGACGCGAAATGCAGACCACGATCACAAAAGAATCGCGCGGATATTTCGCGATACTCACCGAAGGCGACGCTCTTGCAGAGATCTCCACGGTAAACGGCGCCGGTTCGACTCACGTTTACAGCTCGGTTCAGACCACGTTCTATCCGAGACCTACCGACTCATACAGCCTGAGCGAGGCGATGGGCGCCGGTTCGGACGAAATGTGGAGCGTTTCCGCAAAGAGAAAGTATACCGGCAACTACACGGTAAAATACTATCTGCTCTCCGACTCCGGAAAGACTGAAGATTATTTCAAAGCTCAGGAAGAAGCCGGCACGCCCGATACCGAGTCGAAATTCTACGAAGCGACTTATATGGGCATGGTGAACGCATGCAGAGATTACCTCGAAGAAAACGGTCTCATCCAAAGGATCGATTCGAACAAGTTCAAGAAAGACATCCCGATGACGATCGAAACGCTCGGCGTCGCTTATGACGACGATACGATACTTACGATACCGGTTACGGTAAAACGCGCGCTCACGTCGTTTGACGATATCAAAACGATGTATAACACGCTCGCCAAGGAAGGCGTCACGAACCTGAATTTCAAACTCACCGGTTACGCTAACGGCGGTCTCGACTCCACCGTTCCGTACAGACTCAAGTGGGAGAGAAAAGCGGGCGGAGCGAAAGGCTTCAACGATCTGATGGCGTTCGCCGAAGAAAAGGATATCGGAATTTATCCCGAATTTGACTTTTCGTACATCAAAGCAGCGTCCCTGTTCGACGGATTTTCGTATAAACAGCACGCCGCCAAGACGATGGATAACCGTTATCCGAGAAAGTATTATTACGACCCCGCTTATCAGATGACCGTCCGCAGAGGCGAAAACCCGATCTCGGCGTCGGTATTCAAGTATTTCTACAACAAATTCGGACCGAAGCTGCTCGAATATAAACCTACGGGTATATCGGTGGCGTCGCTCGGTTCGGACCTCAACTCCGACTTCGATAAGAAGGACGCGTACAACAGAGAAGACTCGAAAGAGCTCATAGTAAAGCTCCTTGCGAGAATGAAGAAGGACTTCGGATCGGTAATGATCAGCGGCGGTAACTCGTACGCGGTCACGTATGCGGATTACATCCTTGAAATGCCGCTCGATTCGAGCCAGTATTTACGCGCAAGCGAATCGATACCGTTCATGGGCATGGTGCTGCACGGATACGTACAGTATACCGGCACGCCGCTGAACACCGTCGGCAATATCAATTACGAGATACTGAAGACGATAGAAAACGGCGCGTCGCCTTACTTCCTGCTCGCGTATCAGAATACGGAGATACTGAAGAAATACTATAACAAATATTATTCGGTCAACTTCACGACCTGGGCGGAAGCCGGTCTCGTTGATTACTACAAGACTCTGAACGACGCTCTGCACGACGTTCAGGATAAGAGGATCGTAAACCACGAATTTATCGACGGCGTACGCGTTCTCACCGAAGAAGAGATCAGGCAGCGTGAAGAAGACGAACAGCGCAGATTAGAGGAAGAGAGCATAGCTCAATCCATAGAAGACGCGAAGACCGCGCAGGATACCACGATACCCGTTGAAACGGAAGAACTCACCGAAGCCGAGATAACCGGCGAAGCGGAAGTTCCGACGGAAGAAGCGACCGAAGCCTTGACCGAGGCCGCGACCGAAGCGCAGCCCGAATCGACGGAAAAAGAAGAGCCTGCCGAAGATAAAGAAGAGGACAAGAAAGAAGAAGTCAACCCCGAAGACATCGTCGATAACGGAAAGATAGTCAGACTGACGTATGAAAACGGCAAAGTGTTCATACTCAACTACAACAGCTACGCCGTTACGGTCGAAGGTTACGACGGAGTCATAGACGCCCTCGGATTTGTATATTTCTACGAAGGAGGTAACTGATAATGAATAAAGAAGCCGAAATGAAGCTCGTTTCCGACGTTCCGAAGAAACGCAGAAAAACGGCGTCGCTCGACAAAAAGACGGCGCGCGGCGGATATTTGTTCACGCTTCCGTTCATAATCGGATTTATCGTGATATACATCCCCGTAGTGTTCGAATCCTTCTTATACAGTCTTACGACGATAGAGAGGATCACGAGCGGCGATACTTACCAGCTCCTTTGGGTAGGTCTTGCAAACTATCAGGAAGCTCTGTTCCAGGATCCGTCATACGTACAGATCCTTACCTCGGGCTTGCTGCAGCTCTTGTTCGACGTTCCCGCAATACTCGTGTTCTCGCTGTTCATGGCGGTACTGCTCAACCAGAAAATGGTCGGCCGCGCCGCGTTCCGTGCGATATTCTTCGTACCGGTCATACTTTCGACCGGTCTCATATCCACGATAGACAGCGGTAACCAGAGCCTGCTCAACTACATGACCGATACCTCTACCGGTATCAGTACCGGCGCCTCGAACCAGACGGGCGTCACGGAGATAGTCAACGCGATGGATATCAAGTACCTGTTCTCAAACATGAAAATAGGCAGCGGTATCGCGGATTACGTCGTTGACGTTATAAACCATATATACGATATAGTAAACCGTTCGGGCGTACAGATGCTCATATTCCTCGCCGGTCTGCAGTCGATCTCGCCGGCTATATATGAGTCCTGCAACGTCGAAGGCGCGTCGTCTTGGGAGACCTTCTGGAAGATAACCTTCCCGATGATCAGCCCGATGATCCTCGTTAACCTCATATATACGATAATCGACGCTCTTACAGCCTCGAGCAACTCGGTCATGTCGTATATCAACTCGGTTTACAGCACTCAGTCCGGTCAGGAAAACCTTTCCGTTGCAATGGCGTGGATATACTTCGCGATAGTCATATTCTTCGTCGCTCTTGCCGCCGCGCTGATGTCTGCGTTCGTATTCTATCAGAGAAGAGATTGAGGAGGTAGATTAAAATGAATAAAGAGCAATCTGCACCTAAAATCAAAAGAGAAACGAAGAATTCCATCAAGGTCGATTTCGACAGAACTCCGTTCTGGCAGAGATTCAAAGCAAAATATCTCACCACGTACTTCCTTACGAAGGTGCTGTGGGCGATATTCCGCTACGTTCTGCTCATAGGAATTTCGTATATCATACTCTTCCCGTTCTTTACGAAGCTTTCATCGTCCTTTATGGGACCCGACGACTTCGTCGACGCCACGGTAAAACTGATACCGAAGAACTTTACGTTTGATACGTACAAGTATATCTTCCTTGAAAACAAGTATATGGAAGCGTTCAAGAATACGCTTATCATATCGCTCAGCGCCGCTCTGATACAGACCTTCGTCTGCGCCATGATCGGCTACGGTCTTGCAAAGTTCAAGTTCAGAGGCAACAAGCTGCTGTTCATATTCGTCATCTTCTCGATGATCATACCGCACCAGACCCTGCAGCTCTCGCTGTTCATGAAATTCAGATATTTCGACGTGCTCGGAATAATCCAGTTCTTAGGCGGCGGCTCGCGTCTGTTCCCGACGTTCAACATTCTGAACGGCGTGACCTCGATCAACCTGACGAACACGTTCTGGCCGCTCGCCATAATGTCCATGACTGGTCTTGCGTTCAAGAACGGTCTGTATATCTTCATGATGCGCCAGTTCTACCGCGGCGTACCTAACGAGCTTGAAGAATCCGCCTATATCGACGGTTCCGGTCTGTTCAGGACCTTCATAAGCATCATACTTCCGCTGTCCGTCCCGATGATGATAACGATCTTCCTGTTCTCGTTCTCGTGGCAGTGGACCGACCAGTTCTACACGTCGCTGTTCTTCACGAAGAATTCGTACATTCTTATGAAGAACGTTATAACCATTCCGGAGTCGCTCAATATGACTTACGCCGGATCGAGCTTATATAACGCGGCGATAAGAAACACCTGCGGTCTTATGATACTGTTCCCGTTGATAATCATGTACCTGTTCTGCCAGAGATACCTTATCCAGGGTATCGAGCGTTCCGGTATCACGGGCTGATCGAAAACAAATACGAAAAAGCGAAGCTTCGGCTTCGCTTTTTTGACGCGCGTATATTATGCATTAGCCTGCCGACGGCGGCCTTGCGGCACAAAACCATCCGGTGAACGTTATAAAATCCCGAACGGCGCATATAATAAACCGAAAACATCAGAAGAGAGGTCGATATGAGAAAAGAAATGAAGAAAAAGATCGGGCTTTACGCCGTCTGTATCCTGATACCGCTTGCGGTCGGCGGCCTTTCCGCCGCTTTAACAATGAGGAATATGAATATCTATTCAGAGGTGAACACGCCGCCCGGATCGCCCCCGCCGATACTGTTTCCGATCGTCTGGACTATCCTTTATATCCTTATGGGCGTAAGCTCCGCCGTTGTGCGGCAAAACGAAAGGATCGATAAAAAGAGCGCCGATGAAGGGCTCGGGCTTTATATACTGAGTCTCGCCTTCAATTTCGTATGGAGCATCCTTTTTTTCAATATGAGACGGTTCACGTTTTCGTTTCTTTTGCTGTGCGTACTGCTCATACTGATAATCCTGACGGCGGTCAAATACAAAAAGGTATCGAAAACCGCGGCGTATCTTCAGATACCGTATATGTTATGGGTCGCCTACGCCGGATATCTGAATCTCGGTATAGCTGTTCTGAACAAATAAAAACCGTGCGTTTGCGCAAGCAAACGCTTATTTTTTATATATAAATTTACAAATACAGTTTGATATTGATATATATTATATGCTATAATATCTTGATAAATAAAATGGAGATATTGTATGCTTATTCTCGGAGTTGACCCGGGGCTTGCGATAGCGGGCTGGGGAGTCGTTGAATACTATAACAACAAGTTCAATACCGTCGCCTACGGCGCCATAACGACGCCTGCCGGTATCGACGTTGAAATGCGTCTCACACAGATCTACGACGGTCTCGACGCGATCATCAAAAAGTATAAACCGACGGAAATGTGCGTTGAGGAGCTGTTCTTCAACACGAACCAGAAGACCGCGATACCGGTCGCCGAGGCGAGGGGAGTCATACTTCTGTGCGGCGTCAAAAACAACGTACCGATATACGAATACACGCCGCTTCAGGTAAAAATGTCGGTCGTCGGCTACGGCAGAGCCGAAAAAAAACAGGTCATAGCGATGACGAATATGATACTCGATCTTAAAAAGAAGCCGAAGCTCGACGATACGTCCGACGCATTGGCGATAGCGATCTGCCACGCGCATACCTGCGGATCGTCCATGAAGGATTATTTTAACGAAAAGAAAAAGAGATTACTGTAGGTGATATTATGTTTTACTATCTTGAAGGCAGCGTAGTGCTCTGCGAACCGACGTCAGCCGCGATCGACGTGGGCGGAGCGGCTTATAAAATGACCGTTTCGTACAACACTTTCTCGTTTTTGTCGGGCAAAAGCAAAGCGAGACTGTATACTTATCTTTCCGTCAGAGAAGACGGGATCGAGCTTTTCGGCTTCCGCGACGAAGCGGAGCTCGATACCTTCAAACTTCTGACGAGCGTATCGGGCGTCGGACCCAAAGCGGCGATATCGCTTTTGTCCACCCTTACGCCCGAAAAGCTTTCTCTTGCGGTCTCGTCGGGCGACGCGAAGGCGATCTCCAAAGCGCCCGGTCTCGGCGCGAAAACGGCGGCGAGGATAATACTCGAGCTCAAGGACAAGCTCTCTTATACAACGTCCTCCGATGAAACGGAAAAGGCAGTATCCTCCGCCTCCGAAACGTTTGACGACGCGCTGAACGCGCTGATGGCTCTCGGCTATACGCGCTCCGACGCGACGAAGGCTCTCCGCGCGGTGAACAAGCCCGGCGCCGACGTTGAGGTGCTTATAATGGAAGCGTTAAAGAAATTATCACGGTAAAAGGTGACGTAAATGGCGATCTACGAAGATTTTGATGAAGAATTCACATCCGACAGAAGAATAACCGGTTCCGAGGTAACGGAAGACGATCTCGATACCGATATATCGCTGCGGCCAGAATCGCTCGACAGCTTCATCGGTCAGGAAAAAGCGAAGGAAAGTCTGCGGATATATATAGAGGCGGCGAAAATGCGCGGCGATTCTCTCGACCACGTTCTGCTTTTCGGCCCTCCCGGACTCGGAAAAACGACTCTTTCGCAGATAATAGCGAACGAAATGGGTACTAATATCAGAGTGACGAGCGGTCCCGCCATCGAAAAAGCGGGAGATCTTGCGGCGCTTCTGACCAACCTCGGCACGGGCGACGTTCTGTTTATCGACGAGATACACAGAATTCCGCGTGCGGTCGAAGAGATACTTTACCCGGCTATGGAGGACTTCTCGCTCGATATAATCATCGGCAAGGGCCCGTCTGCAAGAAGCATAAGGATGCCGCTGAAGCATTTCACGCTCATCGGAGCGACAACGAGAGCCGGTCAGCTCACGACTCCGCTGCACGACCGTTTCGGCGTCATACTCCGCCTTGAACTGTATTCAAAGGAAGAGCTTTCCGCGATTGTCAAACGCAGCGCCGGTATACTCGGCATAGCGATAGACGACGAGGGCGCGGACGAGCTTGCCGCGAGATCGCGCGGAACGCCGCGTATCGCCAACAGACTTCTCAAACGCGTGAGAGACTACGCTCAGGTGAAGGGCAGCGGCGTGATAAATCTTGAAATAACCCGCTACGCGCTCGAAAAGCTCGAGATCGACGAGCTCGGTCTTGACAATATCGACAGAAGGATACTTCATACGATAATCAAATTCTACGACGGCGGTCCGGTCGGTCTTGAAACGCTCGCCGCCACCGTCGGCGAAGAGGCGATAACGATAGAAGACGTGTACGAACCTTACCTTATGCAGCTCGGATTTCTTTCGAGAAGGCCGCGCGGCAGATGCGCTACAAGGCTCGCATACGAGCATCTCGGCATTAAATACGGCGGCGGATCGGATAACAGTCAGGTCACGGCGTTCGATTCAGAGGGCGAATGATGTTTACGGCAGATAAATGGCGCGATTACGAGCTTATAGACTGCTCCGACGGTTACCGTCTCGAGCGGTGGGGCAAGGTGATCACAGTGCGCCCCGATCCGCAGGTGATATGGAGCGGCAGAAAAAACTCTCCGCTTTGGGATAAAGCGGACGGTATATATACGCGCTCGAAAAGCGGCGGCGGAGAATGGACCGTGAATAAAATGCCGTCTTCATGGCGGATATCCTACGGCGAACTGAAATTCATGCTCCGGCCGATGAGCTTCAAGCATACGGGACTTTTTCCCGAGCAGGCTGTCAACTGGGACTGGTTTTCGAAGCTTATCAAAGAGGTCGGCAGACCGGTAAAGGTGCTGAATCTTTTCGCATACACGGGCGGCGCGACCGCGGCGGCGGCAAAGGCGGGCGCCGAGGTCGTTCACGTGGACGCGTCGAAGGGTATCGTGGCTCAGGCTAAAGAGAACGCCGCGCTCTGCGGTCTTGCCGAAGCCGGGATCAGATATATCGTGGACGACTGCAAAAAGTTCGTTATGCGCGAAATCAGAAGAGGAAATAAGTACGACGGGATCATAATGGATCCCCCGTCCTACGGCAGAGGCCCCGGCGGCGAGGTGTGGAAGCTCGAAGAGTCGGTAGACGGTCTTGTGGGGCTGACAGCGGAGCTTTTATCCGATAACGCTCTGTTCTTTTTGCTCAATTCGTACACGACCGGGCTTTCCGCTTCGACAATGGGATACCTGCTCGGTATGAATATAAACAAATCTCATAAAGGAAAGATCGAATGCGGCGAGGTCGGTCTGCCGGTCTCGTCAACGGGTATGACTTTGCCGTGCGGATGCGCGGCGAGATGGAGCTCCGTCAGATAAGAGGAATAAATGGAAAACGTAATTGAATTAAAGGACGTCGGGTTTTCATACCGCGATTCGGAAGGCAATCTTCATCCGGCGCTCAGTAATATAAATCTGTCGTTCGAAAAGGGCTCGTATACCGCGATACTCGGTCACAACGGCAGCGGAAAATCGACGCTCGCCAAGCTTCTTAATCTCGTTATAACCTCCGAAGACGGCAAGATCGACGGCTCGGTCAAAGTCTTCGGCAAGGAGCTGAACGGTCAGCTGACGGAAGACGAGGAATACGAGATCAGACGGCGCGTCGGTATGGTTCACCAGAATCCCGACGACCAGATCGTCGCGACCACGGTCGAAGAAGACGTGGCGTTCGGACCCGAAAACCTCGGCGTTGAACCTGCCGAGATACGCAAAACGGTCGACGAGGCGATAGCCGCCGTCGGTATGACGGGTTACGAGAAATTCGCGCCTCACCGCCTGTCGGGCGGACAGAAGCAGCGCGTCGCCGTAGCGGGCGTGCTCGCCATGCATCCCGAATGTATTATATTCGACGAATCGACCGCGATGCTTGACCCCGAGGGACGCGAAGCGGTGCTCAAAACGATAGACGAGCTTCATAGAAGCGGCGACGTCACGGTGATCACGATCACGCATTATATGAACGAAGCGACCGACGCCGACCGGGTGGTGGTGCTCAATCACGGCGAAGTCTTTATGAACGGCACGCCGGAGGAGATATTCACGCAGGTCGATAAACTCCGTTCCGTTTCGCTCGGAGTACCGCAGGTAACGGAGTTGTTTTACCGGTTAAAAAAGGAAGGCGTTTACAGCGGAGAACTGCCGCTTCACACAAAAGACGGCGCCGCGGCGCTTTCAAATCTTGTTAAGAATAAAAGAGGTTGACTTTGCCGATTATTTTCGATAACGTCTCTTACGTTTACGGCGAGCATACGCCTTTTGAAAACAAAGCTCTCGACGGCGTGAGCTTTACGATAGAAGACGATATGATCACCGGTCTGATAGGGCAGACGGGCAGCGGTAAATCTACGATAGCCCAGCTCTGCAACGGCTTGTATAAGCCGTGGGCCGGTACCGTTACCGTGGACGGAGAGGATATAAACGATAAAAACAATAAAAAGAATAAGAGCAAGAATTTCTTCCGCGTCGGTCTCGTTTTTCAGTACCCGGAGTATCAGCTTTTTGAAGAAACGGTCAGAAAGGATATAGCCTACGGACCGAAGAATATGGGATGCTCCGAAGAAGAGATCGCAATAAGAGTGGCTGAAGCGGCGCGTTTCGTCGGATTCAGCGATGAGAATCTCGACAAATCGCCGTTCGATCTGTCGGGCGGGCAGAAACGCCGCGCCGCCATAGCGGGCGTTATAGCGATGGAGCCGAAGTATCTTATACTCGACGAGCCTGCCGCGGGTCTTGATCCGAACGGCAGAGACGATATTCTGACGAAGCTTAAACAGTATCAGCGTGAAAAACACACCTCCGTTGTGATAATAAGTCACAGTATGGAGGATATGGCGAATTACTGCGACAGAATAATAGTTCTGAAAAAAGGCGGCGTGTATAAATGCGGAGACAAAAACGAGATCTTTTCCGATCCCATGGCGCTTTCGTCTCTCGGTCTGAGCGTTCCGCAGATCACGAAGCTCATATATAACGCGAATCAGTACGGAGTCGGCATCAACGAGCCGATCTATACGGTCGACGCGGCATACGACGCCGTTATGAGGCTGATCTCCGGGGAGGAAAGCACATGATCAGAGATATAACGCTCGGTCAGTACTTCCCGGGCAATTCGGCGCTCCATAACGCCGATCCGCGCGTAAAGATACTGATGGCGATACTTTTCATCGTCGCAACGTTCACCGCTTCGGGAACGCTGTCGTTCATCGTACTGTTCTTATCGGCGCTCGTTTTGTTCCTCGTATCGCGCATTTCGCTGATTACCGTATTGAAGGGCTTGAAACCGATACTCTTCATACTGATATTCACGACCTTCTTTCAGATACTGTTTTCAAGAAGCGGCGAGCTTCTGATCGAATGGTGGATAATAAAAATATACGACAGCGGTCTTATCGCGGCGGCGAAGATGATAGTCCGCATAATTGTGCTCGTGGTATCTACGTCGGTACTGCTTTCGTACACAACGTCGCCGATCGTTCTTACCGATGGCCTCGAAGGGCTTCTTAAACCGCTCTCTAAGATAAAAGTGCCGGTGCACGATTTCGCTCTCATAATGTCGCTCGCGCTCCGTTTCATCCCCACGCTTCTCGAAGAAACAGAGAAGATAATCGCGGCGCAGAAATCGAGAGGGGCGAACTTCTCGTCCGGCAGCCTTATGAAACGGGCAAGGGCTCTGATCTCGATCTTCATACCTCTGCTTGCTTCCGCCATTCGTCACGCTCTCGATCTTTCGGAAGCGATGATCTGCCGCGGTTACAGAGGCGGAGACGGCAGAACGAAGCTTCGTCAGATGAAAATCAGATTTTCGGATATCGTTTGGCTCCTCGCGTCGGCTCTCATGCTTGCCGCGGTCATAATACTGAACAAATACGGGATCATGGATTTTTTGAGTTTATTCGGAGTATGATATGAATTATTTGCTTGAGCTTTCATATTCGGGCGTCAAATACAGCGGATTTCAGATACAGAAAAACGCAAAAACGGTAGCCGGCGAGCTGACCCGCGCGGCGGGATTGCTTTTCGGCTGCCCCTGCAAGATAAACGGCTGCAGCCGTACTGACGCGGGAGTTCACGCAAACCAGTATTTTGCCGCCGTAAATCTGTCTGGAGACGGCAATAACGTGCCGGTCGAACGTATACCGGCGGCGATAAACTGCCTTCTGCCGTACGACATAGCGGTAAAAAGCGCGAGGATCGTCGACGACGGTTACAATCCCCGTTTTGAAGCCGTGTGCAAGGAATATAAGTATATCATATACAACAGCCCTTATAAAAACCCGTTTTACCATAAACTGAAGCTGCCTTACGGCAGACCTCTCGACGCCGAAGCTCTCGACCGTGAAGCGAAGGATTTTATCGGCAGCCACGATTTTTCGGCGTTCATGGCGTCCGGCTCGGACGTCGTCAGCACGGTGAGGAACGTTTTTTCGGCGGACGTCAAAAGAGAGGGCGACGACGTGATATTCACGGTCAGCGCGGACGGATTTTTATACAATATGGTGCGGATAATGACCGGAACGCTGTTATATATTGCGGAAGGCAAGATCGAACCCGGTTCGATACCGGAAATAATAAACGGCAAAAACAGAAGCAAAGCCGGTATAACCGTATCGGCTGACGGATTATATTTGAATAAGGTAGTTCTCAGATGAGTATATTCAAGAGAAGGAAAGCGGCGCCCGAAGGCGACGACGAGCTCGTCGGTACGAATAAAGAAGAGCTCGAAGAGCTTGAGCCTATAACGGGTCTTTACGAAGACGACGGAAAACCGCGGATAAATAAAAAATACAAAACCGCCGCTTCGTGGACCGGCATTTTGAAGTATACCGTTCTCGCGGCTTTCTTCGTGTATTTTATGGTAATGACTCTTGCGTATTCGTCGCAGATCAATATCGAGAATTTCAGATATATCATAAAAGATATGAATTTCAAGCTTCCCGTCAAGGCGGAGGATTACGGCGAGATATACTATATATCCGACCTTGAAAAGAGCTTCGCTTTATACCGCGGCGACTTCGTTTCGATCGGCAGAAGCCGCATTGACGTGATAGAGCTTTCGGGCAAGAGCATACAGTCCGCGGAAATAAGCTGCGTAAAACCGCGTATGTCGGTATCGGAAAAATATCTGCTTGTATACGATCTGTCGAATAACGGATTTTCCGTTTTCAACTCGTTCTCGCTTTTATACAGCGAAACGCTCGATTATCCCATATCCTGCGCCTGCATAAACGACAAGGGGTATTTTCTGATAGTCACGAAGAGCGCGGAATACAAAAGCGTCGTCGTGATATACAATAACGATATGAAAAAAGTATATCAGTACAATACGAACGACGGATACGTTTTCGACGTGCTTTTCGATAACGACGGGAATTTTCTCCTTTATACCGTCAGCGCAAAGGGAGGCGGATTCGTCTCGCGCATAGTAAAGGGCGGCGTAAGATCCGAAACAAGGGAGGTTATCTTCGAGAAAAGCAATACGGCGTTCATCTCCGCAAAACGCGCGGAAGGCGATCGCGTGTCCGTATTATGCGAGGATTCGATAGCTTTCTTCGACGGCGGCGAGCTTCTCGGCGAATTCGACGTTTATCCGAGGGTGTGCCGCAAATTCGAAGCGTCAGACGGATATACGGCGGCGGTGATCTCTACGGCTGATACCGGTTCTGACTCGTATCTGTACGTTTTCGATAAAAACGGCGAGCTCATACACGAAGAGGCGGCAACGTCCGACGTGCAGAGGATTTACGTACAAAACGGCGCCGTTTATCAGCTATATACAGACAGAATAAGAAAAACGGATCTGAAAACCAATAAAACGTACGAACATAAGACCGAATATAACGCGGTCGCGCTCGTTTTCGTGGACAACGAGTTCGTTCTGCTCGCAACGCCGAGCAGGGCGTATCCGATATCTGTTTACGAAGATTTCAAGGAGGTATCTGATTGAGTATAATAGTTGACGCGGTACTTATCGCGATAATCGTTATAAGTATCATAATAGGAATAGTAAAAGGCTTTGCGGACAGAGCGCTCGGACTTTTATCGGGCGTGATCGCGTTCATACTCGCAATAATATTCGCGCCCGCGCTCTCGTCGTATTTTTACGAAAAATTTCTTTTCACGCGGCTTGCGGATTTCATATCGGAAAAAATGAATGCGCTCGCCGAAGGCTCGAACCTTAAAAATCTGCTTGAAAACGGTTCGGCAAACGAGAATTTCAGAAGGCTTCTCGCCACTCTCGGCGTGGATTACGGGACGGTGAGCGAGAAAATATCCGACGGCGCGTCAGGCGTCTCGGAAAGTATAGCCGAACCGGCGGCGAGGATAGCCTCGTACGCCGTCGCGTTCATACTGATATTCCTCGCGGCGCTTCTCGCGCTGTTTCTGATAAGGCTTCTGTTCAAGCTTATAATCAAGCTTCCCGTGCTGAAAAAAGCCGATAAGATACTCGGCGCCCTGTTCGGCGCGGTACTCGGCATCGCGGTGGTCTGGGTGTTATCGATAGCCCTTAAGATGGCTCTGCCGTATCTCACTACCGTGCTTCCGGACGTATTTCCCGAGGATCTTTTTGAAAGATCGTTCGTTTTACGCGTATTTTACGATATAAACGCGCTGAAGGAAATGTTCGATTTCACAAAGCTGCGCTCTTTGAGCGTACTGTTCACCAGATTTTAAGAAACGGAGATAGAATATGCAGTTATGTGCAAGATGTCATAAACGCCCGGCGGTGGTGTTTGTGACGAGAATGGAAAATAACGAGACTAAAAACGAAGGGCTTTGTCTTCAGTGCGCCAAAGAGCTCGGACTTCCGGTCGATAATATACTCGAAAAAATGGGCGTCAATTCCGATGATATAGACAGCATCGGAGCGGAGCTGGATTCTCTCATCGAGCAAAGCGACGATAACGACGAGCCCTCCATGGGCGGCGACGAGGAAAACAACGCTCCCGCGATAGATTTCAAATCGCTTTTCGGCAAGATCTCGGCTGAGCTCAAC
>JAEEGL011118144.1_pt1 | contig 23483 bp, 15 predicted proteins | sample 9134231 | NCBI WGS metagenome assembly JAEEGL01 (sample SAMN16246548, study PRJNA631951) | gut metagenome | biome: gut microbiome; feature: rumen; material: fiber-attached | host: Bos | place: Iran: Karaj | collected 2018-10
ATCCCCGTTGTGTACGCCAACTACCGGCTGGAGATCCCCACCGTTTTCATCTTTAATGTAGAGACTGCCGGTATACAGCAGTTGGAGAGCAGCGTCACGCAGGGTGCATTGAGCTATCAGGTGTCTTCCGGCGGTATGGCTAAGCAGTATAAGCGCTATACCAATGTATATAATTGTATAGGTCGCAACCTGCGGGCACTGAAGAAAGACAACTATATATGGAACGTGCGCGATTATGCCACCAAGGTGACAGCCGAACTGCAGAGCATGCACCTTGCCTCTGACGACCATCGTGACATGCGGAAAACGTGGGAGCAGGTGGACAATACTCTCTTCAATCATCCTGACTTCGGCTCACGCCTGTATAAGCACAGCAAGTATCGCGACGAGTTGTTGGCCAGCGGCATCGACAAGATGGGCGATCTGAAGGAAAAAGTGTCTGCAACCTTCCAGTTTCTGCGCCAGCGTCTGGCGTGGAACGGTGAATACGATTTGCTGATAAAGTCGCCGTCAGAAATCGTCAAGAAGGGTAGCGGCTCGAATGCCGACCTGAACATGATGCTGATCAATATGCTGGGCGACGTCGGTGTTAAGGCCTGTCCTGTGCTGATGAGCACGCGTCGCCACGGACGTCTGCCTAAGAGCTACCCGACACTGAACAAGTTGAACACTTTCATTGTGGGCATTCCCAACGGCTCGTCATGGATATATCTCGATGCCTCGTCCGTTGACGGCTATCTGAACGTGCTGCCTGCCAATCTCTATGTCGAACAGGCACGTATCATCGAGAAAGGAACGGCTGGGCAGTGGGTCAACCTGCAGAAGACGGGCGAAGCAAAGACCATGCTCAACATGAAGGCGACGCTGACTGCCGACGGACTGATGAAGGGTGAGCAGAACATCGTCTATTCGGGCAATGCTGCTGCCAATGAGCGCAGGGCGTTTCGCGAGGCTACGGACAGCATCACATTCACAGCCGGCAAGGCTTCGCAGTATGGCGTCACCGTCACCCAATGCAAGATAGAAGGTCACCACGACTTCTCGCCCAACGTGACAGAAGTGATGAACTTCACCAAGCAGGGCGATGTCACAGACGACCATATATACATCAATCCGTTTACGGAACTTCCCGTCGTTAGTAATCCTTTCACCGAGAAAGGACGCCTCCTGCCTGTGGAATTTCCCTGTCGCAACACGTTTAATGCCTACGTACAACTCACCTTGCCTGACGGTTGGCAGTTGGAAGAGATGCCCAAGAGCATGACGGTGTCAACGCCCGACAAGAGCGCATCGGGCCGCATCAACTATGGCATCACTGGCGAGAACACGGTCACCATCAACTATCAGTTCCGCCTCGGTAATGTCTGCTATAACCATGAGCAGTACGACATGCTTAGCCAGCTGTTCGACATTTTCGCCAGTCGTGGCAAAGATATGCTGGTTATCAAGAAAAAGTGATTCCAGTTTCCTATTCCCAGTCGTCTGTGCGGAAGGGGAACAAGGGCAGGCCTCCGGCATTAGCCATGTTGCCTATCAGGAAGTTGCGGAAACAGTAACGGACGGCAACGGGCTGCTTGACCTCCGGACTGCTGACGATGAAGCACTCGTCCCAAGGTCCGCCGCCAGGTTGCCAGAAATGCTCGGCACGGGCGGGATGGAACACACGGTCGTTGCCTGCCACCTCGAAACCTCTGATGTCCGTAAAGCGGTTCATGCCGCCACACTCGTTGTTGAAATGAATCATCACTTTGTCGTCCTTGATCTGCATCTCCTTGAACGACGGACTCTCGCAGATGATGGTGCTGAATCCGTAGGTCTTGTTCAGGGCTAAGAATGCCAGACGCTCGCCCACCTTCTGCTTCTGTGCCGGATGAATCTGTAGCGGCTCGTAGGGATAGACGGCATCGTTGATGCAAACCAGTCCGCTGTTAGGAATAATCTGCGAGGCACGGAACTGCTGTTCGCGCAGCAAGGCGCCACTCAGACCGTTCACGTTGTCGCCGTCGTAGGCGTATGGTGCTATCTGGACGAAATAGAAAGGAATCTCGCCCAGCTGGAACTGCTGTCGCCATTGTTCCACCAACAATTTCAGCCGCTCCGAGTACTGGTTGCCCGGATCGCCCACATTCGAACAGCCCTGATAGAACAGGATGCCTTTGACGGTATAGTTCAGAATAGGGTTAAAGGTGCCGTTGCCCCATACCAGTGCACGATGATAGTCCCACTCCTTCTTGAAGTTGACAATACCCATGGTGTCGGTAGGTTCTGTGGTGTGTCTTTCCAGATTCTCCTTCGTCAGCCAGCTCTCCACACGGCTTCCGCCCTTGTTGGCCTCGATGAGTCCGATGGGAATGTCCAGCGCCTTGTTCATCATCTTGGCGAAGAAATAACCCGTTGCCGAGAACTCACTCACCGTCTGTGGCGAACACTCGCGCCACTGCGTGTCGGCATCCTCCTGGGGTGTCATACGCATGATGCTGGGAATCTTGGCTGAACGAACCTGACGCTTGCCACAGCATGCTAACACCTCCTGATTGTAGTTCAGCACAGGACAATTGCCAAAGCCCTTGACGGGCATCTCCATATTCGACTGTCCGGCACATACCCAAACCTCGCCAGCGAGCACATTATTAATGGTTACCTGTCCGTCACCGTCGTCGAACGTAACCGACAACGGCTCGTAGCTGGCCTTGGGCGACTTCACCGTCAGCAGCCAGCGACCGTCCTTGCCGGTCTTGGCCTCCGAGCGTTCCTGGCTCCACGACGTGGTGGCGGTCACCTTCCGTCCCGGTTTTGCCCAACCCCACAGGCGGACATCCGTCTGCTGTTGTATCACCATGTTGTTGCTCACCAGATGGGGCAGTCTAACTTTCGCCTGTCCGCTGATGCATAGTCCCGTCAAGAGGGATAAAAATAGAGTCCTTTTATTCATAGTCTTTGTCCGATTATTCAACGTTTTCATTGTTATGCCTGCAAAGTTACGAAAAAATGAGAGAAATGCAAAAGGAAAACTTGCTTTTCTTTTCATTCCCGTGCAAAGTGAGAAATAAGCAGACGCCTGCTTTGCAGTAAGCAAACACGTTATTCCCCAAAAAACGACTGACAGGTGCTTGTAAAACGTTCGCGTACCGTATTTAAAAGACGTGAAAGGCGTAGGTAGGAGTTGAATCTGCGTCGACGTTTATTAAATCCACGTCGTAGATTGCTAAATCTTCGACGTAGTTTGATAAATCTGCGTCGTGGATGATTGTTTTTCGCAGTTTGAGCTTATCTTAGCCAAAAAATAAAGCAAAAAAACTATAAGGTTTTTAGAGTATTATTCTGTTCGGGGGCTTTCTAAATGGGTAAAACAGAGAGATTTTCTTCATCGGATAAATATTTAGCTGATTATTTTATATTTGAAGCATAATTTGGCAGATATTTCTAATTTTTGTACCTTTGCCCCGAGAAATCAAACAATAATTCCTCAAAATAAAGGACAATGGGTAAGTATATTTTAGCAGACAATCAGGAACTGACGCGGTTTGCACTGGAGAGTCTTCTGAAGAAGGACGAGAGTAATGTGGTCTACAAGGCGACCGACAAGGCGGGGCTTGTGGAACTGTTGAAGGAACATGAGGCTGCCGTGGTGGTGCTCGACTATACACTGTTCGACTTTGCCGACGAAGACCAGCTTCTGATTGTCGCTGAGCGTTTTGCGTTGTCGGAGTGGATTCTTATCAGCGACGAACTGACCCCGCAGTTCCTGCGCCGTGTCATCTATTCGTCGCATCAGTTCAGCATCGTCTATAAAGATGGTACGCTGAAGGACATCCGCGATGCGCTGGATGACGTCAGCCGCCATAGTCGGCACATCAGTCAGCGTGCCTTGGAGACCATCATCATCCAACAACAGGAAGAGGAGGAGCGTCCCAGTGTGCTGACAACAACGGAGATGGAGATAGTAAAGGCTATTGCACAGGGTAAATCGACGAAAGAGATTGCCAACGAGCGCTTCTCAAGTGTCCATACCATCACCACTCACCGCAAGAATATTTTCCGTAAACTGGGCATCAATACCGCTCATGAGGCGGTGAAGTACGCCTTACGTGCAGGCTTGATTGACCCTTCGGAGTTCTACATATAATACAACTGGAGCGTTCTGGTTGACTATTATATAAAAATGAGGAAACAAGAAAATGAGTGAGTGAAAAATTTGGTATTTCGCTCGCTTATTTGTACTTTTCTCCCTTGGAGAAGATAGGCGGCATCTCGGAAATAAAAGAAAAAAACGAATTTTTTCTTTGTATTTCGCTCGATTTGCACTATCTTTGCAGCCGATATGTTAAAGTTGTTGTATAATGCGTTGACCACGTTCGGACGCTTCGTCATGCTGATGGGGCGTACGTTCAGTGTGCCTGAGCGCTTCCGTATGTTCTGGAAACAGTATGTGAAGGAGATGGCGCAGTTAGGCGTGAACTCTATCGGTATCGTGCTGCTGATATCGTTTTTCATCGGTGCGGTGATCTGTATCCAGATGAAGCTGAACATCCAGAGTCCGTGGATGCCCCGTTGGGTGAGCGGCTATACGACGCGTGAAATCATGCTGTTGGAGTTCTCTTCGAGTATCATGTGTCTGATACTGGCTGGTAAGGTGGGTTCGAACATCGCGTCGGAAATCGGTACGATGCGCGTGACGCAGCAGATAGATGCCTTGGAGATTATGGGTGTCAACTCGGCAAGCTACCTCATTCTGCCCAAGATATTAGGTATGCTGACCATCATGCCGCTATTGGTGATATTCTCGTCAGCCTTAGGCATCTTGGGAGCCTACGGAACGGCTTATATCGGTCATATTATCGTGCCCGACGACCTGACATTAGGTCTTCAGCATCAGTTCAAGTCGTGGTTTGTATGGATGAGTATCATCAAGAGTCTCTTCTTTGCATTCATCATCAGTGCCGTGCCGTCCTATTTCGGCTACACCGTGGAGGGTGGCTCGGTGAATGTGGGCAAGGCGTCGACGGATGCCGTGGTATGTTCGAGTGTGCTGATTCTTTGTTCTGACGTATTCCTAACGCAACTGCTGTCATGATTGAAGTCAAGAACCTATATAAGAGCTTTGAGGACAAGGATGTGCTGAAGGATATCTGCACCGTCTTCGAGGACGGCAAGACCAACCTGATTATCGGTCAGAGCGGCAGCGGCAAGACGGTACTGATGAAGAATCTGGTGGGACTGTTAGACCCTACCAGCGGACAGATACTCTACGACGGTCGCGACTTTGTGGGCATGTCGAAGCAGGAAAAGGTACATATGCGCCGCGAGATGGGTATGATATTCCAGTCGGCAGCACTCTTCGACTCGCTCACCGTATTGGAGAACGTGATGTTCCCGCTCGATATGTTCTCGACGATGAACCTGCGAGAGCGTGAGCACCGTGCCATGGACTGCTTGGCCCGCGTGAATCTGGTGGGTGCCGAGCAGAAGTTTCCGGGCGAGATCAGCGGTGGCATGCAGAAGCGCGTGGCCATTGCCCGTGCCATTGCGCTGAACCCGAAGTACCTGTTCTGCGACGAGCCGAACAGCGGCCTCGATCCGAAGACGTCGCTGGTCATCGACGACCTGCTGCACTCTATTACGCAGGAGTTCAACATGACCACCATCATCAATACGCACGATATGAACTCGGTGATGGGCATCGGCGAGAACATCGTCTTCATCTACGAGGGTCATAAAGAGTGGCAGGGTGTGTCGGGCGACATCATGGGTTCGACCAACAAGCGGCTTACCGACTTTATCTTTGCCAGCGACCTGCTGAAGGAAATGAGGAGTGCGCTGCGCGCTAATGAAAAAATGAATAGTGAACAGTGAATAGGATAGTGAGATGGAGATTCAAAACGAGATACAGCAACAAGAACAGGAGAGAATGGTGCTCCGAACGGAGCATTTGGTGAAGATATACGGCAAGCGTACGGTGGTGAACGACGTGTCGTTCGACGTGAAGCAGGGCGAGATAGTAGGTCTGTTAGGTCCAAACGGTGCCGGAAAAACCACGTCGTTCTATATGACGACGGGACTGATAGTGCCTAACGGCGGTCATATCTTCCTTGGCGACGAGGACGTGACCACCTATCCCGTCTACAAGCGTGCCCGTGCCGGTATCGGCTACTTAGCTCAGGAAGCATCGGTGTTCAGGAAGATGAGTGTTGAGGACAATATCCTCTCGGTGTTGGAGATGACGGGCAAACCCCGCGAGTATCAGTTGGAGAAGTTGGAGAGCCTGATTAAGGAGTTCCGCTTGGAAAAGGTGCGCAAGAACCTTGGTGACCGTCTGTCGGGTGGTGAGCGCCGACGTACTGAGATTGCCCGCTGTCTGGCCATCGAGCCCAAGTTTATCATGCTTGACGAGCCGTTTGCCGGTGTCGACCCCATTGCTGTCGAGGACATCCAGTTTATTGTGTGGAAGCTGAAGGACAAGAACATCGGCATACTGATTACCGACCATAATGTGGAGGACACGCTGTGTATCACCAACCGTGCCTATCTGCTGTTCGAGGGTCGCATCCTGTTTCAGGGGGCGCCTGAGGAACTGGCTGCAAATCCGGTGGTTCGTAAGAACTATCTCACGGAATCGTTCGTTTTGCGCCAAAAAGACTTCTCGGCTTTGGAAGAGCAGCGAAAGGCAGAGGAAAGTGAAGATTTATAATTGAAGATTGAATGTTTGGTTAAAAAATAATAATGTTCAATGTTCAATGTTCATTGTTCAATGATTATTTCGTACCTTTGCACGCTCGAAAGCGGACTATGCTAAATAATAATAAGGTATAATATATATAATTAAGGTATAAGAAGAGATGAATATTTCATTTGAAGCTCCTGACAAATTGAATGGTCTGATGACCATTATAGTGGAGAAAGAAGACTATCAAGGAGAAGTTGATAAGAAACTGAAAGACTATCGTAAGCGTGCTAATGTCCCTGGTTTCCGTCCCGGTCAGACTCCTATGAGCATGATTAAGCGCCAGTTCGGCACCAGTGCCAAGATTGACGTGGTGAACAAGCTGTTAGGCGAGAAGCTGTACGGCTATGTGAAAGAGAACAACATCCAGATGTTAGGTGAGGCTCTGCCCAGTGAGCAGCAGGAACCCATGGACTTTGAGGGCGACGGTGCACTGACCTTCAAGTTCGACATCGCCGTGGCTCCTGAGTTCAAGGCTGAGCTGACTGCCAAGGATAAGGTGGACTACTATAATATCACAGTTGACGACAAACTCATCGACCAGCAGGTTGATATGTATCAGAGCCGTGCCGGACAGTATGAGAAGGCTGAAGAGTTTGATGCCGAGAAGCGCGATATGCTGAAGGGCGACCTGCGCGAGCTGGATGCCGATGGCAACGTGAAGGAAGACGGTATCACCGTGGCCGACGCCGCTCTGATGCCTCAGTATATGAAGGTGGACGACCAGAAGAAGCTGTTCGACGGCTGTAAGTTGGGCGATATCATCACCTGGAATCCCCGCAAGGCTTATCCCGACAACGATGCCGAGTTGAGCAGCCTGTTGAAGATTGAGAAAGACCAGGTGGCAGAACATACTGGAGACTTCACTTATCAGGTGACTGAAATCAGCCGCTACGTGAAGCATGAGGTCAATCAGGAGTTGTTCGATCAGGTATTTGGCGATGGCAACGTGAAGGATGAGAAGGAGTTCCGTCAGAAGATTGCCGACCAGATCAGCCAGCAGTTCAAGGCCGACGCTGACTACAAGTTCCTCTTAGACGTTCGTAAGTACATGGAGGAGAAGGTTGGTAAGCTGGAGTTCCCAGAGGCCATCCTGAAGCGTGTGATGCTGAACAACAACAAGGACAAGGGTGCCGACTTCGTTGAGAAGAACTTCGAGGGCAGCATCAAGGAGTTGGGCTGGCATCTCATCAAGGAACAGCTGGTGGCCGCTCAGGGAATTAAGGTCGAGGAAGACGACTTGAAGGCTGTGACCAAGGAGGCTGCCCGTGCTCAGTTTGCCCAGTACGGCATGTCGAACGTCCCCGACGAGTATTTGGAGAACTATGCTCAGGACATGCTGAAGAAGCGTGAGAATGTTGACGGGTTGGTAGACCGTGCCATTGACGTGAAGCTGATTGCCGCCCTTAAGAGCGTAGTGAAGCTGAATGAAAAGAAAATTACGCTCGAAGACTTCCAAAAAATGCTTCAAGAGAAGTAATTAAAGATATTTAACCAAAAAAAAGAGCCGGGATGTTTTGCGTTCCGACTTTTTTTTGTAATTTTGTATCTCACATTTGAATATGAGTATGAATAACGACTTTAGGAAATATGCTACCAAGCATCTTGGAATTAACGGTCTGGTGCTCGACGAGGTGATGAGTGCCCAGGCTCAGTATCTGAACCCTTATATCTTGGAGGAGCGTCAGTTGAACGTGACCCAGATGGATGTGTTCTCACGTTTGATGATGGATCGCATCATCTTCTTGGGCACGCAGATTGACGACTACACCGCCAATACGCTGCAGGCTCAGCTGTTGTATCTTGACTCGGTGGACTCCGGCAAGGACATCAGCATCTACTTGAACTCGCCTGGCGGCAGTGTGACGGCAGGATTAGGCATCTACGACACGATGCAGTTCATCTCCAGCGATGTCGCTACTATCTGTACGGGTATGGCTGCCTCGATGGCTGCTGTCCTGTTGGTGGCCGGCAAGGAGGGCAAGCGTTCGGCACTGCCTCATAGCCGTGTGATGATTCACCAGCCCTTAGGCGGCGTGCAGGGTCAGGCATCTGACATCGAGATTGAGGCCAAGGAGATTATGAAGTTCAAGAAGGAGTTGTACACCATCATTTCAGAACACTCGCATACACCGTATGACAAGGTGTGGAATGATTCTGACCGCAACTACTGGATGACCGCCGAGGAGGCCAAGGAGTATGGTATGATCGACCAGGTGTTAATGAAGAAGTAAGCACTTTGTTCATGAAGAGTGACAAGTGAAGAGTGAAAATGGCAAGAAAAGCATGTAATTTCTGTGGACGTTCGGAGCGTGAGGTGAGGCTTCTGATAACTGGTGTGAACGGTTGCATCTGCGAGGATTGCGCCGTGCAGGCCTATCAGGTGGCTACTGCCAATGGCTATGGCCCTGACGCCAAACGTGAAGATACGAAGTATAGCAAAAAGGCTGTACCCAAGCCCAAGGAAATCAAGGACTATTTGGATCAGTATGTCATTGGCCAGGACGAGGCCAAGCGGTTCCTGTCGGTGGCCGTCTACAATCACTTCAAGCGCTTGCAGCAGCCCACTACCGACGACGGTGTGGAGATTGAGAAGTCGAACATCATCATGGTAGGTTCGACGGGTACCGGCAAGACGTTGCTGGCCCGTACTATCGCCAAACTGCTGGATGTGCCGTTCACCATCGTCGATGCAACGGTATTTACCGAAGCAGGCTATGTGGGTGAGGACGTGGAGAGCATTCTCACACGATTGCTGCAGGTGGCCGACTACAAAGTGGAGGCTGCCCAGCGCGGTATTGTGTTCATTGATGAGGTGGACAAGATAGCCCGCAAGACCGATAATCCCTCCATCACCCGTGACGTGAGCGGCGAGGGTGTGCAGCAGGGCTTGCTGAAATTGTTGGAAGGAACAACGGTGAACGTGCCCCCTAAGGGTGGTCGTAAGCATCCCGATCAGGAATATATCGCTGTCGATACGCGCAACATTCTGTTTATCTGCGGCGGTGCCTTCGATGGTATAGAACGTAAGATCGCACAGCGTCTGAATACCCACACCGTGGGCTATAATTCCGTGCAGAATGTCCGGAAGATTGACAAAAACGAGCTGATGCAGTATGTGCTGCCCCAGGACTTGAAGTCGTTTGGACTGATTCCTGAGCTTATCGGTCGTCTGCCTGTGCTTACCTACCTGAATCCGTTGGACAGGCAGGCGTTGACCAAGATACTGACAGAGCCTAAGAACTCTATCATCAAGCAGTACGAGAAACTGTTCCAGATGGACGGTATTGCACTGACTTTCAGCGATGAGGCCTTGAAGGTCATCGTTGACAAGGCGGTAGATTATAAATTAGGTGCACGCGGTTTGCGCTCCATCGTGGAGAATATCATGATGGATGCCATGTTCGAGGTGCCCTCAAAACGTGTAAAATCCTTTGAAGTGACAGCCGAGTATGCCCAAAAGCAGCTCGAGAAGTCGCACTTGCAATAGTTAAGTGATTAAGAGTTTAGAAAAGAGTCTATGGCAAAAAAGAAGAATGAGAATCTGACAGAAGCCCTGAAGAAGTATTTCGGGTTTGATAAATTTAAAGGCGATCAGGAAGCCATTGTACAGAACTTGCTCGATGGTAACGATACTTTTGTGCTGATGCCTACCGGCGGCGGCAAGTCGCTATGTTACCAGCTGCCGTCGTTGCTGATGGAGGGCACGGCTATCGTCATCTCACCGCTGATAGCCCTGATGAAGAATCAGGTCGACGTCATCAGTTCGATGAGTGACGAGGGAACGGCGCATTACCTGAATTCGTCGCTTAACAAGTCAGCCATCGATCAGGTGAAAGCCGATATCCTGGCCGGCAAGACCAAGCTGCTCTATGTGGCTCCGGAGTCGCTTACCAAGGAGGATAACGTGGAGTTCCTGAGGCAGGCAAAAATCTCGTTCTATGCCATCGACGAGGCTCACTGTATTTCGGAGTGGGGTCACGATTTCCGTCCGGAATACCGCCGCATCCGTCCCATCATTAATGAGATCGGGGTGGCACCGATTATTGCCTTGACGGCTACCGCCACCGACAAGGTTCGTACTGATATCAAGAAGAACTTGGGCATTTTGGATGCCAAGGAGTTCAAGAGTTCCTTCAACCGTCCAAACCTCTATTATGAGGTACGTCCGAAAACGATGGATGTGGACAAGGACATCATCAAGTTCATCAAGCAGCATTCTGGGAAGAGTGGCATCATCTACTGTCTTTCAAGAAAGAAGGTGGAAGAACTGGCTGAGATCCTGAAGGCTAACGACATCAAGGCTGCTGCCTACCATGCCGGACTGGAATCGGGACTGCGTTCGCAGACTCAGGACGACTTCCTGATGGAACGCATCGATGTCATTGTAGCTACCATTGCCTTCGGTATGGGTATTGACAAACCCGATGTCCGCTTTGTCATCCACTATGATATTCCCAAGTCACTGGAAGGCTACTATCAGGAGACTGGTCGTGCCGGACGTGATGGTGGTGAGGGCATGTGCATCACGTTCTATGCCCATAAGGACCTTCAGAAACTCGACAAATTCATGGAAGGAAAACCTGTGGCTGAGCAGGATATCGGACGTCAGCTCTTGGCTGAGACGGCAGCATACGCTGAGACCAGTGTTTGTCGTCGTAAGATGCTGATGCACTATTTCGGTGAGGAATATACACAGGAGAACTGCCACAACTGTGACAACTGTCTGCATCCGAAGACGAAGATAGAGGCACAGGAACAGCTCGTCCTTGTGTTGCAGACCGTTCAGGCACTGAAGGAGAATTTCCGTGCCGATCATATCGTCGATTTTTTGTCAGGTCGTGAGACAGAGGAGATAATCGCCCACAAGCACCAGAATCACGAGTTGTTCGGTGCCGGTGAGGATATGGAGTCAAAGCACTGGAATCCTGTAATCCGTCAGGCATTGATAGCCGGTTACCTAAAGAAGGATGTTGAGAACTACGGACTGTTGAAGCTGACGTCGGCAGGTAAGAGGTTCATCAAGAAGCCGGAGTCGTTTATGATTGTGGAGGACAACGAGTTTAGCGAGGACTATGAATCGGTGTCTTCAGACCCTGAAGGCGGTACGAGTGCCCTTGACCCGACGCTGAATGCCATGTTGCGTGACCTTCGCAAAAAAGTGTCAAGGCGTCTGGAGCGTCCGCCATACGTTATCTTCCAGGACGTCAGCATCGAGCAGATGGCCACCGACTATCCCATCACCCTTGAAGAATTGAAGAATATCCAAGGGGTAGGCGAGGGTAAGGTGAAGCAGCCATATGCCAAAGAGTTTGTAGACCTCATCAAGCGCTATTGTGAAGAGAACGAGATAGAGCGCCATTCTGACCTGCGCGTCCGTACGGTGGCTAAGAAGTCGCTGCTGAAGGTGAAAATTATCCAGGCCATCGATCGCCAGATAGCTCTTGACGATATTGCCACTGCTCAGGGACTGGAGTTCGAGGAACTCTTGGACGAAGTGGAGGCTATCGTCTATAGCGGTACCAAGCTGAATATCGACTATTTCTTGGACGAGGTGATGGATGAAGATCATGTCGACGACATCTATGACTATTTCTCCGAGAGTGATACAGACTCCTTGGAGGATGCCATCAACGAATTAGGTCAGGAGTGTTCGGAAGATGAAATTCGTCTGGTTCGTATCAAGTTTATATCTGATATGGCGAACTGAGGAATAATAAAATGGTTGAAAAGGTAAAAATTGTAAAAAGGTAAAAAGATAGAAAGGTATAAAAAAGTAGAAATGGAAACGCAAATAAAGGATAATGTAAAAAGGTGGGTAAAAGGTTTTTTACCTCTTTACCTCTTTACCTTTTTATTTTTTATGAGTCAGCCTGCCGACGCACAGTTCTTGAAGAAGCTGTTTAAGAAAAAGGCGAAGACAGAGAAGAAGGTGGTGACGAAGACTGACGGCATTGACGATGCTGCACAGACTGCTATGCTCGGCATCACGACATTGGCTGATAACAGCAACAACCGCAATGCTTTCCTTGGAATTCCTTTGGGCATCAAGGGAGAGCGTTTCGAGCAGCTGCTGTTGGAGAAGGGCTTTACGGAGCGTAAAGCCGAGGGTAAGCAGACGGCAAAGTCTTATATCTACGATGGCGAGGTGTTTGGTAAGCGTGTCACAGTGACACTGGCCGTGTCGGACCTGACAGGTCGCGTGTATGCTGTCGACGTGACAGATGAGACAATCTATAATTCTGAGAAAGACGTCAAAGCTCGTTTTCAGGAGGTGAAGGGTGAACTACAGAAGGTTTATGGCAACGGCTATGTGGACAACCAGGGTGAGGCATACACTATTCAGACACGGTTAGGAACTGTCAACCTGCATTATGAGCGCGGCTCGCTGACCAGTAGCTATTCGTTGGGTTTTGCCCTCGATGATGCCAAGGCTTACAAGATGGCATACACGGAAATGGAGGATAAGGAGTATGAGTCGATTCCCCGGAACATAGAAACAGGTCTGGCTGCTCCCTGCAACCATACCGATTTGGTGGGTTTGGCCGTCTGCCTGTATCAGAATCGTACTGTCAAAGGGGCTCAGACTACGTTGCGCAGTTATGACTATACCTTGGGGAAAGCAACGGCAAAGGCAGTCCAAGCCACCTTTAAGATGCCTGATTATCAGGCTATTGCTTCGTTGACGCGCCGTAAGCAGGCCATTACGGCTATCTCTTTGACGGCGACGGACGACATGGAGGCTGTCTGTAAGGATTTAAAGACCTACGGTTTCACTTCTGATGACCAGAAAACATGGCGTCAGGGTACGATGTCGGCCGTGGTGACAACCGATAAACAGGGTTGGGTAGTGCTGACACTACGTTAAATCCTATTAATAATAGGAGAAAATGCTTGCTGTCTCAGAAAAAATGAGTAATTTTGCACGCAATAAAATTTAAAGAAGTATTTTTATGTCATCATTTATTGCAGACAAGATTGTGATGGACGGCCTGACCTTCGATGACGTCCTGTTGATTCCTGGTTATTCGGAAGTACTGCCCAAGACGGTAGAGTTGAAAACCCGTTTCTCTCGTCACATCGAGCTGAACGTACCTTTTGTTACAGCTGCGATGGATACTGTCACTGAGAGCCAGATGGCTATTGCCATTGCCCGTGAGGGTGGTATCGGTGTGATTCACAAGAACATGTCGATAGAGAATCAGGCTCGTGAGGTTGCCATAGTGAAGCGTGCCGAGAACGGTATGATTTACGATCCTATCACCATTCCATTGGGTAGCACAGTTGCTCAGGCTCTCGATATTATGTCTGAGTATCATATCGGTGGTATTCCTGTGGTCGATGCAGAAAAGCATCTGGTGGGTATCGTCACAAACCGTGACTTGCGATTTGAGCGTCGTCTGGATCGTCCTGTTGAGGAGATTATGTCGAAAGACAACCTTGTGACAACTCATCAGCAGACTGATTTGGCGGCAGCAGCTCAAATCCTGCAGGAGAACAAAATCGAGAAACTCCCCGTCGTCGACAAGGATAACCACCTGATTGGCTTGATTACGTATAAGGACATCACGAAAGCCAAGGACAAGCCCATGGCTTGTAAGGATGACAAGGGTCGTCTGCGTGTTGCAGCCGGTGTCGGTGTTACTGCTGATACGTTGGAGCGCATGCAAGCCTTGGTGAATGCCGGTGCCGATGCTATCGTTATCGATACTGCCCATGGTCATTCCAAGGGGGTTGTCGATAAGCTGCGCGAAGCTAAGCTTTCGTTCCCCAATATCGATATCGTGGTGGGTAATATTGCTACGGGCGCTGCCGCTCAGATGCTTGCTGAGAATGGTGCTGATGCCGTGAAGGTCGGTATCGGTCCGGGCTCTATCTGTACCACGCGTGTCGTGGCTGGTGTGGGTGTTCCCCAGCTGAGTGCCGTCTATGATGTGTATAGTGCGCTGAAGGATACCGATGTACCTCTGATTGCCGATGGTGGTTTGCGCTATTCCGGCGATATCGTCAAGGCTCTGGCTGCCGGTGGCTCATCTGTCATGATTGGTTCGCTGGTTGCCGGTACGGAAGAGAGCCCTGGTGACACTATTATCTATAACGGACGTAAGTTCAAGTCGTATCGCGGCATGGGTTCGCTGGAAGCCATGGAACATGGTTCAAAAGATCGTTATTTCCAGGCAGACACCAAGGATGTGAAGAAACTTGTTCCAGAGGGTATCGCCGGTCGTGTACCTTATAAAGGTACTGTACAGGAGGTGATCTATCAGATGGTAGGTGGCCTGCGCTCTGGTATGGGCTACTGTGGTGCCCCGACTATTGAGCGCCTGCACGAAGCCAAGTTCACGCGCATCACCAATGCCGGCGTTAACGAGAGTCATCCCCATGACATTACGATTACTTCAGAAGCACCAAACTATAGTCGCCCCAATGATTAATAAAATGATTGTTGCTGCCTGTTTGGCAGTTGTTCCGTTCGTTGTGACATGGTCGCAGTCCAAGACCGACCCCGTAATTATGACTGTTGCCGGTGTGGATGTGCCGCGTTCGGAGTTTGAATATTCTTATAATAAGAATAATACCGATGGTGTCATTGATAAGAAGACGGTAGATGAGTATGTTGACCTCTTTGTCAACTACAAGTTGAAGGTACAGGCGGCATTGGATGCAAAATACGATACACTGTCGTCATTTAAGAAAGAATTTGCCCAGTATCGCGACCAACAGGTGTTGCCCACCTTTGTTACCGATGCTGATATGCTCGAAGAGGCGCATAAGGTGTATGACCAAACTGTAGAGAATATCGGTCCTGACGGTCTGGTCAATGCTGCACATATCTTGATTCTGACACCACAGAAGGCTACGGAAGAGCAACAGCGTGACGCCAAGCGCCGTATCGACTCAGTATATACCGCCCTGCAAGGCGGTGCTGATTTCGAGGCCTTGGCCAAGCAGGTGTCGCAAGATCCGGGTTCTGCCAGACGTGGCGGTGTGTTGGGCTGGTTCAGCCGTCATCAGATGGTGAAGGAGTTCGAGGATGCCGCTTTTGCATTGCAGCCCGGACAGATGAGCAAGCCTTTCCAGTCGCCTTTCGGTTGGCATATCGTCCTGATGAAGGAACGTAAACAGTTGGAACCGTTTGACTTCCACCGCGAGAGCATTTTCAAATTCCTGGAGCAGCGTGGGGCACGCAATGCCATTACAGAGCGTAAGTTGGAAGCAATGGTGAAGGCTTCAGACAATACGGTGACACGCGATATGCTGATAGATAGCCGTACAGACTCGCTGTCGCAGGTCGATCCTGAGATGCGTTATCTGATCAAAGAGTATCATGATGGCCTGTTGCTCTATGAAATTAGTAATCGTACTATTTGGGATAAGGCCGCCAAGGATGAGGAGACATTGTCACTCTATTTCAAGAAAAATAAGAAGAAGTATCAGTGGGACGAACCGCGTTTTAAGGGTATGGCCTACCATGTCAAGGAGCAGGGTGACGTTAAAGCTGTTGCCAATTGTGTGAAGAAACTGAAGTTTGAAGACTGGAACGAGGCTTTACGTACGACATTCAATGGCGACTCCATCATCCGTATCCGTGTGGAGAAGGGTTTGTTCAAGAAAGGCGACAACCCGTTGATTGACCGTGAGTGCTTCAAGGTTGCCGATGCCAAAGTCGACAGCGTCAAGGGCTATCCCATCGATGCCGTCTATGGCAAGATGCTGAAGAAGCCTGAGGACTATACGGATGTGCGTGGTCTTGTTACTGCTGACTTGCAGGATGAGTTAGAACGTTTCTGGGTGGCTGACCTGCGCAAAAAGTATCCCGTTACGATTAATAAAGAAGTATTATTGACTGTCAATAAGCATGAATAGATATCTCATGACTTTTGCGGCATTACTGTCCGCTGTTTTAGGGTATGCTACGTCTATGTCGCAGCTTTCCGACTCTCTTGTCACCGACTCTCTCGGCACCGTTGTCGACGAGGTGATTTGGGTCGTTGGCGACGAGGCTATCCTGAAGTCTGATGTTGAGGCCATGCGTATCCAGGGACAACAGGAGGGCATGCATTGGAAAGGTGATCCCGACTGTGCTATTCCTGAGCAGATTGCCGTACAGAAGTTGTTCCTCAATCAGGCTATTATCGATAGTATCGAGGTGACCGATGCAGAAATATCACAGGGCGTAGAGCAGTATCTTGAGAACATGATTTCCGTTATCGGATCCCGTGAGAAACTGGAAGAGTATCATAAAAAGAACATTAGCCAGATTCGTGCTGACTTGCGTGATTCTTATCGTGAGCGCCAGATGGTGCAGGGTATGCAGCAGAAACTTGTCAAGGACCTGACTGTTACACCTGCGGAGGTGCGTCGCTATTTCAAGGACTTGCCACAAGACAGTATTCCTTTCGTTCCTACAGAGGTTGAAGTGCAGATTATCACGTTGAAGCCTCGTATCGAACAGGAGGAAATTAATCGTGTGAAAGAGGAGTTGCGCGACTATACCAACCGCATAAACAAGGGCGATGCCACTTTCCAGACATTGGCGCGACTGTATTCGGAAGATCCGGGAACAGCCCGTCGTGGTGGTGAACTCGACTATACGGGACGTGGAATGCTTGACCCAGCCTTTGCCAATGTGGCTTTCGGATTGACCGACCCCAAGAAGGTGTCGAAGATTGTTGAATCGGAATTCGGCTTTCATATTATTCAGTTGATTGACAAGCGTGGTGATAAGATTAAGGTGCGTCATATCCTGCGTAAACCGGTTGTCAGTGATGATGCTGTCCAACTTGCCTTGTCGCGTCTTGACACGGTGGCAACAGCACTCCGCGAGGGTGTGATTCCTGAGATGTTGAAGCCTTACGTTGTGCCGGAAAAATTGGAAGAGAAGTTCACCTTTGAGGATGCTGTAGCTGTATTCTCTGACGATAAAGATACCCGTAATAACAATGGTCTGATGTTCAATACCACTCAGGAAGGTCAGCGTACTTCCCGATTCAAGTTGGCTGATCTGCCTGCTGAGGTTGCCAAAGTCGTCGATGCTTTGCAGGTAGGAGAAATCTCCAAGCCTTTCCAGATGATAGATGAGCGTGGAAAGACCGTTTGTGCTATTGCGAAACTGAAGAATCGTACGGAGGGTCACAAGGCTACCATTACGGAGGATTTCCAGGTGATGAAGAATGTGGTATTGGCTAAGCGTCGTGAGCAGGTCATTCACGACTGGCTGGTAAAGCGCATCAAGTCGACTTATGTCCGTATCAACGAAAACTATCGTAACTGCGATTTTGAGTATGAAGGCTGGGTGAGATAGCGACTTAGTGAAGAGTGTATAGTGAAGAGTAAAAGATATTCTATAATGCAGGTGTGCTGGATAGTGCTTATTGCACTATTCACTATTCACTATTCACTATTCATTAGTGCAAGGCCCGTAAAACGGCCAAAGCGCGTGGAGGACAAGCGTATCTATTTGGTTCATTCTGACAACCTGCATTACGACCAGTTCCAGAATAATGATGCCCAAGTACTGCATGGCAACGTTCATTTCCGCCATGTTGGTGCCAATCTCTACTGTGACAGTGCGCATTTCTATGAGCAGTCTAATAGCTTTGAGGCTTTCGGACATGTCAGGATGAAGCAGGGCGACACTCTTAGTCTTGTCAGCGACTATGCTTACTATGACGGTAATGCTCAGTTGGCGCAGGCTCGCTATAATGTCGTTTTGAAACATCGTAAGTCGACACTCTATTGTGACTCGCTCGACTACGACCGCATGTATAACTTCGGCAACTTCTTTGAAGGCGGTAAACTGGTTGATGGCACGGCTGTGCTTACTTCTGATTGGGGGGAGTATCATACGGATAGTAAGATGGCGATGTTCTACTATGATGTGCGTCTGAGAGACAACAAACTTTATCTTACCACCGACTCACTCTATTATGACACCCGTACATCCGTAGCACATATCGTAGGACCGTCGCATATCACCTCTGGTGGCAGTACTATCTATAGTGAGGATGGCTACTATAATACAAAGACCGAGCAGTCGGAACTCTTTGGACGTTCGGTAATGAAGGACGGTGGCAAGACGCTTATTGGCGACAGTGTCTATCACAATGCCAAGACAGGTGTTAACCATGCATATAATAATGTGATTTATACTGACTCTGTCAATAAGAATATGCTGACGGGCGATTATGCGGAATACAACGACTCTACGGGATACGCGATGGCAACTAACCGTGCGGTGGCTTACGATTTCTCTCAGAAGGATACGTTGTATATGCATGCCGATACCTTTAAAATCTTTACGTTTAACATCCGTACCGACTCTGTCTATCGCAAGATACATGCTTATAATAAAGTTCGCGCTTATCGTTGGGATGTGCAAGCAGTGTGCGACTCATTGGTCTATTCCTCTCTCGACTCTTGTATGTATATGTATCGCGATCCGATTGTATGGAATATGAACCAACAACTTACTGGGGAGGAGATACGAGTCTATATGAAGGATTCTGCCATTGACCATGCGCATGTCATCAATCAGGCTTTCTCTGTAGAGATGATTTACGACTCTGTACATTATAACCAGATATCGTCCAAGGATATGATGGCTTTTTTCGAAAAAGGTGAAATGCGTGAGGCACAGGCCATTGACGATGTGCATATTATCTATTATCCTATTGACGAGGTCGACTCATCCCTGATTCTTCTCAACCATCAGGAGACTTCCTTGGCTAAGATGTTCTTTGAAAACCGTAAGATGAAGCGTGCTTGGACTAATAAGTCGTCAGGTACCATGTATCCCATGACTCAGATACCCCCTGACAAGTATTTCTTACCAGGTTACAATTGGTTTGACTATATTCGCCCGCTTGATAAGAATGATATCTTCAATTGGCGTCCTAAGAAGGAAGGTACGGAACTGAAGGAACAGAAGCGTCGCCTTCCTCCAGCTAAGCAGGTTTCACCCTAAGTGAATAATAACAAATGATATATTACTATTGCTATTGTGACTGACGTGATAGCTCTTCTTCCAGATAGCGTGGCTAACCAGATTGCTGCTGGTGAGGTCATCCAGCGACCGGCTTCTGTCATCAAGGAGTTGGTGGAGAATGCTGTCGATGCCGGTGCTAAGATTATTAATGTATTGGTGGTGGATGCAGGGCGTACCTCTATTCAGGTCATTGACGATGGCTGTGGTATGTCGATGACGGATGCACGATTGGCTTTTGAGCGTCATGCTACCAGTAAAATCCGTCAGGCCGATGACCTCTTCTCCCTCCATACAATGGGTTTCCGAGGTGAGGCGTTGCCGTCTATCGCTGCTGTTGCACAAGTAGAATTGCGCACACGACGTCAGGAAGATGAGGTGGGCACATGTCTGACATTGTCGGGCTCACATGTAGTAGGGCAGGAGCCTTGTTCGTGTGCCGTGGGTTGTAGCTTTCTTGTCAGCAATCTTTTCTTCAATGTCCCTGCTCGTCGTAAGTTCTTGAAAACCAATGCTACTGAGCTCAATAACATCATCACGGCCTTCGAACGTATCGTACTGGTTTATCCAGACATCAGCTTTACGCTGCATAGTAACGGCCAGGAACTAATGAATCTGCGTAGCGGTTCGTTGCGTCAGCGTATTACTGATGTCTATGGTCGCCGTTATGGACAGGATTTGCTGCCTGTCGGTGTAGAAACATCGCTCTGTCGTATTAGTGGTTTTGTGGCAAAGCCTGAGGCTGCGCGTAAAAAGGGAGTTCATGAGTACTTTTTCGTGAACGGACGCTACATGAAGCATCCGTATTTCCATAAGGCAGTGGCTCAGGCCTATGACCGTTTGATTCCTGCGGGCGCGCATGTACCTTATTTTATATATTTTGAGGTCAGCCCGGCTGATATTGATGTTAACATCCATCCCACCAAGACGGAAATCAAGTTTGAGAACGAACAGCCTATCTGGCAGATTCTGACTGCTGCTGTCCATGATGCTATTGGTCAGTTCTGCGAGATTCCGCAGATAGACTTCGATACTGAGGGTAAGCCTGAAATACCGGTGTATAATCCATCTGCCCTCAACGCTCAACCATCGTCGTTCAACGTTCAACGTTCGTCGTTTAACTCCCAACCGGCTTACAATCCCTTCCGTCAGAAGCCATCTGCTGACTGGCAGCGTCTCTACGAAGGACTGCCGTCTGCTGATGAACAGGCTGAGCCAGCCCCCTCCCTCTTTGATGAGCAATGTTCAACGTCTAACGTCCAAGCTTCAACGTTGAACTCAGACATCAGTCCGATGCACTACCAGTATAAGGGACGTTATATCATGACCGCCGTCAAGTCGGGTCTGATGATAATCGACCAGTATCGTGCTGATGTGCGTATTCGTTATGAGCGCTATATGAGTCAATTAGTCGATGCTCCGTCACAGACGCAGCGCCTGCTGTTCCCTGAAACGGTAGACCTAACACCTGCTGAGGCTGCTTTGACGCCTGAACTATTGCCGGCATTGACTGCCATAGGCTTCGAGCTCACACCGTTGGGGCCTGTTAGCTATGCCGTTGCTGGCGTGCCTGCCGATATCGAGGGAGTCGATCCTGTCGCTTTGTTGCACGACCTCTTTGCAGACGGTGGTGACAAGCCTTCTCTCAACTCCAATCTCTCGTCTCTCAACTCAAAGCTCGCTTTGAATTTGGCTCGTAAAGCTGCCATTTCATACGGTGAAGTGCTCTCAAACGACGAAATGGAGGCATTGGTCAACCATCTCTTTGCTTGTAGCGATGTGAATCATACGCCTGACGGGAAAACTATTCTTTCCATCCTGCCACAGCAGGAAATTGAGCGGTTGATGGGCTGACTTTTTGTATATTCTTACCACATGACGCATTTTTTTTCTTTTTTTTTTAAAAAAAAACGATTTTTCTTGCTTAATATGGAAAAAATTCCTATCTTTGCACCGATTTATAGGCTTTTGGCCACAACTATGTCGTGTTGAGAAACAGTACATGGAAGGTAACAATAATATAATAATATATAAGTTTTAATAATATTAATTTAAAATTAAGTTCAATGAAAAAGAAAATCATTTATGGTTTACTCCTTGCAGTTGCAATGGTAACTGCTTCGAGTTCTTTCGTGTCTTGTAAGGACTACGAGGGTGATGATTATGCTGCACTGACTAACAGGAATGCTGTTCTGAGTGATTCGATTAAAACTCTGGACGATTTACTTAAGCAGCAGATTATTGCCTTGCAGAACTGTTCTACAAACTGTGCTAACCAACACCAGCAGCTTTGGGATGCGCTAAAAGAGAAACAGGAAAAGGGTGATTATGCAACAAATGCAAAGGTAAAGGCTGATAGCTTAGTGCTGGCTCAGGCTATTAGTAAAAATACTCAAGCAATAGCTACTCTGAATGCTGCTCTGAAGGCAGACAGTGCTTTGTTGGCTGGTCGTATTAATGATCTTGCTGCTAAAGAGAAGGCAGACAGTGCTTTGTTGGCTGGTCGCATTGATAAAACTGAAACTGATATTGCAGATCTTGCTGCTAAAGAGAAGGCTGATAGTGCAGAGTTTATGCGCTTGATTAATGAGAATTCTCTGGCGATTATAGCAGCCCGTGCACTTGCACAAAGTGCTTTGGATTTGGCTAAACAAGATTCTGTTCGTATCGACGAACTGACAACCGATTTCAATTCTTTCATTAATGTATGGGGTAGCGATCTTGCTTCTGCAATTGAAGAGGCCGCTAAGATTCGTGCCACAGTCGCTAATGACAGCGCAATCTGGAATCTGGCTGCTTTGAATGCTCAGGCTGCTAAGGATACATTGGAGAAGTATCAGCTTGCTTGGAATCTGGCTGCTGAACAGGCTCAGGCTGCCAAGGACTCTCTCGATAAATATCAGGAGGCTTGGAATAATGCTGTTGTTGTTGCTGACAAGGCTTACGATTTCGTAAAGGGTACCAAGTTCAATAATCTTCAGGAACTTATTGATGCTTACGAGCAGGCTGATCAGGCCATGTCTTTAGATATTGCTGCCCTGCAGGAAGAAGTTGGTAAACTGAAGAATACACTGGCTAAGATGATTACTGGTGTGATTATCCAGGCTACTTATAGCCCTGTTCTTGGTAATGGTTCTCTGCCTTTCAGCGTCCAGACTAACCTGCTCGCTGCATACGCTGGCAAGTCTACCGCTGACGTTTCGTTCCCCACACCGTACGATGAGGACTATGCTGATGGTTCAGCTGTTATTACTCTTGGTGATCAGGCATATCTGCAGAGTTTGGGCTTCTGGCCTGGTGAAGTAAGTGTTGCAAAGGGCGACTATATTGTTAATGGTACTGGCAACGCCGGTAAGGTTTATCTGACGGTTAACCCAACCAATATAGACTTTACAGGAACAACCTTCGACTTGGTTAACAGTGCAGGTCAAGTTTCTCGCATGGAGCTTTCAGACCTTCAGCCTTGCAAAGATGTGCTCAACTTCGGTTGGACTCGTGCTGGTGCTACTTCTTCTACCAGTGGTTTCTATGAGGCTTCTGCTACGGTTACTAAGGAAAATATCGAGAAGCTCCAGGCTAACATCAATGTCGAGATGTTCCAAAAAGCTTTTAAGGAGAACCTCAATAGCCCTGCAAATGGTACTGGTTATGTAAGCTACACTGCTATGATGGATCTTGCTCGTGCCGTTTACAGCAGTCTCGAGCCTCTGCAGCGCAATGGTATCCGTGCCACATGGATGGACGATGCTATGGGTGTGAGCCGTTCTTACACTTCTG
>JAEEGL011387091.1_pt1 | contig 23482 bp, 23 predicted proteins | sample 9134231 | NCBI WGS metagenome assembly JAEEGL01 (sample SAMN16246548, study PRJNA631951) | gut metagenome | biome: gut microbiome; feature: rumen; material: fiber-attached | host: Bos | place: Iran: Karaj | collected 2018-10
CCCTATATGGGCGAGGACAAAGAGCATCTTGTACTCTTCGCCAAAAAGTACCTGAAGGAACATCCCGCGGTCGACTACTTCATCTTTGGTCATCGCCACATAGAGCTCGACCTCATGCTCACCCGCCAGAACCGCCTCATCCTCCTTGGTGACTGGATAAGCCAGTTCACCTATGCAGAGTTCTCCGATGGTCAGATTTCCCTCGAGAATTATTCACTTTAAAACCATAATAAATGATGAAACTAAGCAAAGGTCAGAAAACGCTAATCAGAACTTGCACCATCTACACCATCACTTATAGCCTTGCTTTCCCTTTAGGAGGCTATTTTGCCGGCAGGGGTTACTCCTGGACAGATAGTCTAATTGCTCTTGCTGCCGGACTGGTTATCTCCGCTTTTATGCTGGGAGCCAGTATAATCATAAACAGAGACATCGCAAAAGAAGTAAGCAAGAAACAAGACGCAAAATAAACACACACAATAACATTAGATTTTTCACACACAATTCCTATGAAACATTTACGCAACGCCTGGCAAGTGAAGTACTTACTTGTTGTCATGCTCTTTGGGTTCTCTTTTCAGCCTATAACAGCACAGACCTCCAATCCCAAGGGGCTCTACAAACTCACGGAAGTAGTCCATCAGGACGGGAAACATGTGGAGGCAAACTTCCGACAGTATAAGCTTGGTCTTGATTCGCTAGCGCTCATGTTTTCTTATCAACCAAGGATATGGGACCATCTGCCTATCTCTTTCACCATCTATAGTAACAAACCAATGGTTTACACGGGCGAACTGTCTAAAACAGAGAACAAAGGAGTGCAGATTTTTGATGTTACAGACAGCACTTTCACATTGCGCTGGTTTAACGACATGAGCGCTTTCAACGAGTATTTGTTTCCCTACCAGACAAATTCAGACGAACTGTATGTACAGGTAAGAGACTCCTCGGACTTCATCCAGAGAGCATTAAACCTCCTGCAGATGAAGCTGGGAGCCAAGACTCATCTTTTACAGGGTGCATGGAAACTGCGAGGCACGCAGCCTGACAATAACGCTGCCTCGCAATATTGGATAGAGCGAAGTCCTCGGGACATCTATCAGATCTTTGGCAGCCAGGAAAATGTTTCCGTTTATGCTAATGCCAGATTCCCCAAAGGTTCCATGGAATGCGTGTTTACGCCTTGCACCTATCTGAGCGACAATGCTTTTGAACTTTACAACCAGACATGCATTGTGCATTGGTTCAACAGAGATGCCATTTCCATTACCAGTATTGATGACACAGGTCACCCCATCGTTACTGTCTGGGACCGTTGTGGTTTGCCGCAGAACATACAGAAGACCTTTGGCACAGATGCCCCTGTGATGACGAAGGATATCTCACGCTTCTATACCGACGGCTTCAAAGAAAAATACGGAGTTCAGCCGGACTCTATCTGCAAAGCGTTTGAGACCTTCGACTATTGCGTGGATGCCAACGAACGTAACAATGCTATTTTCCCCGTTCTGATGCGCAATGGCTTCGAAGCCGAATACATGGCCATGAAAGACTCGCTGCTTTCACGTCTGATACAGGGCAAGATAAATGTTGATGAAGCTGTAGGGCGCTACGTTTTCTGGTTCTATAAGAATTTTGACCGTCACACTCATTGTGACTCCAAACTCTTCAGGAAGCTGCGGGAAGAAGTTCTTGTTGACTACACAACCCTCATCCCCAAATATGCTCCAGAGCCCGTTGGCTGCAAGGTTGACGCAGAAACCTACCTCCTTCGTCTGCCATCTTGCATGGGCGAAGTACCAACATGGGATTGGCTAAAGAAGAAGGAGCAAGAGTTTAAGCTTTCCGGCTGCAAGAACCTGATTTTAGACCTTCGTAACAACGAAGGCGGAGGTGACAGGTACAGTCTCTTATTCACAGAATTCATGTATGATTGCAGTGGACTGGAAGACCAACATCATTACTACTATAACGGTATGGAGAATTACTGGGGACTAAAGGATCAATGCAAGGCCGCTCCTGGTAACTATGTTGATCAAGTAAAGGAAGAGGCCTTAAGAACAGAGGAAGGTAGCCTCATCAACTGGTTTACTGTTAAAAAAAGAACTGAGCCTTATACGCCGCTAGTACGCAAAGGGGCCATTATAATAGACAACGGAACTGCCAGCGCTGGCGAATCACCTGTACGGATGGTACGCAACTTCTCTCGGAGTCATGCAAAGGTTTATGGCCGCGAACGCACTATGGGTTGTGAGCAGACAGGTAACTGTAATTCCATCAGGCTGCCGCATACAAACATTTACCTAACCTATCCTATGACCGTTGATGAGGAATTCGAAAAAACTTGTCTGGAACGCAAACCCGGCTACAAGCCAGACGTTATCATTCCACTTCCTTACCCCAAGCAACTGACCGACAATATCGACGAATGGGTACTGTGGGTAGCAAAAAAGATGAAGAAAAAATAAAAAGGTTCCAAACCATAAATGCCACATACAAAGGAAGAAATACTTCGCATGGGCATTACGCCCCGCGATATACAGCATAGTCAGCACCGACGCGCCGAGTGGTTGAATTATAGTGGCATAGGTCTTTACATGATAACATTATGTGTGGAGGGCCGCCATCCTGTTTTCGGATACCTGACAGGGAGTATACGTGCTACACGTGGCTCTTCCGATTTTCCACGCTTGATACCCTCTGCTCTTGGGAAACTCATCATTAATGAAGAACTGCCCAAACTGCGAAGCTATTATCCACAAATAGAAATCTGGCAGGTAGCACTAATGCCAGACCATCTGCACCTGCTTCTCTATATTCGCGAACCATTACTTCCGGGGAAACACCTAGGACATCTAATAGCAGGATTCAAAGGCGGTTGTAGCCGCACTTGGTGGAAAATAACAGAACCCGCAGCTAACACTACGGGAACAACAGCCGCATCCGTCACGTCCATCCCCATGATGCCCGTCACGTCAGCGCCCAATACCGCAGTGCCCGCCACGTCAGCGTCGGGTCCCCCCCGTCGCCCCCTCTTCGAAGATGGCTATCACGATCGCATCATCAAGCGCCCTGGTATGCTGGAAAATATCAAGCGCTATATGTCCGACAACCCACTGCGTGCAATCATGCGACGTGAACTCCCCCACCTTCTGGAGCGTCGGCTTCACCTCCGTGTTGGAACGCATGATTACGCTGCCTTCGGCTGCCTCTTCCTGTTAAAACGGGCCGAAAAAGAACAAGTATTCTACCATCGCCGCGACCGCGACACGGGCCAGCCCACGGAAAAGACCGCCCAATTCCGCGAAAACTACGCCCGACAATTAGCAGAAGCCCGCCAAGGTGTAGTGCTAGTGTCGCCATCTATCTCGACCCCAGAGAAATTGGTAATTGACAAAGCCATAGACGAAGGCCTTCCCGTCATTCAACTCCAAAAGGAGCCCATAAACCAGTACTGGAAACCTGAACGCCGCCGCTTCGAAGCCTGCTGCCGCGGTTCCCTACTTATTCTGGTCCCATGGGGGGTAGATGAAGAAATAGCAGCGTCAAATGCTGTGGTGCCCGTCGCGTCAGCGTCGGGTTCCCCAATCTCCAATTATGCCCGCTTTCACCATCTAAATGATTTAGCAGCAGAGATATGTGCGACAACAGACGCAACCCTGCTGGGAGTCTCTGAGTTGTGTAATGGAGAATAAACAGCCCAAGCCGCAAAATTGAGGCTTTGTAACCTTTGCTTCATTCAGATAATCTCCATGAAGCATTCCCCTTATCTCCACGACTCATTCAGATAATCTCTTACCCCCCTAAGGGATTATCTTGATGACTTGTTCCCCCTATCGTAACAACATGTTCAGATAGGGGGAATGGGACAAAGGTCACTTAGGGTGAGTTTGAAGCCTAAATTCTCCTCGAATTCAGGCTTCTTTCTCTTAGCATAAAAAAGTTCGCTATGCTATCCGAGTTCCCTTCCCATACTAAAGCCTGGCATCTCCGAACCTACTACCATGCTACGACCTTGGAGGCAGAAACACTCAAGGAGTACCTCAGGGTTACCTCAGGGTTTCTTGTAAGGTCATGTAGTTTTCGTTGGAAACAAAAAAACTCCTCCGAAAGGGAGGAGCACATGTTTTTATAACTGTTTTAGCTTGAGATTACGCCAGAGGACCTTGATGTCATTGCCGTCGTGGATTTGTAGCATCAGGCGTCCGGGTGTCTTACCAATCAGCTGGTCATTCAGGTCGGACATCAGGATGCCATTGAGCCAAGTCTGAACATGATCGCCCTCGACACGCAGACGAAGGGTATTCCATTCACCTTCCTTCAGGATATTCTCCTTTTCGTCGGGAATACGCTGTAACCAACCACGGCCGTATGATTCATAGATACCACCCGTATCATTGCCCTTGGGAGCCACCTCGCACTGCCAGCCATGCACCTTGTTAAAGCCCTCGATGAATGAGTGGAAGAAAAGGCCGCTGTTGCCATTGCTCTCCTGCTTAAACTCGAGCGTCAGGTCGAAATCCTTATAGTATTTACGCGTGCAAAGATAGCCATACTGCTTCTTGTCGCCATTCTCGGTCACCAAGTTACCATCTTTGTCTACGCTCCACTTGCCGTCGCCAAAGGGCTCCCAGCCTGTAAGATCCTTACCGTTAAAGAGAACCTCTGTCTGGCCTCCCTTATGGGGCAGAGGACGAATCTTGATATTCTTGAACGAAGCGGGATCGCCATGATCCTGAAGACAGATAACGCCTTCGCTTGCCAGTCCGTACTCGGGAGCGTGAGACCATTTGCCACTACCCTTACGCTTGAACCAGTCGTCGGTCCATGCCTCGAACTCCAGAATCTTCTTGCCGTTCAGCCAATGCTCGACATGACCGTTGTCAAAAACAATCTTCGAGGTATTCCACTGGCCCACAGGATTAACGTTCATCTTGGAGTAGTCGGGCAAGTGCATAGCATAGTCGACACCCAACTTCTGCCACTCCTCAAGCTTAGCGGGGGCATTCACTTCCTCCCATCCTGCATTGTCGATGAGCTGGTATTCGGGTCCTGTAACATAAGGAACGGCAAAGACGGGATTCTCTACCACATGATAAATCATACCGCTGTTGCCGCCATGGGTCAGCTTCCAGTCCCAAGAGAGTTCGAAGTCTGCAAACTTACGTTTGGTAACGATGTAACCAGAATCGTCAGCGCCACTTCCGCTTGCCTGGACGCAACCGTCTACCACCCTCCATCCGTTGGACAGGACAGTATCATTAAAGTTGCACCATTCGCTCAGGTCCTTACCGTTGAACAGCAGTTGCCATCCCTGCTTTGCCTCTTTCTTTGTCAGCACGTTATCTTCAGCCTGACAAAAGGCTGAGATGCCACACATTGCCACAAAGAGCATTGTCAGTTTTGTTTTTTTCATTGTCTTAAAGATTAAAGTTTCACACTTTCGGATGCAAATATACACAATCTTTTGGTAAATACAAGCCGGACGACAGTAAAAAAAAGAAGGGGAGCTATGCACTCCCCTTCATTTGCTATTCCTTATTTTATATCTTAGCACAGCGCCTGTGTATCAAGGGCGATCATCAGCTCCTCGTCTGTTGGGATGCAGCAAACGGTAACCTTGCTGTCATCGGCACTGAGGATAGCCTCGGTAGCACGGCATGAGCGGTTCTTCTGGACATCCATCTTAACACCCATGAACTCGAGCCCTTGAGTAGCACCCTCGCGAACTTCCCACTGGTTCTCGCCAGCACCGCCAGTAAAGAGGATGATATCCACACCACCCATAGCGGCAGCATACTGGCCAATGTACTTCTTGATGCGATAGGTGTACATCTCCTTAGCCAGACGAGCCTTGTCGTTGCCATTGGCGATACCGGCAAGGATGTCGCGGAAGTCGCTACTGCCCTCGCTCACACCAGCCAGACCGCTCTGCTTGTTCAGCAGGTTGCTGATACCCTTGGTGTCGAGGTTAAGCTTATCCATCAGGAATGTTACAGCACCGGCATCGATATCACCACTGCGGGTACCCATGATAAGGCCCTCCAGGGGAGTAAGACCCATAGAGGTATCAACACACTTGCCATCCTTAACAGCAGCGATGCTGGCACCGTTGCCAATGTGGCAAGTGATGATCTTCTTGCCCTCGGGCTTAACACCCAGGAACTCGCAAACACGCTGTGATACATAGCGGTGGCTGGTTCCGTGGAAACCGTAACGACGAACGCCATACTGCTTATAAAGGTTGTATGGCAGGGCATACATATAAGCATAGTCGGGCATTGACTGATGGAATGCGGTATCGAACACACCTACCTGAGGTATGTTGGGCAGCAAGGCTGTTACGGCATTCACACCCTTGATGTTAGCGGGGTTGTGCAGAGGAGCCAAATCGTTGCAGGCGGCAAAGGCCTCCATAACCTCGGGGGTCAGGCGAACGCTTTGGTTGAACTTCTCACCGCCATGCACCATACGATGACCTACGGCATCCAACTCCTCGAGGCTCTTCAGCACGGCATACTCGCCTGTTGTCAACACCTCGAAAATCCACTGAACGCCGGCAGTATGTTCTGCTATGGGGCGTTCCATCTTGTGCTTCTCGCCATTGAGTTTAACGGTGATGAAGCTGTCTGGCAAGCCAATCTTTTCTATACCTCCACTTGTGATGACACTTTTGTCATCCATGTTGTACAATGCGTACTTAATGGAACTGCTCCCGCAGTTCAAGACTAATATTTTCATATTTTTTCAGTGAAGAGTGAAGAGTGAAGAGTGAAGAATCATAGTTACATTTTTCACCCTCATCATTCACTCCATATATTTATGAATTAATAACTATTTGTGCATTTCTTTTTGAGGTTTTAAGAGAGGAAACAAGAATGGAGAGTATCTCATTACAATCATTGTCCATACTTTTATATTGCTCTATGGTAATTACGTTACCATCAAGCAGATTTTTAAGCCACTTTCTCGTTTCGTTTGCTTCTTTTGCAGCTATGTGCAGTTTAGTAATAAAATCTGCTCGGCTCTGTGCATATTGAGCCTCACCAATATTAGCTGCTATGGAAGTTCCCGAACGCAGAACCTGATTATAAAGAGGAGAGAGAACTCTGTCTGAATTATCGTTCAAATAGCGAATCATTTTAACAATACGCCCAGAAAAGGCTTCACTTTTCATCACCAAGACAGACTTACTATTCTCGTACATAAGAGGCTCTGTGGTAACTATGATTCTTCACTCTTCACTCTTAGTTCTTCACTCTTACTTAGCATCCATCGCCTGGCAGGCAGTGATGGCTACCATCTTGTAGATGTCGTCTACAGAGCAACCGCGAGAGAGGTCGTTAACAGGATGGGCAATACCCTGAAGGATGGGGCCAATGGCATCGGCACCAGCTAAACGCTGAACCAGCTTATAGCCAATGTTACCAACCTCGAGGCTGGGAGCCACCAGTACGTTGGCACGACCGGCAATATCAGAACCGGGAGCCTTCTTCTCGCCAACAGAGGGAACGAGAGCAGCATCGGCCTGCAGTTCACCATCCAACTTGAGGGTGGGTTCCATCTGGTGAGCCAGACGTGTAGCCTCGATTACCTTGTCTACCACCTCGTGCTTGGCGCTACCCTTGGTACTGAAACTCAACATAGCCACACGAGGATCAGCAAAACCAGCTACGCTGCGTGCGGTATGAGCAGTACAGATGGCAATCTGAGCCAACTGTGAAGCATCGGGAACGGGAGTTACAGCAACATCGCCCAGAACGACTACGCCATCCTCGCCATACTGAGGCTTGTCGGTAATCAGCAGCATGGCACCGCTGACACAGGTGATGCCAGGAGCACACTTGATAATCTGAAGAGCGGGACGCAGGGTGTCACCCGTTGTAGAAAGGGCACCACTGATCTGTCCGTCAGCATGACCGCTCTTGATAATAAGGCAACCGAAATACAGAGGGTCGTTCAGCACCTTGTCGCGTGCCTGCTCGATGGTCATACCCTTGCTCTTACGCAAGTTGTACAACAATTCTACGTACTCGTCTGTAACATCGCTGGTTGCAGGGTCGATAATCTCGGCCTTGTCGAGATGGGTGAGTCCCAACTTCTTTCCCAAGGCAAAAATCTCATCGGGATTGCCAATCAGGATTATCTCTGCCAAGTCATCAGCAAGAGCCTTATCTGCGGCTGTCAATGTACGCTCCTCCAAGCTCTCGGGCAACACGATGCGCTGCTTGTTACTCTTGGCACGAGCGATGATTTTTTCCATTAAAGTCATAATACTATCTGTTATAAAATTTGTAAATTCAAAATTAACTAGAGCCTAAAGTCTAATGTCTAAAGACTAATGTCAGAACTTTCCCTTCATGAGCAGATGTTCCAACTCCTCGGCAGAGATGTGAGCCTTCAGAACATCATTGTATGCTGCACTGATGCTACCTGTCTCTTCGCTAACAACGATGGCCAGTGCATCCGTCTCCTGGCTGATTCCCTTGGCTGCCCTATGACGCAAGCCAAACTCCTTGGGGATGTCCAAGTCGTGACTAATGGGCAAGATACAACCCGCAGCCGTAATCTTATTATTAGAGACAATCATGGCACCATCATGCAACGGACTGTTCTTGAAGAAGATATTCTCGATCAAGCGTTGGCTGATTTTGGCATTCACCAACTCACCAGTACGCACAAAATCGTTCAAGGGCAGGTTGTTCTGCAATACTATCAAGGCCCCCACCCTTTGCTTACTCATATTCAGGCAGGCCATGACGATTGGGAAGATGGTTTCGCGTTCGTGAACAAACTCCGAAAGATCTTTCTTCTTGTCGGGGCGGAAGAAGTTGACGAAGCGATGAACTCTTTGTCGCGCTCCCATACGGAAAAAGAAATGACGAATCTCCTCCTGAAACAGAATAATGATGGCTATTGCACCAACATTTACCAACTTATCCAGAATGCCGCCCACCAACTTCATCTCAAGAACCTTGCTGACAATAATCCAGAAACTGATAAAGAACAACACTCCGTAAAAGATATTCACAGAGCGCGATTGCTTCATGACCTTATAACAATAGTACAAGCCTATCGTTACAAGCAAGATATCAATCAAGTCCTTTATTCCGAATTCTAACATGCCAGCATCTTTTTCACTATCTGTACTACTTCGACAGCTGCCTTCACATCGTGTACCCTAAGGATGCTTGCACCCTTCAGTAACGCCAATGTATTCAGCACAGAGGTTCCGTTCAATGCTTCCTCGGGCGAAGTGCCCAGGAGCCTATATATCATAGACTTACGACTAATGCCCACCAGCATGGGTAACTCCAGCACCTGCAGGTCCTGCATACGATTCATCAGTTCGTAGTTATGCTCAAGCGTCTTGGCAAAGCCAAAGCCTGGATCCAAGATAACATCCTTAACGCCCAACTCGTGCAACTGCTGCACCTTAGAGCCGAAGTAACGGAGCATCTCGGCCAAGAGATCGTCGTAATGCGGTCCGTTCTGCATGGTCTGAGGATCGCCCTTCATATGCATCAGGATATAGGGAACACCCAGAGCGGCTACGGTATCAAACATACGGGCATCCAGCTCACCGCCACTGATATCGTTGATAATCTGCACGTCATACTCCTCGACACACATCTTAGCCACATCAGCCCTGAATGTATCCACACTCACCACAGCATCGGGGGCAATATCGCGAAGAATCTTCAATCCGCCACGCAAACGATTCATCTCTTCCTCGGCCGACACGTCATCAGCTCCGGGACGACTGCTGTAGGCTCCAATATCAATCATAGATCCGCCCTCAGCCAGAATGGCCTGCACACGATCAGCAATCTCCTGCTCTGTATTCTTGCGACTTGCCGAGTAAAACGAGTCGGGTGTTACATTCAGGATGCCCATGACCTGAGGTTCGCCCAAATCCATGAGTTTTCCTCCCACATTTATAGTATATGGTAACAGACCTTTCATATATTTCTTGGTAATTTGCCACAAAGTTATACATTATTTATAAATTATCGGAAAAATGACTTAACTTTGTGGCATAAAATGTAAAAAAACAAATAATATGAAGACAGAACAATTATATGAAATCTTCCTTCTGCATCCCATTATAACCACAGACAGCAGGGACTGCCCTGCCGGCTCTATCTTTTTTGCACTGAAAGGAGTGACTTTCAACGGCAACCTATATGCGGAATCTGCTCTGGAAAAAGGATGTGCCTATGCGGTAGTTGAAGAAGAATATGCACGCAAAGACGATAACAGGTTTATCGCGGTGGAGAACCCAGAGAAAGCCCTTCAGGATCTGGCCGCCTATCATCGCCAGCAACTGAACATTCCTATTCTGCAAATAACGGGAACAAACGGCAAGACAACGACGAAGGAACTGATTGCCTGTGTACTGCAGGAAGCACGCAAGGTTCTCTACACAGAAGGCAACCTGAACAATCATTTGGGCGTTCCCCGCACCCTACTCCGAATTAACAAAGAACATGACATAGCCGTAATAGAGACGGGTGCCAATCACCCTGGCGAGATTGCCTTCCTATGCAATATGGTTAAAGCCAACTTCGGTTTAATCACCAATGTAGGACGGGCTCATCTGGAGGGATTCGGTTCGTTCCAAGGCGTAAAGAAGACTAAGGGTGAGCTGTATGACGACCTGCAGCAACGAAAGGCCAAGATCTTCCTGAATGCACTGGACGAAGACTTGCTGAAAATGGCAGAAGAACGCGGGTTCCACCTTTACGACACAGCCATCCCCTATGTAGAAGGTCGCATCGAGGAATGCAATCCGTTTGTAAGAATGCAATGGAGGAGCGAGGATGAAGAAACATGGCATACAGTGCAGACACACCTGATTGGTGCCTACAACATCTCTAACCTGCGTGCAGCCATAACTGTCGGTCTGTACTTTGGCATCACACCCGAACAGATATGCCATGCCATAGAGAACTACGAGCCCAGCAACAGCAGGAGCGAATTCCGAAATACGGGCAAGAACAGCCTAATCGTAGATGCCTATAATGCCAACCCCAGCAGTATGATTGCTGCGCTGACAAACTTCCAGTTTATTGATTCAAAACACAAAATGGTGATTCTTGGCGATATGCGCGAACTGGGAGCTGACAGCGAAATGGAACATCGAAAGATTATGGACGTTCTGGCAAGTATGCCCTTAGAGGAGGCTTGGCTGGTAGGAGATAATTTTGCTTCGCTCAACTATCAGAACAAGCGCATGAACGCCAGATACTTCAAGGATGTAGAAGCCGTAAAAGCTGAGCTCAACGACAATCCACTGACAGGAAAAACAATTCTGATTAAAGGCAGCAACGGAACAAAGTTATTCCAGCTACCAGAATATCTATAAAGGAACAGAAAAAGCTATGGCGTTAGTCTTCTACCAGACTACGCCATAATTTATTTCCCTGCATCTCGACATCCATCTCCGTATCATCGCGGTACAACGGTCCTGCGCCAAGTCCCTGGGCTTCCTTACAATTTGGTCCAAAGATTCTTGCAGCCAGCAAGGCTACGTTTCGCAGACCTATGTTACCCTCATGGGCAACGGAAATCACAACGTCTATTTCCCGCTTCATTGCCTCGCTTGCCCATTCGATGGAACCGGTTATGCCGCCATGCAGCATAGGCTTTATGACGATAAACTGGGGACGTATGGTATCCAGAAGCATACACTTCTCTGCCTGCACATTCACGCCTATCAACTCTTCATCAAGGGCGATAGGAGCTGTACCCTCTTCCCTTGCCATCTGGCAAAGTTCGGCCATATCCTTCCATTGATACTGCCTGATGGGTTGTTCCACCAGATGGATGCCGTATGGCTTAAGTTCCCTAAGCAACCCTTTTGCATCTTCAAGACCAAAAGATGCCTGAGCATCAACACTCAGCTTCAGTGCATCTTCCGAAAAACGAGACCTAAGGGTACGGATAACCTTCAAGACATCAGCTCTCTCCCCTTCCCCGATACGCAGTTTCAGGTGCCGGAAACCTTTCAGGATCATACGCTTACAGCGGCTCAGCATCTGATCATACCCCTCGACATCTACCACAGCATAAGATGGCAGAGGTGCCTGACTGTGTGCAAAAGGAGTATCGTAGAGCAAAGGATTCTGCTGATAATCATATAAGGCAGATTCCAATGCGAACAAGAGAGCAGGATAAGGACTAAGATGCTTGGAATAATCCTCGCTTACCATCGCCTCGTTAATCAGCCGGGCAGCATCAGACATTCTGATATAAGCATCCGCATCACAGGAGATACCAGCCAAGGGAGCGCATTCACCCAATCCTATACGCTTTCCCAGCTCGTCAGTGATACTGACAATAATAGAATGATAGTCTTTCCTACCTCGTTGAAAAGGAACTTCACCCTCCTTAACATGAAGGGTACGATCTGACAAGTTTATCTGCACAGTTTCTGTTCTTATTTGTTTATCACATGAACATCCCGCTGTGGGAAAGGAATCTCGATATTATTCGCGTTGAGCGTGTTATAGATAACCTCCCTTACACGTCCCATCAGGGCCACTTTCTCCTCTACCAGCATCCATATGCAGACTGCCAAATCTACGCTACTATCACCAAAGTTCACAAAAGCAACCTTCAGCGGTTGTTCCTCGACATTGGTGATACTCTGCCCGTCGGCATTCTTCTCGAGGCATACAGGCATCAAGGCTTCCGTAAGCATCTTCCTGACTTCCTCCACATTAGTTCCATAGGCCACACCGATAGGAATCTTTATCAATTCATAACGGTGATTACGCGTCATATTCTTGAAATTCTTACGGAAGAGTGCGCTGTTCATGAAAGCTATTACACAACCATCTGCTGTTACAATCTGTGTACTCTGGTAAGTAATGCTTTCAACCTTTCCGGCAATACCGTCGCATTCTATATAATCACCCACATGAATACGTCCAGTCATCAGCGAGATGCCATAGAAGAAGTTCTCCAGAATGCTCTGCATAGCGAAACCTAAACCTGTAGCCAGACCTGCACTGACAATCTCGATACCACTGCGAGGAACATTCAACACTACCAATACAATAATGAAATAAATACCCCAACAAAGAATGCCTATCACATTACGTGCCAAGGTGAGGTTCAGTGTCTCATTCTCAGCGAGCAGCTTACGTCTGTAGTGACAATAAAATCCGCGAATACCATAATTAAGATAACGGAACACAAACCATAAGGCAGCCACTACGCTGAGGCGATCCAGAGAAATACGAATGAGGTTCTTTTGGTTAATGATATCCATATGGAAGAAAGACTCGCAGAGACTTGTCATCTCGAACACTCGGGAAGCCCAGTAAACACTAAAGAAGACAGAGGCAACTGCGAAAACAGGAACCAATGTGAGCTTAAAGAGATCATATATCCATGTTGCGGATATATAGTCGCCATGGCGGATCTTTTTCTTCAGTTCCTTCATCTCGTCTGTTATGTCTTCACCGTTTACCTTCTTTACCTTCAGTTCTGGGCGAATCTTAAACAGGAGGAAACGCTCTTCGTACATCTCCATCAAATCATAGATACACGTAACCGTCATGATGGCTGCCAACTGGAACGTCCACCATATCATTATCTGAACAGCCAGCAGGGAGAAACCTACCCATGATGCTACACAGGCGACAACCATAACCAAACTGGTGGCATGCATATACATAATGTCAAGCATGGGGAGTTGCTCTCTGTGTTTCTTGGATACCCTCCACTGCCAAATGCTGAAAGCTAACAAGACAGGGGGGAATATAAGATTGACTATCAGATTGGGAATCAAGACTATTCGGAACAGGATCACCACAAAGGAAAGCAACATCAGAGGCATATAAATAATGGCTGCATGTCGCATCTGTTCGCCCTTGAGACGAATATACAGACTCAGGAAGATAACCTCCATCAGCCAAGCCATATTTATAATCTGCGCTGTTCCCATCTGTATAAAATTACGTTGAATGGACGAACGGACAATCATGACAATAATAGCAAACAAGCCTATTCCCACCACGTTGTTCAGCATCTGACGCTTCAGTTTGAAAGCATCGCTACGCCATCTCTTGGGTAACAGCCACCTGAGAATAGCATAACTAATAAGAAGAGAAAGAGCCAGGTAGAACACCAAGAAGACACTAATAAACAACACTGGGGCACCGCGCCACTCAGAGTAAGTCCTCTCGTGCCCTTCAAAAGGCTTGTACTTTGTATCCATAGTGCTCTTGGCCCTTCTAATCTGAATAGGCAAGGTCTTAAGAATCTTAAAGAAATTGTCGCCTCCGTTCTTGAAGATGTTGTCCTGCAGCAACTTATATCTGCTCTTTGCAAACTGATTCAACTCCTCGACCTTGCCGCTCACACTCTTGTAGTATGTATTCTCGGCTTCCAATTTTTCGAGGAATTGCTGCATATTATCTCGTAGCGTTATGGCAAACTTAAGGCAAGCCGCACGATCAACAAGCTGTTGTCCTGAGAGATAAAGCGGTTCTGTGGTTTCTTCAGCCTCAGAGTCTCCTTGTGCCAACAGCATCAGGTTCTTTCCTTGCATAGTATCCCTGACCTCCAACAAAGAATCCTTCTTTTCCTGCAGGGAATCAATAGCCTGCATCAGGATGCTATCATTCTCCGTCAGAATGCTGTCAGCATCCTCCTTGTCGACAGGCGGCATACTCTTGAGCGACTGAATCAATGCATCGTGCCTTTCTATCTCCTGCTTTACACGTGCAATAATTTTATCGTACTGATGCATCTTGCTGTCACGATTGTTAAGATCATGATACAAGTCCGTAGCCTGCTGACAGGCATATGCCATATCAAAGGTATTATCCATTGTCTGGGAATACAGCATAAGACCAATCTGCTCGCATTGTTGCATGTAGCTTACCAATTGCTGATGTTGCTGCGTTCCCTGCTGTTCGTACATAGCCATAAAGGTTTGTTGCTGCTCATACCTTGCTTGCAACTCGGCTTTCAGAACACCCAAGGTGCGCGCCAAATCCCTTTCTTTCAACACAGCATTAGCCGGCGTCAGGCATGCCAGCACAAATACGATAAATACCAGAAGCTTCTTCATAATCCTATAACTTTCAACGCTCAATTCACAATTGCCACTTCGTTCTCGCGTTTCGCTCGCGACCCCTTCGGCGTTCTCAACGCTCAATTTTCAATTATCAATTTTCAACTCATTGTATGTCCTCTTACCTTTGACGTGATACTGCCATAAGATACTCTTGGGAAACAAAAACTCGTTGGAAGAAACCACCGTTGCGCGTAAATTCTTCTCACGATCTGCTAGAAAATCAGCCTTCATCTTACGGAAAGCCCAACGCCCTCTCCAAACTGCCAAGCAACTGCCTAACTGAAGCGTAAGCAGGAAATACACACATGCCAGAGCATCAAGCCAAAAACGACGACGCATAACTACCTTCAACTGGTCGTCGGACAGATTCTTATACAGCAATATCATGTTGTTACGGAAGTTCAAGAAAGTCTTACGGCTGTTCTGCTTAGGCAGCGAAGCACCACCCACATGGAAGACAACACTCTGTGGCACACAGACTATCTTGTAGCCCCTTGACCGCAAACGCCAGCATAGATCAATCTCTTCTTGATGGGCAAAGAAACGGGCATCCAGTCCGCCAGCTTCCCAATACTGCTTGCTGCGTATCATAAGTGCAGCACCAGTAGCCCATACAACAGGAACCACTGTATCATATTGTGCCAAATCTTCCTCGACACTATTAAAGACACGGCCTCTGCAGAATGGATAGCCCAAATAGTCTATAAAACCGCCACAAGCACCTGCGTATTCGAGCATAGAACGGTTCCATTCACACCTCAGCTTGGGCTGGCAAGCCACGACATCTTCATGGGTCTGCATATACGAAAGCAAAGGACGCAGCCAACCTTCTGTCACCTCGACATCACTGTTCAGTAACAGATAGTATTCTGCCTCAACCTGACGCAAAGCCTGATTATAACCTTCGGCAAAGCCGTAGTTCTTATCCAACGCAATGGTTCTGACTTCCGGAAATTCCGTCTCGACAACCTTCAGTGAATCATCTTTACTGGCATTGTCAGCCACAATCACATCAGCCTCCTGACTGTATTTGAGTACAGAGGGCAGAAATTTCCTAAGCATACCTACCCCATTCCAATTCAGTATAACTATCGCAATGCTTTTCATATTAGTTCTGCTGTTAACAACTCTTCCGTTTCATCCCACTTACCAAGACGGACATTAACAATCTTATTATCCATCTCCTCAGTGGTATGTATAGCTACCTTTATATAATTATCCGTAAAACCATGCATGACCCCTTTTGTACGACTATGTTCCAACAGGACGGGTCTTTCCTGCCCCACGAAACGTTCGTAAAAGCTACGCAATTTCTTCTGACTGAGTGCCAGTACTTTCTGACTACGCTCGTGTTTTTGCTGAGGCGACACCACATACGGTATCTGCAGTGCCTTTGTACCAGGACGTTCGCTATAGCTGAAAACATGATACTGACTCACGTCTATCTTCTCCATAAAACTGAGTGCCTCGTCAAACAGTTCGTCTCTCTCTCCGCGTGTACCCACAATCACATCTACTCCGATAAAGGCATCAGGCATCAATTCCCTCACACGCATTACCTTATTATAAAATAATTGGGTGTCGTAACGACGATGCATAAGACGAAGCACCTCGTCGCTTCCGCTTTGCAAAGGAATATGAAAATGTGGCATAAAGGCCCTACTCTGCGCACAGAACTGCAACACCTCGTCAGTAAGCAAGTTAGGCTCTATGCTGCTGATACGATATCGCTCTATCCCCTCGACCTTGTCAAGTGCTTTTATCAGATCAAGAAAAGACTCTCCCGTGCTTTTACCAAAGTCACCTATATTGACACCAGTTATCACAACTTCCTTTCCACCCATTCCAGCTGCCTCCTGAGCCTGTTCCACCAGTGACTGTATGCTGCCGTTTCGGCTTCTGCCCCTGGCAAAAGGAATGGTGCAATAGGTACAATAGTAATCACACCCATCCTGAACTTTCAAGAAATAACGGGTACGGTCACCACACGAGCAACTAGGAACAAAACTACGAATATCTGCTGTCTTGCTGGTATGGTATTCATGTGCAACAAGTGCTCTTTCTTCTGGCATCATGGGCAAACGTTCTGCTATATAATCCAGAATGCGCCCTTTCTGCTCACTACCCAATACCAGGTCCACGCCCTCCAAGGCGGACACCTGATCGGGTTTTAGTTGCGCATAACAACCGGTAACTACAACTAAAGAACCAGGGTGTCGACGAACCATCCTACTGATGGCCTGCCTGCACTTAGCATCCGCAACCTCAGTAACACTGCAGGTATTAACAATGCATATGTCAGCCACTTCTCCCTTGGATACAGTCTGTACTCCGGCTTCCTTAAGTTGCTTACCCACCGAACTTGTCTCAGCAAAATTCAGTTTACAACCCAATGTAAAATACGCAGCTTTTTTACCTTTAAAGTCATACATGACTGCAAAATTACGAATAAGCAGGCGGAATACAAAAGAAAAAAACATTTTTCTTTATATTCTTTAACTGAACTATTGGCAAGAGTCACAGAAATTCTATTATTTCTGAGTATGGCAGAGTTAAGAACAAGTGCAAGAAAAAAAACGGAAAAAAATGATTAATTCCAACTTTATACCTATCAAAAGCACCTCCAAGGCCTTTCATCAAACTTTGTATAAAAAAACGAGAAAATGCAAAAATAATCAAAAAGCCTAAAAAAAAGCAGAAAACAATACACCTTGATTTTCAGGTAGTTACAAAAAAAGATAAAAAAAAGTTTAAAAAAAATAGAGAAAAATGATACAACGTATTGAAAAACTCCGTACCTTTGCATCGTTTTAATAAGCAATTGATTGTTTTACAAGTTTAAAAAAGCAAAAAAAATGAAAAAGTTAGCATTTTTGTTCGCAGCTGTAGTAGCTGTATCTTTCGCATCTTGTGGTGATAAGACCGCTCAGAATGAGGAGACTGCCGATACTATCGACACTACCGCTGTTGAGAGTTGCGACACTACTTGCGCTGACACCGCTGCAGTTGACACAGCTGCTGCTCCCGTAGCCGAGTAATCAAAACGACTGAACAAAAAAAGTCTTAGAAGACGACATCCCAAGGATGCCGTCTTTTTTTTGTCTTATTAAAGATTGGCAAAATGACAGAATGGCGTAGCCTCGTATCAACTATACTCATTGAATATGCCTAGAAGAAGCCTATAAGTAGCCTATGGTTTTAGGTTTAAATAAATAATACTGTGAATTAGTCTTTCTCTTAAGTTTCTTTAAGTATAGACAATTTGATCTCAGACTTGCAGACCTATCGTCGAAAACACTTTTGCTCGGGAATAAAAATAAAATCTGTTTTATTTTGTATTCCGCTCGGTTTGCACTACCTTTGCCCCCAGAAAAAGAACTTAATCTGACATACTTATGAAAAGAAGAGATTTTATCCGCACAGCAGCAATTGCCGTTCCTGCCATTGCAACAGTCAACGTTTCGGCAACACCCAAACGCAAGGTTACAGAACCTCAGCAGCCTAAAGAAGATGAGATTCCTTCCCTGTCGTTCCGCAACGGAAAATTTAAAATCCTGCAACTTACCGACACGCACTTTATCGGAGACGATGCACGCTCGCAAAGGGCATTGGACAACGTGGCAGAGGTGCTGGATGCAGAAAAACCCGACCTGGTGATTCATACAGGCGACATAATATTTGCAAAGCCTGCACGCGAGAACCTTACGCAGATTCTTTCGCTGATAACAGAACGCCACATTCCCTTTGCCGTTGCTTTGGGCAACCACGACGAGGAGTTCGGGCTTACGCGCACAGAGGTCTTGGAACACATACGCCAAATGCCGGGATGCCTAAACACGGCTGTCAAGCCTATGCACGGTGCTTCCAACGATGCGATTACCATCAACAGTGCCGACGGGAAGAAGCAATGGGCCCTCTACCTGTTCGACACAGGTAACAAGGCCAAGGAGTTCCCCGAACTGAAATCCTACGATTATATCCATGCCGACCAGCTCGACTGGTACCGCCAAACGAGCAGAAAGTTTAAAGCCGAGAATCAAGGTTCTCCCCTACCCTCACTGGCCTTTATGCACATTCCTATAATGGAATACCTGGAGGGACTCTCTGACTCACGCCGCCAGATACGCGGTAATCTAGGCGAAAACCCCTGTTCTCCCATCATAAACAGCGGTGTCTTTGTTGCCATGCGAGAAGAAGGGGATATAAAGGCCATCAGTTGCGGACACGACCACGATGACGACTACGTAATGAAATGGCGCGGCCTATATATGATGTACGGCAGATATAGTGGCGGAGATACGGTATATAACAACCTGAAACCCAACGGTGCCCGCATCTTTGAGCTGACAGAAGGGAATTCTTCCTTTAAGACTTGGATCCGACTTAAAGGTGGTCGTATAGAACAAACGCTGACCTTGCCCGACGAGTTCTAAGATTTATCCGGATTAAGGTAGTTGGCAGGCATCTGGGTATCTATGCCGTCACGACGGGCAAAGATATGGGGTGACATAATCTCTACGCCAGACTCGAAGAAACGCTTCAGCAGATTCTGATGCAGTTCGGAATAGACGCGAGGCATAGTTGCGGAATTGTCTGTGTAGGCATTTATCTCGTACTCTACATAGAAATCATCCAAAGCAGTTATCATCATGAAGGGCTTGGGATTCTTCTTGATGCCCGGGGTATCGAGTGCAGCACTCTCCATTATCTCCTTGATCTGCTGCCAGGGAACATCGTAGCCAATGGTCACCTTGGTATGAACTATAATGCCAAATTCTTTGGCAGCCTCTGTGTAGTTGGACGTCTGCGCACTAAGCATATTGGAGTTCTGGATGGTCACAATTTCGTTCTTACGGGTACGAATACGTGTAACAAGAACATTTTTCTCGATCACCTCCCCGACAATATCGCCTACCTTTATGTAGTCGCCAATACGGAAGGGACGCATATAGGTCATTACCATGCCTGCCATAACATTACCTATTATTGAGGTGGAACCCAACGAAACGATAAGACCCATGAAAACAGAGACGCCTTGAAAGACGGCCGAGTTAGAACTGGGCAGCAAAGGCCAGATCATTACCAGCATAAGTGCGTAGCATAACACCCTGAGGATAACAAATGTAGGTGGTGCCCAGTCGGGATAGAAACCGTTTATCTTAAGTCGTCCCGAGGAAATCTCGACAGAGAAATACCTTAGAACACGCACCAGGTATCGGAAACAGATAATGATAATGACAATCTTGAACAGATTGGGCAGGAAGCCCAACACGGAAGAAAGAATATCCTTCACAGGATTCAGCACGTATCCGATGACGGTATCGACAAAGGTCTTAGTCTCGGGAAAAATGGAGAACAAGACAGGTACCGAGATAAGCAACTGGAAAAGAATGACTAATATACGCAGCACCTTATAGATGAACATTACCGCCAGTCCCTGGCGATGAACATCCAAGAGTTCATAATCCTTGATTCTGATAGGCTTTATCCAGTCCATTACCCTGTGCATCACCTTGGAACGCCACTTGGCAAACAGCCAAACGGTTAGCTTAATAAGTATCAACTGCACAACAATCAAGAGAAAAGCGAAGAAAAGCCGCAGCAATTTCTTCTGTAAGCCATAGGTCTCATGTAGTTCGACAACCTTCTTCTGTATAACTGCCGTATACTCGCCAGCCAATTGCGAACGAGGTTTACCTTGCCAAAGCGCATCGGTATCTGTGATACTCAACACAACGGTATTACCTGCCATGATATCTGTGGTATACTCTCCCTCGAAGGTGTAAAGAGTATCGACTTTAAAGACCAGTTTATGTGCCAGCGACTCTATAATTTCACCAGCTTGCTTTACTCGTGCTTCCGGCAACATACCACCCTTACGGGCATAAAGGAATAACAGGGTATCATCTTCGACAATGAGCGGAGCTCCCGTTGTCACTTGGCGAAGTGAATCTATACGTTGTTGGCGCTGCACTCTGGCAAGAGAATCCATACGGGCATTCTGACCGGAGATTTCCAACTGTTCTTGCAGCATGATGCGTTGCAACTGCAGTTCCTGTACCTGAGCCTTCAGCGCTTGTACCATAGAATCCGGATTCAGTGTTACGGAATCTACAGGGGAACTTTCCTGCTCTTGAGCTAAAACAGGAAAGAGGACACTTTCGAAAAAGCATAGAAAAACAACAAGAAATTTCTTCATAACGGTCTTATTCTGTTCTAACAACAGCCAAAGTTAATGATTATTTCATTTCAATCCGCAAAAAAGCAGGTTATTTTTTTAAACCTGCCCATATAGACAACAAAAAAAGGCGTAACTCAAATAAAGCTACGCCTTTCTTTATGACAATTTCAATTATTATGCCTCTTCTGCGGGAGCCTCTGCAACAGGAGTCTCAGCAACAGGTGCCTCAGCAGCAGGAGTCTCAACAACAGGAGCACCCTCAGCGATTACCTTGAAAGGAACCTGAGCAGAAACCTCCTTGTGGAGCTTAACGGTAGCAACATAGTCGCCAACGCTCTTTACGGCATGGGGCTGAAGTACGTCACGGTAATAGCGGACGGCATGCCCGTGTTCCTGCGGTTCAAAAACGTCGACGAGCTGCTCCTGTTTGCGGAGGGAAAGACCGACCGCGGCAACGAGCGCGAGGGGCTGGTGTTCAAGACCATGGGCGATCCGTACCGTACGTTCAAGGCGGTGTCCAACCGCTATCTGCTCAAGCAGGCCGCAAAGGAGGAGTGATGGGCGACAACACAACTGAAGAGCCGAAGCCGAAAAAGCTTGTGCTTACGTGCTGGGAGGACTCCGAGCCGTACGAACCGGGCACTCGTACCCTATTCGAGTTCGAGGATGACAAGGCCGGGATACTTAACAGGACGGCGGCGGCGAAGGCGATAGACTACGTCCACGATCTTTTGAACGCGGTGACGGACTATCATTTCGACCTTCACCACGAGTTGTCAAATATCGCGGCTGACATCCGCAAGGTGGTGAACGGAAAGGCCAAGATCTCATGCTACGAGGTTCCGATATCCATTGTGAACCTGCTCATAAAGGAGTATAATATAGAGCTGGAGGAGCCGTGATGGCCAGAAATAGAGCTAAGAGATGGGTCGGCGACAAGGGCCCTTCAAAGAAGGCGGAGAGCGGCGAGACCGAGGTCTACAAGGTCCGCGCCGCGATCACCCTGTCGCACTACCTGTACGTCGAGGCCAAGAGCCCCGCCGAGGCCGAGCGCAAGGTGGACAAGCACATCCGCGACATCGAGAAGAACCACGGTGGCTACGACTGGTACGGGGAGGCGTCGAACATGCACGTGACCTACGAGGTGGAGGAGGCCGAATGAGCTGCACCGAGGACGCGGTGTTCAGGGGTATGTCGACCGATGAGCTGTCCCATACTCTTGGCAACATCCATATTGACCTGAATTTCGGGTTGCTTCCGGGCATCGAGCAACGAATAGGCTACCGCGCCATCGCCGAGGCCGTCACACGCCTCAGAAGGGCCGACGAGGCGATGCACCGCATCGGGGAAGTGGCGGGGATGCTCGACGTAACAGGGGCCGTTAGAGAGGACGCCTTGGTCGAGCTCGCCCGCAAGTGCCAAGGCATACTCAGTGAAACGGCGAAATCATACTGGGAGGGACGCGATGGCGATGGTCGAAAGCGGTTCGAGGAGTTTGACGAGTTGAAGAAGCCGGCCGCAAGCAAGACCCCGTGGTCAATCGAACAGGACGATGTTTCCGGCGATTTCATGATATTTGACCCGGACAGGAGGCTCGTTGCGGGTCAGATAAGCTATGAAGACGACGCCAAGGCGATTGTCAATGCGATAAATGGCGGAAACGGAGGCGACAATGCCGATACTGAGGAATGACGTGAGCAGACCATACTGGGAGGGATGCTATGGCGATGGTCGAACTGCATGAGGAGGGGAGCGAGCACCCGGTGTTCGTCAACCCGGTGTTCGTCACGTTCGTACAGAAGTCGTCCACGTCGCCCGGCTCCATAGTCGGGCTCATCGGCGACGATCTGGGGTGCGTGGTCAGGGAGAGCGTGGCGGAGGTGGGCAGGATCGTCAATGCCGCGAACGCCGGCATTGAGCTCGTGTCCATGCCGCACGATGCGATGGCCGAAGACATCGTAAAGGCCTACGAGAAGGCGCATCCGGGGTGCGCCGTTCAAAGTGAATCGCCAAAGGAGAGGCCAGCCACGGAGGAAACTGAAGTCAGGAAGCCGAGGAAGGTCAGAAAGTGGCATTCCCGCAAACCGTTCGACAAGGAGTCGAAGAGTGAGAACGACAACGATTGAAGGAATACCGTGCTGGGCAGCATGCTACCTGGCGAACGGTGATGATTCGGGACTCAACGACGAGGACAAGGCCGAGTGCGA
>JAEEGL010301444.1_pt1 | contig 23481 bp, 25 predicted proteins | sample 9134231 | NCBI WGS metagenome assembly JAEEGL01 (sample SAMN16246548, study PRJNA631951) | gut metagenome | biome: gut microbiome; feature: rumen; material: fiber-attached | host: Bos | place: Iran: Karaj | collected 2018-10
CGATTCCTCGCTGTACGATAACGGCGATCTGAAAGAATGGACTGTCGACCTGCATGACGGGGAATACGTCGTCATATCCAGCGCGGATGCCGTTTTCACGCCCTACGCGGGCAAGCCCTCCCTCGGTTTTAAGTAATGCCGCGCAAAGCCGCGAAGAAATACGGCCGGGACGGGCTGTACTACCGCAAGCGCATCAAGACGCCGGAAGGGAAGTACGAGGACGTCTACGGCAGAACGCAGGCGGAGCTTGCCGAAAAGGTCACGCTCCGCCTCAATCAGCTCGCCGCCGCGGGAGCAGCTCCGCCGGATCAGATCTTCTTTTTTGAGTACGCTGCGGGCTGGTACGCCCGGCGCGAGCCGCATCTCAGTCCCGGCATGCGGAAGATGGTCAAGCACGAGATCAACGACGTGATCTGCCCCGTCATCGGCGGCAAGCGCCTGCGCGATATCAACTCCGACGACGTGGCTGCCGTCATGGCCACGCGCGCCCACCTGAGCCGCAGTGCCCAGAGCAAGACCGTGCAGGTCCTCCGTCAGATCTTCGACGCGGCCCTCGAGGCCGATATAATCGAAAAGCTGCCCACCCGCCGGCTAAAGGCCGAGGGGAAGGCAGCCGCGCCGAAAAAAGCCCTCACCGAGCAGCAGGCCGCCGATCTGCTGGAGGCCGTGCGCGGGCTGCCGGTCGAGCCCTGCGTCATGCTGGGCCTTTACACCGGCATGCGCCGTGAGGAGATCTGCGGCCTCTTGTGGGACTCGGTGACGCTGGACGGGCCTGCGCCTCACATCACCGTGCGACGGGCGTGCCGCTGGCCAAAGAATACGGCAGGGGAGATCTCCGACGTCCTCAAGACTGACGCCGCCGCCCGGACGATCCCGATCCCGAAGCAGCTGTTGCAATATTTGCAACAGCTTAAAGCCCGGATCCCGGGCGACGAGCTGCAGAAGCGCCGCCGCTGCGTCTACGGCAGCGACACCGGCAAGCCGCTCACGCTGACGGCCTTCCGCCGCCGCTGGGAGGCGATCTGCCACCGCAGCACGGCCTCCGGCCGCGCCCTGGGCGAGAAGGTCCGGAACCACCGGTACAGCATCACGCTGGACTTTTACCCCACGCCGCACATCCTGCGCCACACCTACATCACGCGCCTGATCCTGGGCGGTGTGGACCTCAAGCGGGTGCAGTACCTCGCCGGCCACGCGGATCCGAAGGTCACGCTGCAGATCTACACCGATCTCATGGGCCACGCCCCGGAGGACCTGATCTCCGATGTCGACCGCATCTTCTCGGAGTAGTCTTGTACCCCCGGCGTACCCTTAACGCCCGGCGTACCCCTTCCAAAACGTGGATTTTGCGGCCGACTTTGCTGCCGTTCGCAAATGTGCGCAAACCCGTAATCCGTTGCGGGGCAGCCGCTTCGGGGAAACTGAGGTTTTTCAACGCCTCCGGCCATCCCGCCTGGATGTATTTCGTAATCAGCAGGTCGTGTGTTCGAGTCACATTACCAGCTCCACGTAAAAACCCTGTATCCTCAATGGATACAGGGTTTTTGCTGTATGCGCATGGGGTACGGTTTGCGGGCGCGTACCCCCAAAAGTACCCCCAGCGCGTCAATTCAGATGTTTGCCGGTGCCTTCTTCTTTGTTGTACTGCGCGGTGCTGATGCCCAGCAGGGCGCCCAGCAGGGTGCAGATCACCGCCGAAGTCTTGGCCACCTCGTCCGCGTAGGGCCAGCCCCAGACCGAGGCGAGGCCAACATAGGCGGTGGCGAGGGCTGGGATCACGATCATGGTGATCCACTTCAGGATGTCATAAAGACCGTCATTGAGTTTCATTTTGCTCCTCCTTGTGTGTGAGGAATCCGCCCTTTGCCTTGACCTTGGCATAGGTCGTCTTAATGTGCTCCATCGCCGCGGTTCCTCGGTTGTTTTTGAAATCCTTGTGTGCTGAGCAGTAGCTTTCGTAGAAGTCGATGTCGTCCAGGACATCCTCGTAGTGGCTCTCGGAGTGCCGTCGCCCCTCGCAGACCTCATCATAGAAGCGGAGGATTCGGTACCGGGCGAGCTTGGCGTTTGTTTCCTCGTCATCGAGGATGTGCTGGCTCAGGGTGTCGCGCACGTCGGTGACCTCTCGTTTTGTTGCGGAGATGTCGGCAGCGATCTCGTCTCGCATCGCCTGCAGGCTGTCCTGGGTTTTCTTGCGGTTGCTGATGATCGTTGGGATGATCGTCACGACGGCCACGAGCACCGGAGCGACAGCGGTCAACAGGCGGATCCAGTTATCCATTGGACTCACCCCTTTCTAAATACTGCTCGAAGCCTTCCAAAAACTCCGGCGTCTGCAGGTAAGCTGCCAGCGCGGCCAGGGTGTCCCGGATCTCCGGCGCTGGGTCCTGGACGGCGGGCAGCTCGTCCAGCAGGCTGTCGATCACGGCCATGGTGACCGGCCCGGCCTCACCGTCCACGGGCGTGATGTTGTTCGCCTCCTGGAGCTTGGCCACCGCGACGAAGGTCTTGGTCCCGTATTCCCCGTCCGTGCCGCCGGTGTCGTACCTGAGCTTGACCAGCTTCTGCTGCAGCTCGCGCACGTCCTCGCCGGTCATCCCCTTCTTGAGGATGGACCTCCTGGGCGCAGCCGGGACGCTGCCGGCGTCCGCGCCGGTGTAGCGGAGGACGCAGTCCCAGGGGCCGTTGTAATATGGCTGCACCCGGATCTCGTTGCCGCTCTGATCGCCCTGGATGCTGTTGCCCTCGCTGCTGCGGGCGTGGACGAGCTGCCCGTTGCCGATGTAGGTCGCCGTGTGGCGCTGGTGATTCAGCAGCACGTCGCCGGCCTGCATCCCGGCACCGGTGGCGAGGTCCACGCTGCCGGTCACGTCCTGGAAACCGCAGCGGACGAACACGTCGTACATGTTGCCGGTGTACGTCGCGCCGGCCGTCTTGACCGGGACGCCCGCAATCTCCCAGGCGGTGATCACAAACGAGCTGCAGTCATAATCCGGACCCCAGCGGTCGGCCTGGCTGTAGCCGTGCATGTTGTCGGCAGCGGTCTCGAGCTGCCACGTCACGGCGCGCCGGATCGCGCCCGGCGCGTCTGGATCCGCAGCCCCGGGCGCGGACTCCTCGGCCTGCGGCGGCAGATGATCCTCGTCTCGCCAGATCGGGAGGCCGTAGTCCTCCGGCGTGTACGGCTTGGAATTGACCGAATCAAAGTCGTGCATCAGTCATCCTCCAAAAGCCCGCTATAGGCTTTGTCGTCATCGTCTTCGTCCATCATTCGCCAACCGATTCGGGCGTGGGCTGTGAGGTGTGACGGATGGATTCCTTGTAGCCTTCCACCACATCAAGCTGCTCGTCAACGATGGCGACATGAGCAGACAGAACTTCATCAGCGCTCCAGAGCGCTCGGCAGACCCCGTGGAACTGCACTTTAGCGCTGGTCAGGTTATCCCATTCGGAGTCGATGGAAAAGCTGCTGTTTACACATTTTACAATTGCGTACTTCATGATTTACCTCCTCAATTTGCCGCCAGCGCCATAAGCTGTTCGGCTACGGTAGTTTGTGTGACGTTCGTTCCGGGATTGATGGTATCACCGCTTGCAATTGCGGCGGTTACTTTGTAGAATTTTGTGCCGACAAGCAGGAAACTGCCAGCGGCATAAGAGCGGCTTGCGGTGTAGTTCATCTCAAGCGGGGCAATCGCGCTCAGGATGCTGTCCCCGACTTTATCGGCGTAGGCTTTGACGGTTTCCAGATATGCGCCGTAGGTGACGGTCACATCGCCGCGATTTGCCCAGATGTTGTTCGTACCTAAAAACGTGGTGATTTCAGGGGCATCGGATAAGTCGTAGCTTGTAGCAGCGCCGCCCATATCTACAACCTGAGCGCCAAGCGTTGGAATCGCGCCGGGCGTGTAAACATCCATACTGGATACCCAAGGCCCTGTAAGCGTTTCGCCGTTATAGCTTGCATAATAGGGGTAAGAATTCAATTTGCGGTTCACCGCATCAAGCGTCCCTCCGTAGACCGTGCCAGCTTCGGAGGGGAAGGTGATGTTGTAGATGTTGCCTTTATAGGGCTCGGGTTCATCGTCTTCTCGCACAATCACTATATCACTCATTGTAATGCTGGAATTAAGGGGAATTGTGTCTGGGAGAATGTATAGTTGCAATGACGTAGTATTTTCAGGAATATTATATGTTCTGCGCCCATAAGCATTAGAACCAATTATAACGCCCATTGTTACAGTGCTTCCAGCCGTGCTGCGCCTGATATTAACCTCTGCACCTTCGGGATAAGAGGGATTGAGCATTGCGATTGTATAGCGTCCGGCAGGGATGCCCCTTATATCAGCATAGCCCGATGCCCTGTTTCCAATACTACTACCATTATAAGATAACTTATATCCGGTTGCAGTTTTCGAGAACGTGTTCCCAATAAACGCATCACCGCCGATTAAAGAAACTCCCGTATGATGCAGTTTGCACCCCGTCAAACCAGTGATCGGTCGCACGTTATCGGGTGACGGAACGCCGCTACCAGATTGCACAGGCCCGATATTGGCAGTCAGCCCCTTGAGCGGCATATCTGCGGCGCTGGCATCAAACGTAGCAATGGCAGCAGGGCCGATTGTGGTTGCGGTCGTTGTCTGCTCAAGGCCATCAATGCGCTCATCCTGTTCGCTGTCAATCGTGTCCTGATCGGCTGCGGTGCGGTAGTCACTATTTACGCCTAAAGTCAGTTTGCCGTTTGAATACGCTTTAGACAAGCCCGTGCCGACATCGACTGCGGTAAACGTGTTGCGGGTTGTTACCGTCCAACCAGCCGTTTTGTCGAGCTTATAAACAAAGACCTGATCTCCTTGTTGTGAATCGCTGTGAGTCTGGATTGAGCGGTAATATTGAAACTCAACATTTGTCGGATTGTCCGCATTGTTAACATATGCCATAAATGCGAGACGAGTTTGATCTCCGCTTGCGGGGTTTGTATTGCTCGACGCTCTGCAATACACGACTTTCTTTGCTGTGTATGCAGTAAGGAAATCATCCCACGTTGAATTGCCATAAGACAGGATTTCCAGCCCCTTGATGTAGTCAGTACCTTCAACTGCCGCAGATACGCCGCCAGCGCCGTCACCTTTAAGGATTCCTGACGCAGTAATCTTGCTTTGCTTTCCAGCGTCAATCGAGTCCTGTGCAGCCGCAGTTCTGTAATTAAGAAGCAAGCCTGCGGCATACTCCTGAACGCTTGTGACTGCGCCGTCAACCAGAATCGGAAAACGCCCGTCATTGTAACAGTAATACGCGCCGTTGTAGTAGAGGAACAGAATCACGCCAGCGCTGAAGGTATTTTCCGCACTCGTTCTCGCGCCGTTGACATAGATGGGCGCGGCCTCCGGTGCATAGGTGGTGATGGCAAGCGTTGCATCAGCGGCGGTGTTTGCGTACCGGAACAGGCACGGGAAATAGTTCGTGTCACCACGATAGCCGAAAGAACAAGCTGCCGCTTTAGCTGCTACAGAGCCATTTGTGACGCAGTACCCTGTCGGATAGGTGTTTGTGTCGGTGTCATAGGATGCATTAACTCGCCAGTATGTGCCGTCATAAACGAGGATGATGATACTGCCTGCGGGGAACTGAGTTGTGACGGAGGAATTGGGCTTGTACTGCAAAGAAATCTCTCGCGTTGTTGTCCCGTCTGCCATCGTCAGCGCCAGCGTTGCCACCGTTGATGTTCCAGCGAACGGCAGATAGTAAGCAATGATCTTTCCGACTTTTAAGGTTTCATCAGTGCTTACGCCAGTCCATTTGGACGTTGCCGCCGTCTGTGTGCCGACAATGTACTCGATGCCTTGCGTGTTGCTGATAACATCATTGGCAATGTCGATGCCGTCCCCAGCAGTTAACGTGGAACCGCCGCCGCCAGCTTCGCCGTATTCGTAGGAAGTCGGTTTGCCGTCAGCAACAGTTTTGACGATGAGCGCCTTGCCGATGTCTGCGGCTGTTGCGGCTGGCTGCATGGTGTTCAATGCGGCGGTGTTTTTGTTGATGTTCTCGTTCTGCGCATTGTCAATTGCGTCCTGTGCGTTTGCTGATCTGTAAGCGTAAAGGGCAGATGTCGGAAGATAGTCCATGCCGGCAACAGCGGCAGATATACCGCCGTTTCCGTTGCCTTTCAAAATGCCGTTCGCCGTGATTTTTGATTGTTTGTTGTTGAGGAGATTCGTCAGGGCATTGATTTTGCCATCCTGCGCGGAGTCGATCGCGTCCTGATCTGCGGCGGTGCGGTATGCCATCAGCTTCGTGTTGACAAGGTTCTTGTCTGCAAGCTGGTTTGACGAGCTGGCCTGAGAAGGAATTTTCGCATTGATGGCGGCAATCTGCTCAGTATGCAAAGCCGTTTCATTGACCTGATATTCCTTCTGCCAGCCATTGCGCCCATCCATTTCCCACGAACCGACATAGCTAAAGCGCCATGTCCCGCTCAAAATAGTCTGACCCGCAGGATAGCCGCTTGCATCCAGCACGACAATATAGTCGTTTGCAGATGGTGTTTTAACGCCTCCGTTATCGGCAGGATACTGGTTTTTGTCTGTAGGCACAGCAAACCAGTTCGGCCACGCGCCTCTGAAATGTGCGGAATTTGTCTGTATTCCGTTATTGACAAAATACTTGTCGGCAAGCTGATTCCCGGCGCTGGCTTCGGCGGGGATCAGCTTGTCAATATCGGCAATATCAGCAGCGTTCGTGCCGATCTGCGCAAGCTGCGCAGGCGTGGCGCGGGCGTATGTTTCGCCGTCGGGGATATCGTCGAGATTAAGCTCAATGTCTCCGGCCTTGCCGTTGACGCTGGTAACGGGCGCGTCGGTCTTGGCTTTTTCTGCCCAATATTTGGCGCTGTTCTCGTAGGTCGGATCGCCTTCGCTGACGGGTTCGCCGTCACGTTCGCCGACTGCCCAGGCTTCGGCGTCTTCCACGCCGGTGTTGAGCGCTGCGATGGCCTGCTCGATCAGGCTGCGCTCCTCCGGCGTGGGCTGCTCGTCCGTTATGTCCGGCCGCCGGCTCAGGGGGATCGTCACCTGTATCTTTGTATAGCCGTCATCCTCGCCCGCGTGGAGATACAGCCAGGCGAAGATCTGCGGCGCGTCGCTGAGGAAAAACTTGTTGGGGATGACCACGCCGTCCGGTCCGCCGAGGACACGGGTCGCCTTCTCGGATTTGTTGTTCGCGAAGTCAACCTCGTACACGTTCGGCAGCTCAAGCCCCTCGAGCTTGAGCACCATGCCGTAGTCGATCAGCCACGCGGGGCGGGTCGTGATATAAGTCGTGCCGCAGTACGCGGCGGATATGATGTTGCCGTCCATTGTCGTTCTGCCTCCTTAAACGATCTTGCCCAGCACCACGATGGTGCCGGAGTCCCGCGCGCACAGCACGCGGTCGCCCGCCGCGATGGCGGCCGAGGCGAGGCGGCGGTAAGCCTTGTGCGTGGGCTGGGTCTGGTTCGGCAGGATCAGCGTCACGCCGTCGGAGCTGACGTCAGCGGCCTGCGCGGTGAAAATCTGCTTTTCATTCAAGGTTGTACACCACCCTTTCAATTGTGTGCGTCATCTTCCCGCCGGGGATAAGCTCCATGTCGTAGCTGCGGGAGACGCCGATCGCGTTGAAGCCGGGGTCCGTCACGAGGCGCTTGCCGTGTTTTGTGTACTCGACCCAGGCCCGCGGCCGCTGGTGCATCGCCACGGCGTCGCCCACGCGCCACCCGGGCAGGAGCCCCGTGGAGACGGTGACGGTCTCTCCGGTCAGCAGGCTGTCGTTTCGCAGCCTCTCGGCGTATGCCTGCAGTTCCGCCTGGGAGGCGATGTTGTCCACAGTGGATACGCTCACGATCTCGCGGCCGCGCCTCACGGTAGAGATGGGGCTCTGCGGGTTATCGTTGACGGCCACGGCGACCATGTTCTCGCTTTTTTCGGGATTCGCGCAGAAGACGATGAACTTGTTCGGCGCTGAAAACGTGTCATTCGTGCGCGTGATCGGCAGCACGACCATGGTCTCCGGATCCGCGTCGTCGAGGGTGTGGCGGATCTGGGCCGCATCCGGGATGGAGGCGGGCTCCAGGACGGCGGCGCCGTTTTCGTCAAAGAACAGGGGCCTGTAGTTGATCTCTGCGAGCAGGTCGTTGACGATCGTCAGATACGGCGTGCCGGCGTCCCAGTCTTCGCGCGGCTCCGCGAATACCGCGGGGTTCGGTGTTGTGAAAACCGTGTTGATGCCCGAGGCGGACAGCAGCTGCTCCACGGCGTCGAGGTAGAGCGTGCCGCGCGGCCAGTAGACCGGCGCGGCGCTGTTGGTGTCCAGCACCCGCTGGCTGCGGTCATATGCCTGGATGTTCACCCTGTTGCCGGAATCGACGCTCAGGCTCTGTGTCGTGGGAATAAAGACCCCGAGGGGATAGGGCAGGCCGTCTACGATCATGACCGGCTGGATCTCGTCCGTGAGCCAGTTGATCACCATCGGCCGCCCGTCCACGTCGGTCGCTGCGGGCGAAAAGGTGCCAGAAAAGCTCATTTTGATCTGCGCGTCGTCCTGCATACGAACATGCGGCGCCGTGTCCTCCAGCGCCCGCAGGCGGGCGTAGAACGCGCCGTCTCGCAGGAGGTTGAACTGAAAGGACACGCGGCGCTGGGACTTAAATGTTGCCCGTCTCATCGGCAAAATCCCCCCAGTCCATCTGCTGCAGGGTGCAGCGGTAAGCCTTATAAAAGCGCAGGCTGTTGATGTCGTAGCCCTCCAGAACGCCGACCACCACCTGACCGCCCGGGCTCTTGAGGATGACCTCCCGGCCAAGCAACTCCTCGAAGGCGTCGGCCGCGGCCTGATCCGTCTGCAGGTATGCCACGTCAAAGGATGCCGTGAGGGTCTCATTCTCGCCGATTTCGGCGGCGGGAAAGATCGCCCCGGCGTACTGCGTGTATGCCACCTGGCGCTTGTGCGTGAAGCTCATCGCCCGTCGGCTGTTCTCGCTGAGTTTGAGGGGGATGAGATCCCCGCCGTCGAGAGCCGCGATCATGGGGCATCTGACCGTCGCCGTCCCTGTGACCGTGTTTGAGCGCGTGTAGTAGCCGTCTCCCAGCACTTGAATGACGTAGTATTCGTGAGTGCCCAGCGCTGCGCGGTCGACAAATGACGCCCCGTAGGTTTTCCCGATCAGCTCGCCCTCGCGGTAGATGAGGAAATAACCGTATTCTGCCGGGAAGAAACCGGTGATAAGCGGAGATCGCTTTGACGGCTCCGCGTAGGTGAACGTTGCCGCGCGGGAATATACGCCTAAGCTCTCGTCTCCGTCAGGCCAGATAAAGAAACGGAATTGATAACCGTTGCGCCTGGGGATATCATTCTCGGAGATATCAATATCGATGCCTGTGGCCGTGGGAGATACCGCTGTTTCGGGCGTGTAAACCGCCCAGTTGGTATAGCCCCGAACGAGCATTTCGGATCGCCATTTAAAGACCTGCGCGGGGTTCGGCAATATTCCGCACCGAAAGATCGCGGGGGCGCTTGTATCGGTGGTCTGGAGATCCTGCGGCTGTTCCGTGATGATGGGAGCGAGCCGCGCATTAACCATGTCTATCCGGACGCTTTCTCCGTCGTTCGCTGCGATCGTAACCGCGGCGCCCGGGACGTTCAACACGGAGATATCGCCCTCGGCCCATTCTGACCAGAGGCCGTAGCGGTTCTGGGCGCGGACGCGGACTGTATAGCTGCCGTCCGGCAGCGGATCCGGGAGTGTGAAGCTGCGTACGGTCTCGCCGTAATAAGGCCCGTATGTCTCGCCGGCTGCTTCCACTTCATACGCCTGCTGCGCGTCTACCTGCCACGAAATGGTCAGAAACGGCTTGCCGTCGCCGGAAACGCCGGTCACGATCGGCGCCGAGAAAGAAATGAAGCTGACAGCCGACGACCACGGTCCCGCCGTTCCGGCATTGTTGTAGGCGCGGACCTGCCAGGTGACGGTCCCGCCCGGGAATGTTCCCGCGGGGATCTCGGCTCGTGTCTCGTTTCCGGAGATCGCCGGGAGCGTCGTCCAGGTTGAGCCGCCGTCGGTGCTGTATTGGATCTCTGCCCTGCTTTGCGGCGCGCCGTCGATGCTTCCGTATGTCCAGTAGAAGGTGATGGGGCCGCTGCCGCTCTCCAGCGTGTTGATGGGGGAGAGGGGTGTGGCCTCTACGGCGGCATTGAGCGCGGTCAGCGTGTAGGTCTCGGTCTGTGTCGTGCGGCCTGTGTCGTCGGTTGCCTCGGCGTACCATTGGAGCACGCCGGAGGGGAACGTCCCGCCGGAGATCGTGACGCTGGCCTGGTTCCCGTTCGGCGTCATGGTGACGGCCGTAAAATCTCCGCTCTCGCCGTGGCGCCAGTGCAGCGTCGCCGAGGCCACGGTAAATGGCGTATGGACAATGCCGCTTGCCTGCAGCGCGACGGTGAAGCTCCGGTCGCTGGCGGCGTTGTAGATGCCGCTGGTGGGCGTATTGACGGGGACGACCTGAGAGACGGCGCTGTACGTGATGGTGACGCTGGCCTGCCGGTAGGCGCTCCACCCGGCGTAGCTGTCTCTCGCGCGGACTCTCCAGAGGAGCTTTCCGGCGGGCAGGCTGCCGGCGGCCGCGCTGTATCTCGTGACGGCGGAGCCGCTGTTGACGAGCTGCGTCCAGGTGAGGCCGTCGTCAAAAGAGACATCCATCTGCGTTCCGTTTACGCTGCCGCCGCCGGGGGTGATTGCCCAGGCAAAGATGATCGTCTGGGCGCCGTCCTGGCTGCCGCTGGTGGGCGTCGTGAGCGTTACGGAGGCGGCCGGATACTGGACTGTAAAACTGCGCTGCACCCAGGCGCTCTCAATATCGTAGGAACTGGTGACCTTGATGTGCCAGTACACGGTCCCCGCAGGGAACGTTGCCGCGGGTGCTGTATAGGTCTGGTCTGCCCCGACGGTCGTCAGGGCCTGCCAGTTAACGCCGTCCGTTGACCATTGCAGCTCTGCCTTTTTCTGTGTGCCCGCGCCGGAAGTCTGCCAGGAGAAGGTGATCCCCTCGGCGCCGTTCTGCGTGCCGCTCGGCAGCACGATTGAAGGCGTGAGCGCCGGGATATTGGTATAAGTGACGGCGCATGTGCCGGGCAGCTCATAGTCAACCGTGGCATCGCTCACTTTGATCGCATACCGATCATAGTCGATTGTGTAATAAAAATAATCGGTTGCGTAGAGAGACAGATTGTCAAAGACAAAGGATGTCGGCTCCAGTTCGGTGCCGTCGCTCTCGTCCGGGGGATTGAGTCGGTCATCCGGCGGTTTTGTAAGCGTGGCGACAGGTGTGGCCCCGCCTTCTGCCGACGGGTCGTCCTGATACAGCTTGACAGTTATCCGAGGCCCCTGCGCATACCATTCATTGCTCCAGGTTTCAAAAAGGATGCTGATGGTCAGTTTGGAAATGAGGACATTGTTGACCGGAACACGAACAGCCCAGATGTAGGAATTGTTGCGAACAAATCCAGAAGCAGGACTTTGCCAAGAGAGCGACCACTCAGAGGTGCTCTTGTAAAAAAATCGCTTTGCGTCGCCGGTCACTGTCATATTAGCCATACATCCGCCCCCTTATCTGCATGCCGCTGAGCTCTGCGAGGATCCCGCGCAGTACCGCGGTGTTTTCGTTCACGCTGCGCTCCAGCGAGCGCGTGTCGCTGTTGCTGCCGGCGGCTGTCATTTGAGTGCTTTCCTGATTGGAGTAGATCTGCGAGCCGCGCGGCAGGCGCACAAGCTCCGGCCCGCCTTCTCCGACCCATGTCAGGCCGCCGCGCCAGTTCCGATCGCCGGCGGCGTTGTAACCGTAATCTGCCGCCCCTCCGAATCCGTAGTCCTCGTACCCGGTGACCTCCGTGTGCTCAGATGTCCATGTGTTAAGATCGCTCAGTTTTTGGGCGGCCCATTCTGCGCCGGTTGCGACCGCGTTCAGCGCCGAAGCGAGTCCCTCAACGAGCACATTGAGCACGGGAAGCACGTTTTTCAAAAGGTCGAGGCCGATATCAGCGAGACGCCCCAGCGGTCCCACGCAGTCGCCCAGGCTGTCGACAATGCCCGAATTGGCAAAGGCTCCTCCGGCGCGCTCTGTGAGATCGCCGAGCTTGGACATGGCATCCTGAGAGACCGGCGCGAACTCCACCGCGATCTGTTGCTTCATGCGCTCTATTCTCGCCTGGTACTCTTCGTGGGCGTCGTCCAAAGCGCCCAAAGTCGCGAGCTCTTCCTCGCTGGCCACGTCAGCCGCCTGCATGCGGGCTTCAAGGGCCTCGCTGCCGGCGTCGATGAGCGGCTTTAAGTCCGCGTAGGACTTGCCGAAGAGGTCGTTGGCCAGCGCGTCGCGCTCCGTGGCGTTCTCGACTTCGCCCAGGGCGTCGATGACGTCCTTAAAGGTTTCCCAGTTGTTGCGGAGATTGCCGTCCGCGTCCGTCACGGAGACGCCCAGCGCCTCGAAGGCTGCCGTCTGCTTTTCTGCGCCGTCGCGGGCCGCGTCCATGCTCGCGGTGAGCTTGACAAGGCTCTTGTCGATGCCGTCAAAATCAAGGAATTTGGAGGCGTAGTCCAGTTGCTGCAGCAGGGTGGTGTCAAGGCCGGTCTGGGACGAGCGAGTGAGAAGCTCGTCGGCCTTTGAGGCCTGCTCCAGGGTCATCTCATTGAGAGCCTTCACGGCCTCGATCCCGGCCTTGATGCCGTCGATCGCAAGCTTCACCGCGCCGATGCCGGCAGCCGCCACGCCCATGGCGGCGACTGTCCCGGAGGAAAACCCGTCCACATGGTCGAGCGCGCCTTTGATGCTGTCCGGCAGATGGATGCCGAATTTATCGGCGAGGCCGGAGACCTGATCGCCCAGCGTGGCCATTTTCTGCCCGGCGTCCTGAGTATCGTCGCTTTGCTGCTCGATCTCCTTGTTGGTCTCATCCAAAGCGCGGCGGAGACGAATCTCCTGCGTCTCGGCGGCGTTGAGCTGCACCTGCCACTCCTGGGTCCGCTTGTCCGCCTCGCCGTACTGCGTGGCGGCGTTCTGCAGGGCGGCGCGCAGGGTTTTGACCTTGTCCTCCTGCTGCTGGAGCTGCCGGCGCAGCACGTCGCCTTTGGCGTTGAGGGCCTCGATGCTGTCCTCGTTCCCCTTGAACTGTTCGCTGACGAGCTTGAGCTCGGATGCAAGGACCTGATTGCCTTTATTGAGCTCGCTGATCGCCTGTTTATATTCTTTTTCGCCGTCGATCTCGATCTTGAGACCGACCTCGCGCTGATTCGCCATTTAAAAACCTCCCATCTGAGAGAGTGCGGTGTATATGCCCAGTTCTTCACCCGGCGGCGTGTCCACAGTGGGCCCGCGCCGCGGCTTGAGTCTGCCGAAGTGCGCGTCGAATAGGGCGATCAGCCGCGCCGGGCACATCTCGCGCCAGAACACGCGCTCCGGCATGTGAAGCTCAAACAGCCAGATACTCAAAAACCGGGCGAAGTCGATGGAATCGGACTCCGCCCGGCCTGTCAGTTTCCCGGCGTCGGCTCCGGCTGCTGCGTATTTTCGCCCACGTCGCCCGATTTCGGGGGCGTGAGCGCGTCCAGGACAAGACCAAGGATCTCGGCCTGGGGAACGTCTTCGGCCCGCAGGACGCGGCCCAGAGCCCGCCACGTGAACGCAAGGGGCATGCCTTCCTCGTCGGTCCAGTTCTGCTCGTCCGCATAGTCGGTCATCATGGCTGCCAGATACATCAGGCAGCTCTTGAGGCCGGCCTTGCCGGAGAGGCTGGTGGAGATCCGCCCGCCGCTGGCCTCCTGGACATCGGCCAGCACGTTCATGTTGCAGCGGAGCTTGTAGGTCCTGCCCTCAAACGCGAAGGGCATCTCTTTCTGTCGGATATCCATTGAATGCGGTCTCCCTTATGCGAAGCACGCCTCGCACCACGCTATCGCCTCGGCCTCGGTGTCCAGGATGGCCACGTCGCGGATGACGTGTTCGTCCGTGTCGTCCGGGAGGAAGCGGCCCGTGGTGGTGGGCGTCTGGAAGTTGATGTTGCTGTCCCGGGTCTGCAGCGTCGTGTTCGGGCTGGAGAACTTGCAGCAGGGGACAAAGATCGCCGCCCACTTTTTGACATGATTGATCATGTCGGGGCTGTAGACAGCGAAGCCCACATAGGGCGCGTCGTCGGAGCTCGTGTCCGCGACGCTGGTGATCGTCTTGGTGGTGTCGACGCCCTGGTCGTTTTTGTAAGTGATCGAACGGGTTTTCTCTTTATTGCCAAAGGCGAGCACTTTCATCTCCGGGGTGAAAAAGGTCGCCTCGAAGGTGATGCTGCCGCCGATTGCCTCGCGCAGGTATTCGCGCAGGCCGTCGCAGCCCCAGAGCTCCGCCTCAGCAAACTGGAGTTCCAGCTCTGCCGACCGGGCGCAGCCGCCCGAGACCGGCGTGTCATAAGAGACGTCTCCGTTGGCATTTACGTTATATTTCGCAAGCGTGGCGCCGCGAAGTCCGATTCTTGCCATGTTTTGCTCCTTTCATTGGGCCATTAGCCCTGGTCAAAGGTTTCGACCATCCAGTCTCCGATGATCTTCTCTCCCGGGTCGGAGATCTGATCGCCGTACTGTTCGCCCGCCTGCCTGATAAAGGGCCGGGCGGCCTGTCCTTCTTTGCCGTATTCGTTAATAAACGCGATCTCGCTGTTTCGCGTGGTGGTGTTGCCGCGCCGGCGGCTGCCGGAGAAGGTGACTTCGCAGTAGCCGCCGCCGTCTGTTTGTTTTGGTTTCGTGTGCGTGATCTTGTCCAGGATGTGCTGCCCGCTTTCCGGGTCCCGCACACCCATGCTCTCGCCGGTGCGCCGCACGGCGTCCTCGCCGGCCTCGGCCATCTGGTCAAGCGCACGCTGCGTCACGTCCCAGGGCACGTCGCCGAGCTTCTGGAACATGGCGTCGACCTCAGAAAAGCCCTCAACGCTAACACGAGCCATAATCGACTCCCCCGTCGCAGAAGTCGCACTCGATGGCGTAGTGCTGCCCGTGCTCGCTGTGAGCCGGGCTGATGTCCGGGCTCGTGAAGTCTGCCGCCGCGAGCGCGAGACAGATCGCCTCGAGCATGGGGTTTGGGTTCTTTTTGTCCGGTAGGTAGTAGTGCACCTGCACCAGGTAGCGCGCCGCCGTGGCGTAGTCGCCGCCGTGGGCGGCGCCCAGCATGGTGTAGTTGGTCACGATGTACTCAAGCTCCGGCCCGCTGTACTTGTTGGGGAATACCGGCAAGCCCAGCGGATTGAGCGCCGTCTGCAGGGCGCTGTCGCAGCTCATCTCACCACCTCCGACAAAATCAGCGTGATGGTGTCGAAGGATGCGGGGAAGCTGCGGATCACGCGGTAGCGCCGGCCCTGATACTCGGCGAAGCGCTCGCCCTCGTAGTCCACGCGCTGCAGCTCAACGCTGTCGGTGGCCTGCAGGCCCTGTTTGTTGGAGAGGTAGAACTCGTTCTGGCTCACGCCCTCCTCCCAGTTGCAGAAAAGCGTCCGCCGCTGCACGGGATCCACGCCGTAGCCCTCGGAGTCCTGGTTATCCGCGAAGGTGAGCAGATCCACCTCGTCGCTCCACGGGGTGTGGTAGAGGCTTCTCATGACTGCTCCTCCTGGGCTTTCTCGCCGAGGATCCGGTTGTTGAGCGCGAGCCGCAGCATGCGGCCCATGGGTTCCTGCGTCACGCGGCAGCGCCAGCGCCACTCGGCGTACATAAGGATGAGGTTGCGGTCCCGCGCGGTCTTTTCGAGCGTGGCGCCCTCGGCGGTGATCTCCTGGATGGCGGTCCGGATCTGGTCCAGGAGCCGCACATCGTAGGCGTCGGACTTAATGCCGAGATCGACCTTCATGGGCATGAGAAGCTGCAGAAGGTCGCCCTCGTACAAATCACAGTTTTCCATGTCCGCCCTCCTTTGTGTGAGCATGCTCCGGGATTAAATCCCGGAGCTGTTTTTCAACCGTCAGGCGTTAGCGGTGTCCTGGGCGAACGTCACGCCGGTGGCGGCGGGAGTGTTGCCGGCGATGCCGATGGCTACGAACGCCTCGGCGATGGCGGGGCCGCCGTCATAGCGTGCGGTGCCCTTGAGGACCGTCTGGTCCTGCAGGAAGCGGACATGCTCGCTGGTGGCGAAGCGCGGGCCGCGTCTCTCTGCGAGGATGTAGAGCTCGAAGTAGCCGCCGATGATGACGTTGTCGGGCAGGAAGTTCAGCACCTCGATGATGCCGCCGATGACCGGCATGGAGCCGTTCACGCCAGCGACGATGGCGCCGCCTGCGTCGATGGTCATGGCAGCGGAGACGATCGCGGTGTAGGTGGTCTCGTTCATGACCCAGACCTTTTCGCCGCGGGCGTACTTGCCCTTGGCAGCGCCGGAGGCCAGTGCGATCTGCTGGAAGAGCTGCACGCCGGTGGTGCCGGCAGAGATGCTCACGATGTTGGTCGTGTGCAGGTCAGCCCAGGGCCGCGCGGTGGGGGAGTAGCCGGCAGGCTGCTCAGTCTGGGCGAGTCTGCTCATGACGCCCTCGGGCATCTTGAGCGCGGCAGAGGTATTGCGGCCATAGAGGATGGCCTTGTCGAGCGCGAGGCCGATGGCCTGGCCCAGAGCATCCAGCAGCTCGGCGACCAGATCCAGGTCGCTGTCCTCGATGTTGGCGTTGCAGACGGCGAAATAGCCGGCCACCTTGTAGCACTGCATCTCCATGTCGTAGAAGGCAAGGGTCAGCTCGTTGAGGTTGGCGCAGCAGTCGGTCCAGATGGCCTCGGGGACCTGGCCCATGATGAGGGCGCGGGCATCGCCGTTCACGGCACGGACGGTGACGTGGCGGTACAGCTTGGAGTAGTTGATGAGGTTCTCGCGCAGCAGGCCCAGCATGACCTCGGGGATCGTGACGCCCACGTTGGTCAGGGCGCGCTTCTCGCGGATCGCGCTGCGGACTTCGGTCAGGTATGCCTTGACGTCCTGACGGGCGGCGAAGGCGTCGCGCTCCTGGGCGCTCATTTTGCCAAACACTTTGGCGCGGGTTACGATGTTCATGGTGGAACCATCCTTTCTTTCCTCCTGCGCAGGGGCAGGGTCAATGTTTGCCGGGGGCGTGGTGTCCTGGCGGGATTCCTCCTCGGCCAGTTCATTCTCCATGGATGCGATCTCGGCCTCGGCGGCGGCCACAGCGTCGCGGTGGGCGGTGTACTCGGCGTCGAAGGTGTTCACGGCATCCTCGAGGGCGCTGCGGTCCTCGACGGGCGTGTTCTCGTCGATCTCGTCGATGGCTGCGGTGTACTCGGCCTCGCGCTGCTGGAACTCCTCGTCCTTCGCGCGGAGCGCGGTCAGCGCGGCCTTTTTGTCGTCAATTTTCTTGCGGAGCAGAAGGGCTTTCAGTGCCATGTCTGAGCACTCCTTTCAGTTTGTTCTTCCAGGCGTCCAGGTGCGCGGCCATGGCGGCCTCACGCTGGGCGCTCCGTGCGTTTACGCTGGTTTCTTCGTATGCGGGAAAGGTGCAGACGCTCACCTCGTAGAGAGGATCCACACGGGTGATCGTCCAATGGACGGAGCCGTCGTCCTTAAAGTCGGCCTCCTCGGACCCGATCATAAAGCCGAAGGAGCACTGGTTGACATCTCCGCGCTTGACGCGCTCGTAGAGGTTCATCGCGTCCATGTCCTTGGGGTTGATCAGGATATCGCCCCAAAGCCCGCGGCTGTCTTCGCGGAGCTGCAGCGTGCCGGCAGTGTTGCGGCCCAGCACCAGGGTGCTGTCGTGGTTGGTCAGCGCACGAACATCACCGGTGAGGCTCGCAGCAAAAGCGCCCGGAGCGATGCTCTCCGTTTCCCAGGGGCTCAGCTCGTAGATGCTGCCGAAGACGGCGAAATAGCCGGAAATGTGGAGGTTCCCGTCCTCCTCGCGCGTCTCGAAATTGGTCGGCACGGTCCGCAGCTGCCGCATGGCCGTGTCGCGTTCATTCTTTTTCATTGGTGTTCTCCTTTCGGACAAGGCAGCGTTTTGCGCCCGGGCTCAGCGCCCACCAGCCCTTGCAGCTCTTGAAATACTGATACGCGCACGGGCCGCCCGCCTTGTTGCACTTGATTCGCATGCCCTCGCCGTAGCTGGCCTCGGGGCAGTCAAGCGGGATCTTCATTGCCGTCTCCTTCCTCCCCGGCGTCCAGCAGCTTTGCCTGGTTGCCGCTCTTGTCGTAGGGGATATAGTTTTCGAGGATCTTGTACTCGGTGAGGCCCGCGGGCGGCATGTGCATGCGCTCGCGCCACTCGTCGCCGTTTACAAAGCCCCGGTCGGCGCCGGAGAGCAGGACGGAGGACATGCGCGGCATGTCGTAGTCGAGCAGGCTCCAGACGTTGAGCATGATGTAATACTCGGGGGAGTAGATGAGGCAGCGGGTCATCTCCTGCTGGATGATCTGCGCGATCGTCCGGACCTTGGTCTGCAGGAAGTTGTTGTACTCGTCGCGTTTGAACTCACCCACGCCCAGCAGGAAGGGCGGCACGCCGATCACGGCTGCCACCGTGCGTTTGTCAAGTTCCACCGTGTCCCGGATCGCGAGATCCGCCAGCGACAGCGGTCGGATCTGTTCCACCTGGAACTGCTCCGCCGGGATCAGCCAGGGCTCGCCGGGCGTCGCGGGCTTGACGTAGCTCTCCAGCAGTTTCTGCCGCCCGCTGGGAGAGGAGAACTCGTCGGAGAGCGCGTCAACCTTGACGATGATGGAGGGCTTCCACTCGCTGGCCATGAAGGCGTTTTCCGTCTTCTGGGCCTGCTTGAGGTTCTTGGCGATGTCCTTGAGCGTCACGGTCACGCCCTGGCCCTTCCACAGGTAGTGCGGGTCGGGATTGTAGACGAAATGCATCACGTCCTCGGGGTTCCGCGGCTGCCCGTCGATGAGGATCCGGTAGTCCCGGAAGGAATTGCCCACCGGCATGAAGTCCACGCGGTCTGCCGTGATCGGCTCCATGCTCTGCAGTATACCCTGCCAGGTGTGCGGCACGCATACCGCGTTCCCGCGTCCGTAGAGCAGCATATTCATCACGTTCGTGATCAGCCAGTTTGTGCGCGTCATGTTGAGGTTCGGCGTGATGTCAAGGACCCGCGAGAAGGCGTTCTGGACTCGGCGGTCGCCCTGGTCTGTGTTCTGCATGAGGTAGATCGTCATGCTGCCGATGAGCTCCGCGATCCGGAGGCAAGCCGTCTGGATCTCCGGGTTATCGCTCAGGCGCGTGTAGCCAGGCACGCACAAATCCTCGCCCTCGATAAACGCCAGAAGCTGCTGCACGCTCTGGGTGCTGACGGTGGGCTTGTCTCTGGCCTGGCGCGCTTTGCGTTTGTTTTTCATGGCGATTCCTCCATTCTCATATCGGGTGCCGGCGCTCGTCCGGCTTGTCGTCCTCAAACCATCCCTCGCCGGCGCTGGACCGTTCGGTGTCGATCAGCATGCGCACCGTGGCGAACACCGCCGCGTCAAAGACGTCTATGCGGGCATGCTCGGCGAGTTTTTCATATTGCACCGCGTCATCGGTTTTTTCGACGGCGCGCACGTTGGAAACGCAGTATTCAAAGGGCTCGGCGCTGAAATAATAAAGGCAGCCGATTTTCGCTTTGTGCTCAATGTAGCGGAAGCCCTCGGACTTCTGCAGGTAGAGCTGCGGCTGGTCCTTGATCCGGAAGCCGGCCTTGCGCATGGCCGTGTAGTAGGGCCGGGCGAACTTCCGGTCGTGGCCGACGCGTTTGATCGTGAAGCCGCGGTTTTTCCACAGAAGGAACTGCTTGACCGGCTCGGTGGGGTCCATGCTCGGCGTGTTCGGCATATCGAGCCATCCGTCCTCCTGCCAGCCGAAAAGCGGGATCTGATCCTGGTCGGCCTTTTCGGTGGCTGCCGTCACCGGAAACCAGCAGTGCGGGAGGATCACCAGCACATCCTCGGGCGGCTCCCAGGCGGCCTCGCTGCCGTCGGCCTTTGCCCAGCGCCTGCACCACTCCGCTGCCGTCTTCTGCGGGATCTCGCCCACGAGATCGGCAGCCGTGAGGTCGTGCAGCTTCGAGAGGTCCGCGCCGCCGAACCAGGCCCGGATGATCTTCGCGGCCTCCTCCTGGGTCCAGCGGTAGTGCTCGTCGCTGCGCCGGAACTCATCCAGGTCAAACCACGCCTTGTAGGATCCCACGAAGCGGTTGAGGCTTCTGGTGAAGAACTCCTTGCGGAGCATCGCGTTATGCTCGGCCTGCTCCGCTGCGGCGATCATGTCCTCCGGCCGGATCGTGATATTGTAGGCCGGGTTCGCCGCCCGGTGCAGCTCCGGCATGGTAAAGACCTTCGGGTCCGTGTACGGCACGCCGCCGATCTGGTCGGGGCACTGCGCCAGCAGGACGAAGGTCCGGTCTGCTGCCGGTCCGGTCACGGTCCCGCGCAGCACGCCCTCCATGTAGTTCCGGTGCTGGGCCGCGAAGCCCACGCCGTCGTCGCCGGCGGTGAAGGTCGTCAGCAGCAGTTTGTTTGTGAAGCCCTTCATCGAGTCGCGCAGGCGGGTGTAGGGGATCGCGTTTTTATAAAGCTCCAGCTCGTCCAGGTGAACGAATTGCGCGTTGAACGAGTCAAAGAGATCCGGCTTGAAGGCCAGGGTGTCGACGATGATGTGCCCGCCCCAGAACTCGCCCTCGATCCGGTGACCGAGAGAGCTGTCCAGCATGCGGAGCTTGCCGGGCGGGTTATTATCGGCCACGAGGCCGAGCTGGGTGAAGTTATACTTGATCCAGTTAAAGCCCTCCATCGCCTGCTTGAGCGATCCGGCAACCGTGATCGTCTTCACGCCGCTCATCCGGTAGTACATCGCGAGGCTCATGTTGAGCCCGCGCCCGAAGGTCGTTTTGACCGACTTTCGCGGCAGCATAAGGTCCGCCTCGGTAAAGCGCCGGATCTGCGTGCCAGGCAGGTAGAAGCCGCAGACGTTGTAGGTCGTGAACACATGCCAGGGCATGAGCTCAAAGGGCTTGCCGCGCAGCGGCGTGCCGTCGAGGCGTTCCGCCTGGGCAAAGGTAAACAGCCCGGTCATGATCGAGATGCAGAACTCCGGCAGCGCGGTCTTGAAGTCCCAGCGCCCGGCGTCCAGGTCGTCCAGGAAGCGCCGCGCGCCCAGGCGCTGCAGTTCCTCGATGCCGTGGTCGTCCCAGGTGTCGCGGGCATATCGCAGCGCGATGTCGAGGTGCGGCGCCTTACTCATCCCCGCCTCCGGTGCCCACAGTGGGCACGTCGTAGCTCTCGGCCTGGGCGAGCAGCGCGTCGAGTTTGGCGGAGATCCCGCCATCCTTCGCCGGCGCCTCCGGCACCGCGCCCCGCAGCCGCCGCAGACTCTTGGGCGTGAGCCCCATCGCCTCGCGGAAGGCGAGCGCGTCGCGCTCGGCCTGGACGATCAGCGCGTAGTGCGGATCCAGGAAGGAAGGCTTGCCGCCCGGCGGGGCGGAGGCCGCCCACGCCTTCTGCAGCCGCGTCCGGCGCCGGTCGATCTGCGCGAGCTCCTTGACCATCGGTGCGAAGGCGTCCTCCCAGATGCCGAGGTCCTTGAGCTGCTGTGTATAGATCTGTTCACGGGTCTGGCCCATGGCCTTGCCTCCTGTTATTTCACCGGCAGCCCTCGCGCCCTTCTGGCGCTGGGTGTGATCCCGAGCTCCGCGCCCAGGGTGAGGATCTGCTTCGTGAGCTTGTCCTGCACGCCGATCCACTTCGCCGCCTCGTCGCCGTCGCCGCGTTCGATAGCCTTCTGGACCAAAGCGGAAACTCTCAGGTATTCGTTTTCCGCCAGGATATACTTCCCAGCCAGGTCTATACTGAGCGCGTCGAGGGTCCCCAGACGCTGCAGTTCCGGAGCCAGCTCGTCCCATCGTTTGACCAGCGCGCCGCCCATGTAGGCCGGGCACGGAAGGGGAGAGAGGGTGCGGTCAGCCATTAAGCAGCACCGCCTTCTTCCCCGTGAAAGATTCCCAGCGGTCGATGATCACATCACAGTAGCGCGGGTCGATTTCGAGCATCCGGCATTTCCTGCCCAATTGTTCACACGCAATCAGAGTAGAACCAGAGCCGCCAAACGGGTCCAGGACTTCCGCCTCCGGAAGGGTGCTGTTCTCGAGGAGATAGGCAAGCATTTTGATCGGCTTCATCGTGGGATGCTTCGCAGAGTGTGCCGGCTTATCAAATTCAAGGACCGTTGTCTGCTTACGGTCAGACCTCCAAAGATGAGCGGCGCCAGGTTTCCACCCATATGCCATCGCATCATACTCCGCATCCGGGGCAGAGCCTTCCATAACGACCTCGTGCCGATTCTGGTAATCAGACCTGCCTAAAACCAATTGATTCTTCACCCAGATGAGAAGCTGGTGTACCGGAAGATTCGCACGTCTTAAAGCGGCATAGAATTCTTCCTGATTAGGCCCTGACGGGCCAAAAACATAGTAAACGGCGCCCGGCTCCATTGTCGGCGCGGCGGAGGAGAACGCGCCGAACAGAAATTCTTGAAGCTCGGCGCCCTTTTTCTCGTCGTTTTCGATAGGGCGCTTTTTGACGCCTCGACCAGTAATACGATAATCCACGCCATACGGAGGGTCGGTAAGCAGGCAGGAAATCTGCCCCCCCCCGGCGCACACGTGCACGTCCTCGGCAGACGTGGCGTCTCCGCACATCAAACGGTGGTCTCCGAGCAGCCAGATCTGGCCGCGTATTGTGCGCGGTTCCTCGGGAGGATCTTCGTCAAAGTTATCCTCGACGATTTCCTTTCTCTGCGTATCCCCGATCGTTAATCCGGACGGGTCGAATCCCGTGATGGTCACGTCAAAGCCTGCAGCCTGCAGTGCCTGCATCTCGGCGCGGAGGATCTCCTCGTCGGTGCCGGACTTGGCCAGCAGGTTGTCCGCATGCACAAACGCCCGGCGCTGGGTCTCGCTCAGGCCGTCGATCTCGATGCACGGGAAGTCGGTGTCGCCGCGCTGCCGCGCAGCCAGGATCCGCCCGTGGCCGTAGATCAGATTCCCGTCGCGGTCGATGCCGGCCGGCACGATCCGGCCGAACTCGTCAAAGCTGCCGACCAGCTTGTCGATCTGCTCCTGCGGGTGGAGCTTCGCGTTGTGCTCGTATGGGATGAGCTCGTCGATCTTGCGCCAGACGAGCTTGATTTTTGGTTCGCTCATTTTTGCCTCCGTGGTTTGAAATGCAGCGCCTGGTCTGGTCTAACATTTTCGCGGCGTAACGAAAATGGTCACGCCGGGAGGGTCCCAGCCCTTCGGCCAGGCGAGGCGCCTGCCCGCGATCATGTCCGCGGCCCGTGCGGGCGGTTCGTGTCCGCGGCCCGCGCGCCGCGCGGAAAGTCTTTGATTTTTATATCTCCGATTTCCCGGAATTTTCCCGCCGTCCCAAAATTTCCCCTGCGTGTGTAAATACC
>JAEEGL010918414.1_pt1 | contig 23477 bp, 19 predicted proteins | sample 9134231 | NCBI WGS metagenome assembly JAEEGL01 (sample SAMN16246548, study PRJNA631951) | gut metagenome | biome: gut microbiome; feature: rumen; material: fiber-attached | host: Bos | place: Iran: Karaj | collected 2018-10
ACGAAGTTTTCTCAATTCATCCAGTTCAGCCCTGAGTCTGCTGTTTTCATCATTAACAGCCTTCATCCTGTTGGCATCTATAGCCTGCTGATACATCTGACTGGAAGCAGGCTGCTGATAACCTCCCTGATACACAGGCGCCGCAGGCTGAAAAACAGGGCCGGGCTGTGTCGGTGCGCCATAGTACTGCCCCGGCTGATAGCCCGGGATCTGTCCCTGATAACCCTGATTCACCGGTACAGCTCCGCCGTATCCGTATACACCCGCTCCTGGATTCTGGGCTCCGTACGGAATATAGGGGACCGCAGCAGACGGCTGGTACATCTGCGGATTATAACCGCCCATGCCGGCCTGGTACATGTACTGCTGAGGATACTGCTGAGAAACAGGTTCATTCTGCTGATTCGCGTATGGATTGTTTCCAGAATACCTTATCTCGCCAGTTACCGGGTCCTTATCCGGAGCCGACTGAAGATTATCATAGAATTGAGAATCCATTTAGTTAAACACCTCAATTGATATATTAAAAGCACTGAAGGGCATAATACACCCATGTTAATGTAATAAGGGTATTTTAACACATAATATACAAAAAATACACCAGAGAAGGCTTCAATACTAGTTTAAAATAAAGGCAATTCTTCAGCCTTGTTTCTGCTGTTCGAAGGTGTTTCAGCGGTAATGAAAACGGAGAGCATAAGCTCTCCGTTCCTGTTTATTCATCCAAAGAGACCGGCACTTCGCATTCCATCCAGAATGACCAGATGACAGCCTCGGTTACGGGCATTCCCAATCTGTTCTCTATGGATCTGCTGTACGATCTGAGCTGTCCGGAATAACGTTTTATTAGTTCCTCAGGATCCCTGACACGATCGGTCTTATAGTCAAGGACCATGACTTTTCCTTCTTTCTCAATGATGCAGTCTACTGTTCCCTGAATGATTATCATGTCGTCCTTGTGCTCGTCGTCCAGATCAGGTATAAGCTCGGATGCCCTTGCTGCATCCATGTATGAATACTCCCTGTATACTCTGTCAGCTTCAAGCACTGCCTTTCCAAGGCGTCCGCTGAAGAACGCTCTGACTCTGCCCGGATCTATGGAATCAGCTGCTTCACTGCTCAGGAACTGCATACTGCACAGTCTCCGGGCTTCAGTCAGAGGATCGTCCGCAGCAGCACGAAGATCGCAATGCTGCATAAACTCGTGCAGAGCTGTGCCGCGTTCCGCAGCTGTCAGTCCGTTCCTCCTTACGAAAGCAGGTCTGTGCGTCGTTGCCGGCCTGAACGATTCCGTCAGCTGAGTTACTGTCATAGTTGTAGGTATCTGAACGATTCCTTTACCCACATACTCAAAGGACAGTCTTCTGTTGATCCTCTCGACCAGCTCCTTATCTGCTGCAGTACTGTCCTCGGTGTCATGTTCGATCTTTCCGCTGTAATACTCAGCTTCTCTTCTGACCAATTTCAGACTTCCGCGTGTCACTTCCTCCTTGTCCAGATCAGAAGCGATGAATCCCGCAGCTCCGAAAGCCTGATCGATCCAGTCAGCATACTTATTCTTATCCGAAACTATCATCGGGCTCAGCCTGCCTTCGGACACACAGGCTGAAGCTTCATCGATCACGGATGCGTCCGGCACTTTGTCGCCCGCACGTGTGCCTCTGGCGGCAAAGACTACAGCCTTCTCTTTGGCTCTGGTCAGCGCCACATAAAGTATCCTCAGCTCTTCGGCCTTGGAGTCGTTGAGTTTCATGTCGGATATCAGACCGTATTCCGGCGTCTTCTCCATCCATAGACCCCCGTCCGACTCTTTCCTGATCCTTGCCGCGATCCCGATGTTCTGATCAAACAGCACGTTTCTGTTTGAGTCGGCAGAAGTGTTGAGATTTCTCCCCGCATCCGCGAGTATCACTATCGGCCACTCAAGTCCCTTCGCCTTGTGAACGCTCATGACCTGGACTCCACCGACAGCGGACTGGGAATAATCAGGTCCGTTCCCCTTCTTCTCCGCATCGCTGCAGTATCTCAAAAAATCCGAGACTCCTCTGCCGCCGAAAGATGTGAAAGCCGCAGCATATTCCACCAGCGCATGAAGGCGGCCTTTCCGCTTTCTGGTGTCCGGAGGTGCAGTGAGATAGATCTCTGCCTCGCTCACTTCTATCGTTTCTCTGACGATCTCGTCGGTCGACATGGCGGAAGCTTTCTTCCTGAGATCATCTATCATCTCTCTGAGTCTTATGCACTTGGCATTACCGGACCTCTTCACCTGTGACCAGAGTCTGTCTCTCTTCCCTTCCAGTCTCAGAGAAGCAAGCTCGTCAGCAGTGAATCCAAACAGCGGCGACATCATTACTGCCGCCAGGTCCACGTCACTCCCCGGATTGCTGATGCATCTGAGCAGAGACATGACCGTCATTATCTCGGATGCTTCAAAGAAATCTTCCGAAACAGAACTGGAGCATCTGATGCCTTTTCTTCCAAGAGCATCTGTATACTTCTCTGCCCTGCCTCTTACGGATCTGAGCATTATGCAGATATCTTCTTCCCTGATCTTTCCTCCGCCCTCAGAAAGGATTCCTGCAACATAGCCGGCAACTGCGTCAGGCAGCTGTTCCGCATTACAGTCAACAGCGTGATACTCAAGTCCGCACCCTGTTTCTTCCGGATCACCGCTGCGGCCGTGTACGAGCCTTTCTTCTGGCATATAGTCGACTCCGCCGAACCGGGACGTCATCAGCGGGTCGAACACTTTGTTAACTGCTTCTATGACGCCTTTGCCGCTTCTGAAGTTGCTGTGCAGAGCAAGATATCTGGGCGGTCCGTCATCCCTGCAGGCTTTCCTCATGTCGGTGAATATTGCCGGGTCCGCCCGTCTGAAACTGTAGATGCTCTGTTTGACGTCTCCGACGCAGAAAAGGTTCCTGCCGTTGTCTGACACTGCATCGAATATCATCTTCTGCCGCTCGTTGGTATCCTGAAACTCATCGACCATTACATGATCGAATCTTTCGGAAACTGATCTCCCTATGTCGGTCATATTTCCATCCGCATCATAGAACAGTCCGATCACGAGTTTCTCCAGATCGTCGTATTCCAGCAGTCCCCGCTCCTTTTTCCTTTTTGTGAGGATATCTCTGAACAGTCTTTCAGCTTTGATCAGAGCAGAAGCTACGGCACATTGTCTGGTCCTGGATTCTTCACTCGCCTCGAGATCATCTCTGACGATCTTTCCCGTATTCTTGATCAGTTTTGTATATACTTCTTTTGCCGCTCCGATCCTGTGTCTGGTTTCCGGGCTCCAGAATTTCTGTGCGGAAGCTCTTCCGTCGGGTTTCTCGGATACAAGCCTGGCAGCCTTATCCCAATCGTTCTCTTCAAATGCTTTCAGTATCTCGGTGCAGCGGTCCCGCAGAGCACAGTAATACTCATAGCCTTTTCCGGATGCGCCTTCCATGTTCAGCATCATCACTGCGTTATCAAGCAGTTGCTTAGCCTGACGGAACTTATCTGCCTGCAGCCCTGCTGCGGCAATTCCCGCGGGAGAATCCCTGAACGGGATCCCGGAGCTCATAGATTCGAGCATCTTGTCTTCCCACTTTTCCGCATCGGTCAGATTCTGTTCGAATCCATGCAGCCACAGGACAGCGTCCATCGTCTCACGGTCGCTTCTGGACCGTCCGAAGTTTCCGAACAGCAGTGCGGCGGTCTCGGGATCTTCTGTACACAGTACGTCCATCGTCTCTTCCAGAGCGGCGCTCCTGACAGATGCGGAATACCCCTCATCACACAGACTGAAATCGGGAGATATCCCCGCTTCGGAAAAGAACTCTCTGAGAAGTTTCTGGCAGAAGGAGTGCACGGTTCCGATGTGAGTCCTCCTCAACAATCTCTGCTGGGTCCTCAGATAATCATCTGAAGGATCATTCGCGATCAGTTCAGAGATCCTCTTCCTGATCTTCTGCCTCATCTCCGAAGCGGCAGCATTCGTAAATGTAAGTATCAGCATCCTGTTTGCGCTTACAGGATGCTCCCTGTCATTAAGTATCCTGGCTATCCTTTCAGTGAGCACGAAAGTCTTACCGCTTCCTGCAGCCGCTCCGACAAGGATCGCCCCGTCCGCGACGACAGCATTCTCCTGTTCGTGAGTGAGCAATACTTCAGCCATCGCTTTCCTCCTCTCCGAACATCTCTTTTCTGGAGATATTCCTTATCCTGCGGGGCTCCTCAATTCTGTCAGCTCCGCACACAGCTCTGTAATAGCAGTATCTGCACGGCCTGTTTCCGCTTGTGTCCTCCGCAGGGATCGCCCTGATATCCCCTGCTCTTATCCCGGAAGCCATCTCTCTGACGAGCTGTTCGATCCTTTTCTCTATCTTTCCCAGCTCTTCCAGGGAAGCGATGTTTCCGGTCTTCCATCTGCCCGTCCTGGGATCGATGCTGGCAGGTATGAACAGTCCGCTGCCGTCTCTCTCCATTGCCTGAAGCACATCCGGGTCGTTCAGCACCAGTCCTTTCATGGTATACACGTTTCCGGCGTCTTCCTCTTCAGATGCCGGAGACGGATCGCCCGGCATATAGAGCACTCCGGCAGGCACGATATTCTCTCCGTACCTGGCGGTGCCGTTGTTTTTGACCGCAAACAGATACAGCAGCATCTGAACGTTGAGCCCCTGCCAGACATCAGACAGTTTGAAGTCTTTGCCTCCCGTTTTGTAGTCCACTATCCTTACATATGTTTCGCCGTCATGCGTATATGTATCCACCCTGTCGATTTTTCCGAACACTTCAGCGCGATGTCCGTCATCTAAAACGACCACCGGTCCAGGTATATCCGTCCCGATATTCAGTTCAAACCCGTCTGCCCTGAACTCGCTCTGCATCTGCTCCGCTCTCAGTCTTCTGGCAAGTCTGATACAGTTATCCCTGATCTGGTCGGAGATGACTCTCATTCTCGGAGTCATTCCCTTTTCTCCCACCATTCTGTCTATATACTCATCCGCAAGCCTCCGGCATGCATTCCTTATTGCGATCTCATCGCATCCTGTCAGATCGCCGGAGAATTCACGCATGAGGTTCTCCATGACATCATGCACGAAGCTCCCGGCGACATCCGGAGACATCTCTGCTTTTCTGAGCGGTCTGATGCCTGCCAGATACTGCAGGAAGAACATGAATCTGCACTCTTCATAAGTCTGCATCCTGCTAGCCGTGATGCCAGTCACATCTCCGGCAAGAGCCTGAGCGACAGAGTTATCTTCTATGACCATGTCCCTTCTTCCGACAGCCTTTTCATACTCTCTGCACGCATCCCCGGCATCACTGCTGAGCAGCGATGCAGCAAGTATATCATCTCTCTCGGATCTGGCTTCCGCATAGATCCCTCTGGCTGTCCTGATGTTGACTATACCGCAGGCCGGGTCTTCCTTTTCATGTTCTATCCCGTAAACTTTGATGAATCCTTCCAGTTCCGCGCATGGCAGCAGATCTCCTCCCGGATACGACAGATATAGTTTATCCGAGGGAGAAGTCACTGCTCCGTAGAGAAAGAAGGATTCAAGGTCCGTGTTCTGGTCAAAATTTCCGCCAAGGACCAGATCGTAACTCGAGAGGATGTCTCTCTCCTCAAGAGTGAAAAGGTTGCCTTCCGTAATGTCTCTGGGGAAAACTCCGTCATTCAGTCCCATAACAAAACTTGCTTTGGGATTGAAAGGCCTTGAATGCCCAGCTACTCCGACGAAAACTCCGTCTCCGACTCTCGGAATATCCGCTGATCTGGTGCTCCTGGCGAGTATCCTCATCGTATCGGGCAGTTCTGTCCCGGACAGTTCTTCTCTCTCCGCCATGTCGTACAGCTGCTGTATGATATCAAAAAGCAGTTCCGCATTATGCCTTCCCGCTTTATCGTTCTTCTCCACCGTCTCGACAGCTCCGCACCTGTCCATCATCTCATAAGCTGCTCTGACGAGTTCCTTGCCTTCTTTTCCTTCTCTGTCCAGGAAAGGTCTTATCCACTCCGCGACTTTTATCCTTGCGCGTTCAGTGTCTTCAAGTATCTTCTCCTCTTCTTTTCCTTCAGGCAAACCAAAGCCTGAAGGGCTCATGTGGAAAGGAACGAACCATTCGCCGCCCTCGATCCCGTGGATGAATGAATAATCCTCCAGCAAAGCGATCTCGTCCACACTGATATCGCAGAGGTCCGTCTTCAGCATCCTCATCAGGCTGTCAGTCCTGATACCGGAAGCCATCTCCATCGCACACAGCATGAATACCGTACCCGGCGCGCTGAGCATGTCTTCACCTTCATCAAAGATGAAAGGTATGCCGAATTGAGAGAAAGTCCTCGTCACCGGATCCCTGTACTGATCCGCATCGCGGAACAGCACGGATATATCGCTGAACCTGTAGCCGTTTTCCCGGGTCAGTGTCACTATCTCATCAGCGACTCTCTTCGCTTCATCGTAACGGTCATTCCCTGTGAACCACTTCACACCTTCCGCATCGCCATCACCGAGGATGTTGAAATCTCTGAAATACATCTCGGCAAGCCTGAGGCCGCTTGAGCGGAATCTCTCATTGGTACCGAGCACGATCTTCTCCGGTTCTCCTGCAAACAGTTCGGAAGACATGTTTCTCAGAAGCTGGTATGTTCTGTACGGGACTGCAAGCGATGAATTCCTGTCATCATCGGAGCCGGTGCAGCAAAGAGAGAATGTGACGAGACCTGCGGCGGAAGCTATCTGCCTGATCATCTCATACTCCGCATCCGTGAATCCGGAGAATGCGTCAAAGAACACTTCTTTTCCCCTGAAAAATCCGGAAAGAGGGATCTTTTCCGCAGCAAATCTGATCTCTCCCGCGTCATCCAGGTATTCTTCGCCGAGATAGCTCTCATACTCCTCCATGATCGACGCTATGTCTTCGAACTTCTCCGCCGACATCGTTCCGTGAAGTTCACTGCCGATCTCCCGCAGTTCCGATGGTGTCGCTCCGGCGCTTCTGAGCTCATCGAACAGTTCGCTGAGCTTTCCGTAAAATGCAAACTCCCTGCTTCTCGAATAACATGTAAGCTCTTCCCTGCGTCTGATCATCGCTCTTCTTGCAAATGCAGTTTTCTGCGCGTCTCCGAGCCTTACCCTGGCAGAGCCGCCGCATTCGCGCAGTATAAAACGCGAGATGCTCCTGAAGCTCATCACTCTCGTCCTTGAGCCCAGAACACCGGGAAGCCGTGCAACCAGTTCTCTTTCATATGTGAACCCTGTCTGTTCCGGGACGACGATCACCGTCTCCTTCCCGTTTCGGGCAAGAGACGTTATCTGTTCCAGACAGTACCTGCTTTTACCGCTTCCCGCAGTACCCAAAATAAACCTGAACAACTCAAATCCTCTCCTGATAAACGCTTAGCCGCCATTCTTCTGAACAGCGGCCTTGATCATGTTACTATCTCTACTCCTTTATCGGCGCGGTATACGACCCAGGATCCGTATCCCTCCGCACGAAGAAGATCTCTCGCCTCCAGGGCTTCCCGCGGTCTCTGGAAAACGCCGAACACTGCCGCCCCGGTCCCCGTCATCGCAGAATAGACCGCTCCGTCGGCGGTCATTTTTCTCTTAAGTTCCTCCGTGACATCATCAGAAGTCACATACTCAAATACATTTCCCGCACCCGCAAATGCTTTCTCCGCATCTCCTGCGGCCAATCCCCGCACAACGCTTTCCGTATCAGGATGTCTGATATCCGGAGTGCGGTCCAGCATGGAATATGCCTCCTTCGTGGAACGGCCGTATCTCGGCATTGCAATCAGCATCGGGCAGTACAATTCGTCGCCGATGCTATGTATCTCCTCTCCTATGCCCCCGACCCTCGCTGTTCCGCCGACGACACAGAAAGGAACATCCGCCCCTACAGATGCGCCGATATCACACAGTTCCTGTTCGTTCAGTCCAGCATCCAGAAGCATGTTGAACCCGATCAGTGAAGCAGCCGCATCCGCGCTTCCTCCGCCCAGTCCTGCCTGCGAAGGTATCCTTTTTCTCACCGTGCACCTTGCTTCCGGCAGCCCGGTGCCTATGGTCTCAGTCAGTTTTCTGGCTGCTTTCCAAATCAGGTTCTTCTCATCGGTCGGAAAGAACCTGACATTTGATTGTATGGTAAAAGGGGATCCCGGTGTCAGTTCTATCTTTATCTCGTCAAAGAGTGTAACTGACCGGTTCACCATATCAACGATATGATACCCGTCATCTCTGACGCCGGTGACATCCAGCGAGAGATTGAGTTTTGCATTCGCACGTATCACAAGAGCCTTCATCATAATTCTCTGACGAACTCCCCTATCCTGCGAAGCGCTTCCTTGATGTGTTTGATGGAGTAGCTGTAGGATACGCGCACATGTCCTTCCCCTCCCGGTCCGAACGCAGTTCCGGGTATTACGGCGACCCTTTTCCTTCTGATCAGCTGTTCACAGAATTCCTCATCGGACAGGCCGGTGGATTCAACGCTTGGGAACACATAGAATGCTCCTTTCGGCTCAAAGCAATGAAGGCCGATCCGGTTGAATCCGTCAACGATGAATCTCCTCCTCAGGTCATATTCATCTCTCATGGAAGCAACCACATCCTCGCAGTCTCTGAGCGCGACGATCCCGGCATACTGCGCAGTAGTAGGAGCGCACATGATGGCAAACTGATGCATCTTGACGATCTGCTCCGTTATCGGAGCAGGAGCGCATACATAACCAAGTCTCCACCCGGTCATGGCAAAAGACTTGGAAAAGCCGTTGACGGTGATCGTTCTGTCCCACATGTCAGCGCTCACGGAAGCAGGCGAGACATGCCGCTCTCCTCCATATGTGAGTTCCGAATATATCTCATCTGACAGGACGAAGATATCTGTCCCCTTTAGCACTTCCGCTATGCTTTCCAGATCGCTCCTGCTCATGACCGCTCCGGTGGGATTGCTGGGGAAAGGCATAACCAGAAGTTTGGTCCTTTCAGTGATTGCGGCACGGAGTTCCTCGGCAGTCAGTCTGAATCCGTTTTCTTCCTTAAGGATCAGCGGAATGACTCTGGCTCCGCACATCTTCGCTATCGGTTCATAACAGACAAAGCACGGAGTAGGAAGGAGCACCTCGTCTCCGGGATTCAGCAATGCGCGCATAGCCATATCGATCGCTTCGGAGCCGCCTACGGTCACTACCGTCTCGCTGTCCGGATCATATCCAAGTCCGAATGCCCTCTTAAGATACAGCGAGATCTGCCGTCTTAATTCCTTGAGTCCCGCATTAGCGGAATAGAATGTCTTTCCCTGATCCAGGCTCTCTATTCCGGCGCGCCTAACTTCCCATGGTGTGACGAAATCAGGTTCCCCGACGCCGAGAGAAAGGCAGTCGCCCATCTCTTCCGCCAAACTGAAGTACTTTCTTATGCCGGACGGTTTGATCTCCTGCAGTTGGGAAGACATCAGTCTTTTGTACTCCATCAGATATCCATCTCCCTGTAATCAGTATTGGCTGAAGATATGATATGTCCCTGCTTCTTGTAAGTCTTAAGAACGAACCTGGTCGCTGTGGATATCACCGATTCCATGGGAGCGAGACGTCTTCCCACAAAAAGCGCGATATCCTTGAAGCTTCTACCTTCAACGACAAGAGAAATGTCGCTGCCGCCGCTCATCAGTGTACAGCTCTTGACTTCTGGCATCTGTGATACAAGTTCCGCAAACTCATCGAACCCGAAATCCTTCTTGGGAGCTATCTTCAGATCGATATAGCTCTCCACCATCTCTCTGTCCGCCTTGTCCCAGTCAACGACCGCGCGGTATCCGAGGATAGTCCCGTCATTCTCCATTTTCTGTATCTTTTCAGCAACTCCTTCGGGAGTATCTCCCGTCATTGTCGCCATAGCCTCTATGGGAAGCCTTGCATCTTCGCAGAGCAGTTTTAGCAGTTTATCCATTTTATCCTCCAAAATGACATGTATGTCGACAGGGTCTGCAGATCGCGGTCAGCTTACCGGCGTGAGCCGGTTGACGATCCACAAAAGTCCGATCATGAATACAGCATCAACACCGATCAGCAGGAACCGGAACCAGTCCTGAAGGAAACCGGTCCTGAAAAACAGGTAGCCCAGATAACCCAGACCAGCTTCAGCAGCTATCAGCAGGCCGTAGATCAGCACATATCTCAGTATGCTTCCGACAGGTCTGGTGCTTTTTGCAGGCTTTGCGCTCATCTGTTCTCAGCCTCGAGCGCCATTATCTTATCGACTCTGCGCTGATGCCTGCCGCCTTCAAATTCAACAGAGAGGTACGCATCAACGATCTCGCACGCCAGCCCGTCTCCGACTACCCTGCCTCCGAAGCACAGTACGTTTGCATTATTGTGAAGTCTGGTGTACTTCGCGGAATAAGTATCGCTGCAACATGCCGCACGTATGCCTTTTATCTTGTTTGCAGCCATCGAGATGCCGATACCGGTCCCGCAGATCAGGATCCCTCTTTCACATTCTCCGCTGAGTATCTTGCCGCATCCCTCCCGTGCGATATCGGGATAATCGCAGCTCTTCGGCTCATAACAGCCGACATCGGTGACCTCATGTCCCAGTTCCACAAGGTGAGCCTTTACCGCTTCTTTGAGTTCAAAACCGCCGTGGTCACTGCCTATCATCAGTTTCATGTCTGTTTCTCCTCTCGATTGCTTTGTATCCTGTTTCTCTCAGCCTGGGAAAGCTGGAGATAGAACGGTCTCAGTTCCTCTGCGCTGCAGAGCTGTCCCTTCTCAGCCATTGATCCTGCCGCTTCACATACGTAGCGGGCATGGACAAATCTCATATCGTCACCAGCGTACTCGGCTCCGTCGATATAGGAAGATGCTTCTGCAGAAATATCTCCGACGACGAGAGGCGCGTTCAGCCCCGCCGTCCTTGAGGCATCGTTCAGTTCAGAGAAAGGCAGCACGCACTCGTCCATCACTTTCTTCAGTTCTCCGTTTTCGGATCTGTACGCAGCGCAGTATGCTCTCCGCTGCCTGGCATCCAGGACAGTCAGTATGTCTCGGCCCGAATCCTTCAGCGGTTCTGCGAGTGCCAGAAAAGTGGACACTCCCGCACACTTTGCACCCGTTGCGAACGCCATTCCCTTTATCAGCCCCATACCTATCCTGAGCCCGGTAAACGAACCGGGTCCGGAAGTCACCGCAAACACGTCAACATCCCCGGGGCTTATGCCGCCAGCCCGAATCGCCTCATCACATCTGACAAGCAGAGTCTGCGAATGCGTAAGGCCTTCGTTTGCATATGCCTCGTACAATAATTCACCGTCTCTGCTGACCGCTGCGCTTCCCGCAGCGGAAGAAGAATCCATCCCAAGTATGATCAAAACGATATCTCCTTCGGGAAATCTATCTCTATAGTCCTAGTATCGCCCTTTCCATGTTCTATCCTTATCTTTACCGTCGCATCGTCAACGACGAACGGAACATTTTCGCTCCATTCCATAAAGACGGCCATGGATCCGTCAAGGTAATCGTAGAATCCCGTTCCGTACAGTTCATCCTCCGAAGAGATCCGGTACATATCGAAATGCGCCAGATCAAGCCTCCCTCCGTGGTATTCGTTTACTATGGCAAAAGTCGGGCTGCTCACTGTGCAGTCATACCCGAGCCCCCGCAGGACTCCGCGTGTGAATGCTGTTTTCCCCGCCCCGAGATCTCCGTACATAGCTACGAGAGTTCCAGGTTCAAGGTATTCGGAGAACTTTTTCCCCAGTTCTTCCGTCTCTGCCTGAGACGAAGTAGTGAATCTATAAGTATTCATCAGTTTCTGACTGTGAGCCGCCTGCTGAGGTCCTCCCCCGCAGGCTGCGGGATCTTTCTAATGATGTTGTAGATATCTGTAGCTCTCATCTCTTCAGCTGCTATCATAGCCGCATCTTCCGAAGCAGAAGAAAGCTTTGCGATGTTTTCGGACACGGGAACGGCTGTCTTCTCAGCGATATCTCCAAGCAGTTCTTTCCCCCCTGTTCCGATGGCAAGGATCCTTGCATAAGGGGGAATCGCGGGAGCTGTCCCGAAAATGCTGCACACAGCGCAGGCTACAGCCCTCCTGATCCTGCTGAGAGTGAAATTCTTAGAGTTCACCGCCGCATAGAATTCCTCAAGCGAGGCGGCCTCTCTTGCAGCCTTGTAGAATCTGCTATCCAGTCCCCCGGACATATCCGGGATCCTTCTCACGTCGTTCTCGGATATCTGCCTGAGCATGGCCATGGCAACAGCATCCCATCTTTCGGCCGAGAACGTATCTCCCCTTCTGATAAGTTCCGCGCATCCGGAAGTCACATATTCTTCAGTGTCTTCGTGATTGCGTATCTTCTCCCTGACGGAATGAGCGCTGTATCCGTCTTCTTCCCTCTTCATAGTCTGCACAGCCATCCCTGAAGAGCATGAGATCAGGGCTCTCAGATAATCGATCGCGAGGATATTGTTTGCCCTGGACATCTCCTCGGCAGCTGCTCTGCCGCATATCTCGCCGATAGCATACGAAAGCGCGCGGGGATAATTGTAGCCGCCTGCGCACAATTCGCTTACTCTGGCTCTCGTTTCTTTATCATCAACAGTCGCAGCGATATCTTTCAGAAGATCGATATTACCGCATTCACTGCCGAAAAAAAGAGTATCGACCGCTCCGAGGGCATCCAGAAGTCCCACCGATGCGGCCGCAAACCTTTCCGAAGATGAAAGTGAATACCTGACGGGAAGTTCAAAAACAAGGCTGAAGCCCTGGTCTACCAGATCCGCTGCTCTGTCAAACTTTGATATGACTGCAGGTTCTCCACGCTGTACGAAGTCTCCGGACATCACGGCGACCAGTCTGTCCGCGCCTCTTTCGAAGGCTTCCTTTATCAGTTTTCCATGCCCGGTATGGTAGGGATTGCACTCGCAGACGACCCCGAAAACACTCATCTGAGGCCCCTTTCCGTCCTTGCAAAACACCTTTGTATCGTTATAATTATAGTTGCGTATAATAGGCTTTGTAAAGCGACAAAAAAGGAGCACGAAATGAAGGTTCTAGTTATAAATGCCGGTTCCAGCAGCCTTAAATATCAGCTGATCGAGATGGACAACGAACAGGTGATCTGCAAGGGAAACTGCGAGCGTATAGGTGCCGGCGGCTTTATCACGCACAGCGTCACCGGCGGTGCAAAGATCGAAAAGAAGATGGATTTCCCGACACACAAGGAGGCTTTCCTTGAAGTCGTGAAGCAGATGACTTCCGGCGAAGGAAAAGTAATCGACGATGTCAGCGAGATCGTCGCCGTTGGACACAGAGTCCTCCACGGCAGCGAGATCTATAAGCAGAGCACTCTGGTGACCGATGAAGTAATCGATACCATATATGATCTGCGTGAACTCGGTCCCCTTCACAACCCGCCTCAGGCAATCGCCATGAGAGCCTGCCGTGAAGTATTCGGGCCTGATGTTCCGATGGTCGCTGTCTTTGATACATCGTTCCATCAGACGATGCCTCCGAAAAGCTATATTTTCCCGATCCCCTATGAATACTATGAAAAATATTCCATCCGCCGCTACGGATTCCACGGAACTTCCCACCGCTATGTGAGCAAGCGTTTCTTTGAACTCAGAGGCATCGATCCCGAAGGAACAAGGATCATCACATGCCATCTCGGAAACGGAAGTTCTCTGTGCGCGATCATGGACGGCAAGTGCTTTGACACATCCATGGGCCTTACGCCTCTCGACGGTTTCATCATGGGGACCAGAAGCGGCGGGATCGATCCTTCTGTCGTCACATATATTGCCAATAAAGAAGGGCTCACCCCCGATCAGCTCAGCGATCTCATGAACAAAAAATCCGGCTTCCTCGGAGTAAGCGGAGTATCAAGCGACTGCAGGGATATCCGTCAGGCCGCAAAAGAGGGCAACGAGAGAGCACAGCTCACGGTCGACATCCTTGTTCATCAGATCAAGAGATTCCTCGGCGGCTATGCCGCAGAGATGGGCGGAGTCGATGCAGTCATATTCACCGGCGGCATCGGTGAAAATGACGCGGAGACCCGTGAGGCCATCTGCGAAGGAATGGAATACATGGGACTCAAGATCAGCAAGGAACTGAACGACGAAGCCAGCCGCAAGGAAGCGGTGTTCTCCACTCCTGACAGCAAGGTCCTTGCAATGGTCCTGCCCACAAACGAAGAGATCATGATCGCCAGAGACACTCTTGAAGTCGCAGGTCTGAGATAACCGGTTTCATCCATTAATAATGCTCCGGCCGCTGTTTGTCACAGCGGCCGGTTTTCTTGTATTAACAGTTTGTTTCAAATGACTTAACAATATATTGGCAGTCCTCAGCTATCATGTTTACAGTAACATTCGTGAGCGGAACGACAACTCACGAATGCCGACTCACTCTTCTCCTCATTTTTGTACCTTTACTCCTGTCCGTCAGTGACAGGAGGCACAGGCCCCGGCAGGGGCCTGTTTTCTTTTTGCAGCATTCCTGCGCTTTGTGCAGCGGCCTCAAAAGAGGATATAATAGACATAACAATCTAGCAAGGAGACAGCGGTGCGTAAAAAAGAAAAAACAGCATCTGATGCTGTGCCCGTAGAAAAGAACAGAAAAAAGAAAGCGCTGGCAGTAACCGCGGCAATCGTTGTTCTGATCGCTGCCGGGCTGGTACTCTATGATGTCGTCGGTCCAGGTCTCATCAATCACCAGGTCTCATTTGACTGCTCCGGCGGAGATGCAATAGACCCTGTAAGAGTCAAACTCGGGAGAAAACTTGACCTCCCAGTTCCTGTCAGACAGGATTACACCTTTACAGGATGGTCTATAGACGGCAGGGAGATCTCGTCTCCTTTTGCCCCTGAAGAAGATATCACTCTCACAGCGGGATGGATCGGCAACGAATATACTGTTTCATTCGACCCGGCCGGAGGTTCTCAGGACGGACTGGAGCCTGTCACTCTGCGGACCGGAGATAAGCTCACGGTTCCTTCTGCCGTACCCGTCAGAGAGGGATATGTCTTTGAAGGATGGAACGCTCCCGACGGAAGTCCCGTCAACGCAGAGACTGTCCTTCCCTGGGGCAACTGTGTGCTGACTGCAGCATGGGATTATGAATACTATGACCTTATATTTGATACCGACGGCGGCGGCAGCGCAGATCAGATCAGTTACCATATAGACGATGTCCTTTCTCTCCCTTCCGTAAGCAAAAAAGGTTATCATCTGACCGGCTGGTACGATCAGGACGGAAATGAATATAAAAACGGAGATGTCATTCCGGTCGGCGGGCTCACGCTCAAAGCAGGATGGGAGAGAAACACATTCAAGGTATCCTTTGATTCCAACGGCGGCAGCAATGTCAGTCCGGTCTCGGTGAACGAAGGCGATGCATTCAGATATCCGCAGGCACCGTGGCGGGACGGATATGTCTTTGCAGGGTGGACAGACGGATCCGGAAATGATGTTGCGGACGGCACTGTCCTGTCCGGTCCTGTAACACTTTACGCGAAATGGAACGTGCAGCCTGATGAGTACACCTCAAACGGCTACAAGATAACCAAGAAGAATGGCATCACGTATATCGGAGGCGTCATCATCGCCAACAAGACATATCCCCTTCCATCCACATATGCCCCGGGCGGCCTCACCTCAGACTGCAATGCGGCTTTCAGCAGGATGAAAGAGGCAGCCGCCGCAGACGGCATCAGCCTGTCCATAGTATCCGGATACAGGTCCTACAGCACTCAGGAATCGATCTACTGGAGATATGTCGACAGACGCGGCATGGAGAAAGCGGACACATTCTCGGCAAGGCCGGGCCATTCCGAGCATCAGACAGGACTTGCGATGGATCTCAATTCACTGGATGACAACTTCGGGGACACTCCCGAGGGCATGTGGCTGGCCGAGCATTGCCATGAATACGGATTCATCATCAGATACCCGAAGAACAAACAGAGCATCACCGGATACAAATATGAACCCTGGCACGTGAGATATCTTGGAACTGAACTGGCAACGAAAGTCTATGAATCGGGACTCTGTCTTGAGGAATACTTCGGCATTACTTCCAAATATCAGATAGCATCCGCATACGATCAGTTCGGAAGAAACTGATCTCTGAAAAAACAGAAAGGCTGCAGCAATAGATGCTGCAGCCTTTTTATTATAAGATGCCGATTATTTGAAGAGCCTCTTTACGAACTCTGCAACGCCGTAGCGCCACGGTGCCCACTCATGATAGCCGGGGGATTCGAAGAATACAATCTTGTATCCCTGCTCGCGCATCTCTCTGGTCTGCTTTTTGAGCATCGGTCCTGCCGGCTCATACGAACCTGCGTTTACAAAGAACAGATCGAAATTCTCATTGAACTTCACCGGATCGCTGAGCAGTCCGAGTTTGTCTTCCCTGTCGGAACGGATCCCGGGAGCACTGAGAACGCCTGCGTTCGCGAAGACTTCAGGATATTTGATGACGGTGTTCATCGTCTGTCCGCCGCCCATTGAGAATCCGGAGACCGCCCTGTGATGACGGTCTGCTATGGTGCGGTACTTCTTGTCTATGAAAGGAACACAGTCGTTCGCGATAAGATCTTCCACGGGGCTCGCCACGGGATTCGTGCCGATAACTCCGTCTTTCCTGTAGACATATCCGCAGTTAAGAACTACGATCATCTCTTCGCACTGTCCGTCAGCAAGCAGGTTGTCCATGATGTTGTTGATCTTGCCCTGCCAGATCCAGCAGGACTCCGCTTCTCCGCCGCCGTGCTGCAGATAGAATACCGGATACCTCTTGTCTCTGTTCTGCTCGTATTTGGGAGGAGTATATACCCAGCAAGTACGCCAGTCACCGACAGTCTCCGAATAGAAGTAATTCATCCTCACGCTGCCGTGGGGGATATCGTCATGGAAGAGATAGAAATCCGAATACTTATCGGGCAGCTCAAAGAAGTTCATAACACGGCCGAAACCGTATCCGTAAGGCATATACGGGTTGAGCGCTCTTGTCCCGTCAACATAGAAGTTGACGAAATGGAACGCAGATTCCAGTCCGGGAACTGTTACTCTCCACCATCCGTCCTCGCCTTTTTCCATATCTATGGGTGTGTCAGGGAATGATCCGCCTGTTCCAGCAACCTGGACCAGCTTTGCGTCAGGTGCATTGTAAGCGAACTTGACATCTCCGTTCTCAAGGACTTCAACGCCCTTGGGGAGATCGTAGTATGTGCCGGTAGCTCTGGTAAGGTCGCGGTGCGGGTCGTCCCAGAACAGCGCATGGGCCTTAAGGGCCTGATTCTCAAGTATTTCTTTTCTGATCATTGTCAATCCTCCCCCTTATTTGAATATTCTCTGCATGAATTCACGGGCTGAGAATCTCCAGACATCCCATACATGGAATCCGGGATGATGATAACCGATCACATTGACGCCCAGTTTCTGCTCTGCTTCCACCACAGGAGCGGTGCGTTCGGGATATCCTTCGTCATCGCCGCCGGAGATGAACAGAACATCGAAATCCTTGTTGACCTGCTCGGGATCATTGTAGTAGTCGGTGTAATCCCAGTATCCGAACTGATTCTTGATCGGGAATCCGCCGGAGAACACGCCGAGATTAGCAAAAAGATCCTTATGCTCGTTGGCGATGAAGAATGCCTGTGAAGAACCAAGTGAAAGGCCAGCCATCGCTCTGTGCTTCCTGTCAGCGATAGTGCGGTATTCCGCATCGATGTGCGGGATGCAGTCTTCTGTCAGTTCCTTGGAGAAATCGCCGGGGAGGAAGACCGGATTCTCACCTTCCACGAACGCGTATCCGCAGTTCATGACGATGATCATCTCCTCCATCTTTCCTTCTGCAATGAGGTTATCGGCGATCATGTTGATATGGCCCTGCCATACCCATCCCATCTCGTTCTCGCCTACGCCGTGCTGGATGTAGAGAACAGGATATCTCTTGTCGCTCTCATCGTAACCTGCCGGTGTATACACCCAGGCAAGTTTGGTGCGTCCGGTCGCAGAAGACTTGTAATACTCCATCCTCACATCGCCGTGAGGAACATCCTTGAGCATCCAGAAGCCGTCTTCTTCTCCGGGAAGATCGAAAACGTTGATCGGATAGAACCATCCGTAGCCTACCGGAGCATCGGGGTTGACCATGAGGTTGCCGTCTACCCAGTACTTATGATTGTGGAATCCGGGCTTGATGCCGGAGATCACACAGCTCCACCATCCATCTTCGCCCTTTGTCATAGCTACCTTTTCGTCACTGAAGTATCCTCCGCAGCCTGCGACCTCGACCTTCTTTGCCTCCGGAGCATAATAACGGAATCTGACATCGCCGTTATCGAGGATCTTGATCGTCGGTTCGGCATCTTCCAGCCAGATCTTGCCGAAACGGCCGCCTGTCACGCCCTTGCCGTTCGGGTCAAGTGTAAAGTCCATTTTCAGGTCTTTATCGGGCTTGTGGAAATACAGAATGGACGAACTGGTAATAGCGTTCTTGTAATAATCCTGTACCATACGAATTCTGCCTTTCTTCATTATTACGAAAATGTCTGACCATACTTGCATTTTCATGAATTTATCATAGTTTTTTGGTATAGTGCAGTCAATTTGCAAACATGCTGATTTAGGGCATGTTTTTTTGTGCCTTTTGAAAAAAAACATTATATTTTTAACGAAAACAGCATCACTTCTTAGGCCAGTAATAAACAGAGCGGTCCTGCTGTCAGGACCGCTCGTCGTTATCCATCTGTTTGCTGTGTATCGCCGTCTCCGGATGAAGTCTCCACGTTTTCAGCGGGCTGTTCCGCATCCTGAGGCACTTCAATTTCCCCCTGCCCTTCTGTCTGTTCAGGTTCTTCCGTTACCTCAGTTTCTCCCGTGGTCTCAGGCTCTTCAGTGATCTCGGGTTCTTCCGGTTCCGGCTCCGGTTCAGGCGGAGGAGCAGGCCTTGCAGGAACCCTGACATCAAAGTAGCCCTGTCTGGCCACGAATGGCTGCAGTTCATCACGGTACAGCTGCTTGACGATATAGATATTCATCGTATGCTTTCCGAAAAGCACCGATTCCTCATATGTATCAAAGAACAGATCCGCTGAGATCCATCCCCAGGACGCAGCCTCGCAGAAATCTGCGGCGATAGCCCATCCGTATACGAAGCTTCCGTCCGAATTCGTTATATAAAGCAATGAGCCGTAAGGGATCACCTCGGGGTCGACTGCAACGAATCCCTGACTCAGATACATTCCGCTGGCTCCCCAGCATCCTTTTTTGAAATTATATGCAGTGCAGTATCCGGTGATCAGCCGTTCATAACTGGTCGGCGCATTGCCGGCGATCATGATATCCGTGTACTTTGCGCCGTTGATGGCGCTCATGCTCACTGACGCTCCCTGAAGGGTGAGCGACGGCACGGGCTGCCTCGTCACTTTCTCCGAGACAGTTTCATGTTTAGTCAGCACTCCGTTGACATACTCATCCCTGTATGTCAGTACTTTTTCACCGTTTCTCTTTGAGGACTGATTCAGTTCCTTCTGTCTTCCGGCTCTGAGCAGCGGGGTAAGTTTTATCTCGGAAGAAGCCGGTATACTGACCGTTTCGGTATACTCCACATGCTTTATCCTGGTTACCGTAGCGCTGTCTCTGTCCCCCAGCATCCGGCTCAACCCCGGTTCCACTTTGTCTTCATCTGCCAATGTGACTCCAGCAGCATTCAGAAGTGTCCTGACAGACACCTGCTGCTCATCGAACAAGTACTCAGCGGTGCTTCCGTCACAGGTGAGATAAACAACTGTCTTCTTGTAGAAAATGTCATCATCCGTAAAAGTCAGTGCGTCCAAAAGTTCCTGTTCCGGTTCCTGAACCGGCTCGGCTTCTGGCGTGAGATCAGTTTCTTCCGGCAGCACTTCGATGCTTATGGCCGGTTCGGCCGTAAAACTTCTGATCTCTGCCTCTATGACTTCCATGTATCCCAGATTATAAGCCGCCGTCAGGCCGAGCAGGACAGCGAGCAAAACAGCTGTCACTTTCTTACCTACCCGGTAAAAACGCGGCACCGGCGGTTCATAGTCCGCTTTCGACTGTTCAGTGAACAGTTCCGCGAACACCAGATCCAGCCCGTCGCCGGCATCTTCTTCTGCAGCAGACTCGCCTGCTGTCATGTCATCCGGTGCTGTCTGCGCTGTCTCTGCCACATCAGCCTGAGTCTCTTCGGTAATGCTGACTTCCGCTGCTTCCTCTTCAGCCTGGGCAAAAGAAAGATCTGCAGGAGGATTCAGTCCCCCTGCTTTCAGGTTCTTTCTCTTTTTCCTCTTTAATAGATCTTTACTCATTATCTCTGCTTATCGAAGCATATCCGAATAATCTGCTGCGCTGTATGGCCTCAAAAGTCTTAAGGCACGGATCCTCACCGAGCCAAGGCATCTCTTTGTCCATGATATCACGCATCGACGCACGTTCCGTCTTGCCGTTGACCGGACAGCCGCTTTCTATGACCGGTATCTTAACCGATTCCGCAGCTTTGATTATCTCTTTTTCCCTGCACAGCACCATAGGTCTTATCACAGTTATATCAGAACGGTCAAGATAAGTGACAGGAGAAAAAGTCCCCAGTCTTCCTTCATTCCTGATATTCATCCAGAATGTGGCGGCAACATCATCCATGTGGTGTCCGAGAGCAAGTTTGTTGCATCCCAGTTCCTTAGCCGCCTTGTTAAGGCTTCCGCGTCTCATCCTGGCGCACAGGGAACATGGATTGCTCTCTTTCCTTGTCTCAAAGACGACGTTGTATATATTATCAGATTTTATGACATGTTTCACGCCAAGTGCGGAGCAGAACGATGTGAGAGCGCTGTAGTCGCCGGGCTTCCCGCCGAACTGCGGGTCTATAGTGATACCGGTGATACCGAAATCTTTGCCGCAGTACTCCCTGAGTTTAGCAAGAGCCCAGATAAGGACCGTAGAGTCCTTGCCGCCCGAAAGCCCGACAGCGATCTCGTCCCCGTTATCCAGCAGATGGTACATCTCATCCGCTTTGCGTATCTTAGAGTCGATCCCTGCCATCGCTGTTCCTTCTCTCCCTGAAAAATTCCTTCAGCACTGATTCGCACTCTTCCTGCAGGATACCTCCGAACACCTCCGGCTCGCTGTCCAGACGGAGCGCCGTGAGATCCGCGACACTTCCGCAGCATCCGGCTTTTTTATCATATGCCCCGAACACTATCCTTGAGATCCTTGCGTTTATGCAGGCTCCAGTGCACATAGCACACGGCTCCAGTGTGACATATAGCGTACATCCGTCAAGTCTCCAGTCGCCCAGCACCGAGTTAGCCTGTCTGATAGCTTCTATCTCGGCATGAGCCGATGCATCGGTGTGCGCTTCCCTGTTGTTGAATCCTGAAGCAATCTCCCTGCCGTCTTTCACCACGACCGCTCCGACGGGAACATCTCCGTTCTCCAGAGCTTTTCTGGCCTCCTCAACGGCCCTCTTCATAAACATTTCATCACGCGAGACCATACAGATCACTCCTTAACGCAGCGCAAGCAGCATTACATAACCCAGAAAGGCCATTACGACCGGAAAGGACCAGAAGTCCTTCTTTTCGGAAGTCACACTGTTATCAGGCGCGAATATCCTTCCGATCGGAAGTGTTACTCCCAGGATTATAAAACAGACAAATCCGATCACGGCAACAGTCATCATGAATGACGACGAAGTGTCCTGATCATATCCCGAACCATAATAAGATCCGGCAAAGGCAAAAGTGTTGTTCAGAAGATGGATCACCGAAGGGACCGTTAGGTTATCGGTTTCTATATAGATCACGGCAAGGAAGAATGAGAATATGAAGACCGGAATGACTCTTGTTCTGTCCCAGTGAGACATTGCAAACAGCAGCGAGCCTATAACTACGGCAAACCATTTTCCATAGGGCATTATCACCGGTATGATCGCTCTCCTGAACAGGAGTTCTTCAAGGACTGCAGGGGCTACAACATAAAAAACAAAACAAAGCACAAACAGGATCGGGTCTGAAGAAGCTGCCGGAACAAAAGGCAGGCCTGTATCGGAATGTCCCAAGATCGTACTGCATGCCAGGCTGGAGATATAGTATGCAAAATAGAGCGACAGGAACAGCGGTAAAATCAGAACAGATTCTTCTTTTCCCGGCATTCTGAAGCCCGTCCCGCTGCCGTATCTTGAAACGATGATAATAAAGGGAAGCAGGGCAGACAAAGCCTGCAGCGCTATAGCTGCCAGATAGCATACGATCTCATCCGTCCCGGTCTGCAGCCTGTTGAAAACAAACAGCGAACTCTGCGACAGCACTATGAACAGACATACAGCAAAGCCCAGCACTGATGTGTATTTGTTACCTTCGGTTCGTTTTTCCATACAGTTATTCTATCACATTGCGTTTTCAGGATTTATCTGAGCCTTCCTGCCCCGATCATTGCAGTCTGTTGATCATCATCCTGAAGCATCGCTCCGGGATCCTTCTGCGGTATGGATCAAGTATGATTGCTGTAGATGCCTGTACATTTCTGAGACCTGTTCCGCTCGTCTGTTATTCTGTATAATTATAAAAACGATCATTATCTCAGCAGAATAAGGAGGCCGCCAGATGCTGATCAGGAATTCAGACAGAGAAACAAAAACAAGAGACGCAATGAGGGAAGGTCCGGGTTCAGTTCTTATCAAGGATGTATGTGCGAAAGAGGATCTTTATGAGAAGAGCCGTTTATTTGCTCAGATGGTCCTGAAGAAAAACTGCGGCATAGGTTACCATGAGCATTCGGGAGAAAAGGAAATATTCCTTATTAACAAAGGGAAAGCAATATATAACGACGACGGAAATGAACTGGAAGTATGTGTGGGAGATGTCCTTATCTGTGAAGACGGACACGGGCATGCCATAACAAACCTTAACGATGAAGACTGTGAATTCACCGCGCTGATCGTCCTTAAGTGAAAGAGATCTATTTTTATATTGATATTATCAGTTGCCTTTTCAGGTCAGTTCTCATATAATAGGCGTTGTAAAAATCAGTCTCCGTAGCTCAGCTGGACAGAGCACTCGCCTCCTAAGCATGAGGTCTGACACATTGACAGACTCGAGAATTGCGAAAGGTTGAGGGTACGAATCCCATCCTGAGCGCCCAGCGTCATAAATTTTCGCGCGATCCCCCATCGCGGGTGGGCGCTCGCGCGTCTCGTGAACAAGGTTCACCACCGACGCGCTTCCCGCCGGTCTTTTCCGGACTGTTTTTCCCACTTTTGCTTATTTTTGACCGGATTTTGGGTTGTTTGCAGCCCAATTCACGTCACTCATTGTCACTCATTATAATAGAAAATAGACCTGTCTCCGTAGCTCAGCTGGACAGAGCACTCGCCTCCTAAGCGAGGGGTCGGAGGTTCGAATCCTCTCGGGGACGCCAAGCAGAAAGCCCTTATTTTACTGG
>JAEEGL012165756.1_pt1 | contig 23477 bp, 20 predicted proteins | sample 9134231 | NCBI WGS metagenome assembly JAEEGL01 (sample SAMN16246548, study PRJNA631951) | gut metagenome | biome: gut microbiome; feature: rumen; material: fiber-attached | host: Bos | place: Iran: Karaj | collected 2018-10
ACAATAGATTGGTTCTTTTGCACCTGTGAATGTTACCTTGTATAAAGGAGGCATTGCTATATATAAATGTCCTTCTTCAATTAAAGGTCTCATGAATCTATAGAAGAATGTTAATAGTAAACATTGGATATGACATCCATCATCATCGGCATCTGTCATGATAACTACTTTATCATAGTTAATATCTTTAATATCAAATTCATTACCTACTCCTCCACCAATACAATGGATTAAAGTATTAAGTTCTTCATTCTTATATGCATCAGCAAGACTTGCTTTTTCAGTGTTAAGAACCTTTCCTCTTAAAGGAAGAACTCCTTGGAACTTACGGTCTCTACCTTGTTTAGCAGTTCCACCTGCTGAGTTACCCTCAACAATGAATAATTCATTAATCTTTGCATTATGTCCTTGAGGTGGAGTTAACTTATCTGAAAGACTTGCTTGTTTTTGCTTTTTTGATTTTCCAAGTCTAGCTTCTTCACGAGCTTTTCTTGCAGCTTCACGAGCAAACTTAGAGTTAGTCATCTTTTCAACAATAGCCATTGCTTCACTCTTATGTTCATGTAAATAGAATTTTAAGTTTTCATAAACTATTTGTTCAACAGCAACTCTTGCTTCAGGTGTACCAAGTTTACCTTTAGTTTGTCCTTCAAATTGTAATAATTCTTCAGGAACTTTTAAATTAATAACTGCAGTTAAACCTTCACGAACATCTGACCCATCAAAGTTTGAATCTTTAGCTTTTAAGATATTGTTTTCTCTACAATAATCATTAAAGATTTTAGTTAAACCTGATTTAAATCCAACTTCATGAGATCCACCATCACTTGTTTTAACGTTATTAACAAATGATACGATAGATTCATTATATGTATCTGTATATTGAAGTGCTACATCAACAACAATTTTATTCTTTTCACCATGAATATTAATAATGTTATCTAATGTATTCTTGTCTTCATTCATGTATTCAACAAATGCTTCTAAACCTTTTTCATAGTGATAACTTACTTTTTGCACTTCATCACTTACTCTATTTTCTAAGTCAATTGTAACGTTAGGAAGTAAGAATGCACTTTCTTGAGTTCTTTCACAAATTGTTGAGAATGAAAATTGGCAATTTTTAAATATTTCATAGTTTGGCATAAATGTAACAATTGTACCAGTCTTTTTAGATTCTCCGATAGTCTTAAGTGGAGATGCTACTTCTCCGCCATTTTTAAACTTAATCTCAGAAATCTTTCCATCAGTATAAATAATTACGTCCATCCAATCAGATAATGCATTAACAACTGATGCACCTACACCATGAAGTCCTCCAGAAACTTTATAGTTTCCTTCTTCAAATTTTCCACCAGCGTGTAATACTGTATAAACAACTTCAGGAGTAGATTTACCACTAGAGTGCATTCCAATAGGAACTCCTCTACCATTATCTGCGATAGTAATAGATCCATCTTTATTCATGATAATTTTAATAGTATTACCATAACCATTTATGATTTCATCTATACCATTGTCTACTATTTCCCAAACTAAATGATGAAGTCCTCTTTTATCAGTAGAACCAATATACATACCAGGTCTTTTTCTAACTGCTTCTAATCCTTCTAATATTTTTATCGAATCAGCATCATATTTTTTTGCCATTTTTCTCACCTTAACTAATTATACACTAAAAACCTTTGTTTTCCAAAGAAAATCGTTACTTCTAGACATATAAAAAGGACTTACTATCTAGCACGTCCTCTATCTAATTCTTCCATTCTTCTAATTATTTCTTCTCTAGAAACAACTATTTTAGTTTTTAATAACTCTTCTCTTTCTTGTTTAAGTAGATTAATTTCATCTTCTTTTAATGAATAAATATCTGGATATTCTAAATAAACATTATTAAACTCTTTAATTTTTTTCATTAGAATTTACTCCATTTTGTATTTCACTTAAATCCCATATTTCTGTTTTCATAGAAACTTTTTCTTTTGGCATTTCTACATGAATATCATTATTAATTGTACTGTTACCATCATACTTACTTTGAAAAGCATCTTTCATATAATCTACTTCAACTTTTACTTCAGGTTTTATTTCTACTTTAGTTGGAGCTTCTTCAATCTTAACTGCTTCTACTCCTTCTTCTTCAACTTTCAAAGCATTATCTTTGATAGTTATTTCTTCACCTGTTTCCTCTATATTAAGTGCATTATCTTTTACTTCGATTGACTCAGAAGTATTTTCTTCTTTGATTGCGGTATCTTCGATTACTATTTCTTCATCAGTTTGTTCAGGTATTTTTAAATTAATTACTGGAGGTGGTGTGTTATCTACGACTGGTTGTGGTGTTACCTCAACTGGTTTTACTACCTCTTTAGTTTCTACCTTTACTGGTTCTATTGCTTTTGTATCTTCAAGATTACTTTTATCAATTTCATTTACATCATAATTTTCAGATACATACTCAAGTTCTTTTTCTACTTCATCATTATTATATTTACGTATAGCTAGTATTATAACGGTAATAAAAAGAATAAAAATAACTGCTAATATTATATATACTGCTAACATATTATCACCTATTGTTATTATACAACTCACGATGATTTCTTTAAATATCATTTACAAAAAAATAGGAACAAATTGTTCCTATCCTATTAGTTTAAATATATCTTTAAATGTTATTAAAATCATAAGTGAAAATATAAGTATAAATCCAATTAGATTAATAACTGCTTCTACATCTGCATTACCTTTTTTTCTTGTAATTATTTCATATACTACAAACATAAGTTGTCCACCATCGAATGCTGGGAATGGAAGTATATTCATTACTCCAAGATTAATAGATATATATGCAGTTAAGTATATTAAATTATAAAGTCCATATGATGTAGAACCAACATTAGTAGCTGCATCTACGACTGTATACATACCAACTGGTCCAGATAATGCATCTAGTCCTAGTTTACCTGTAATTAAATAATAGATAATTCTAAACATTAAGCATGCTGTATTTTTAAATTTAGAAAATGCATATTTAATTGAATGTGCAAATCCTTTTTTATTTTTAGTATCAAATTGGAAACCTGCAAGTTTTTTCTCAACATAATCATCTTTATTTAAATTATTATCCTCGATAATCTTATCAAAAGTATTTTCATCACTAGTTTCACTAACTATTTCACCAGTACTCTTACTGATAACATAATTCTTAATCTCTAAAGTATAATTACTCTTTGATCCATCTTTGTGTTTAATAAGGTAAGTATTAGTGTTTTTCTTATTCTTAAGAAGTGAAACTACTTGAAGTGAATCAATATCACTTGCTTTATGATTATTCATCTTAAGTATCTTATCACCAGCTTGTATTCCAGCTTTTTCTGCTTCACTACTTTTTAGTACATTTTTAATAACTGTATCTTGATTAGTAGTACCCCAAATACAAGACATAACAAATAAGAATACAATTGCTAGTAAGAAGTTCATTAGAACACCTGATACTAGAATAATTATTCTTTGATGTTTAGGTTTATTACACATGAAAGATTCTTTAGGTAATCCCTTATCATCTTCCATAACTTCACCTGCAAGTTGGTTATAACCACCAATTGGAAGTGCTCTTAGAGAATAGATCGTAGGATCTCCTTTTCTTTTAAAACTAATTACTTTAGGTCCCATTCCAATTGCAAATTCATAAACATGAACACCAAACTTTTTAGCTGCAATAAAATGACCAAACTCATGTATAGTTATTAAAAGACTTAACATTAGTAATAAAACCACGATATTCCACACTACTGTATGTGGAAAGAATACTAAAGTTACAATAACAAAAACAATGATTCCAATTAATTCTAAGTAACTTCCTAATGTAGGCTTTTCTTCATTATTTTTTTTACTCATAAAACCTCCCTATATTAATGTTTCAAATATTCCATAAGCTAATGCTATGAATATTAAACTATCAAATCTATCTAATATTCCTCCATGTCCTGGGATTAAATTAGAATAATCTTTAATATCATTTTCTCTTTTTATTTGACTAAAGAATAAATCTCCGATTTGTCCTACGATACTTAAAATAATAATAACAGGTATTATTTTAAGATCTATCTTATTCATTGCAATAAGATAATATGTAGTAGTCACAATAGTACATACTATTAAACCTGTAAGACTTCCTTCGATAGTCTTTTTTGGTGAGATACTAGTCAATTTATGTTTACCTATTAACATTCCACCAATAAGAGCAAATATATCTGTCATAGTAGCAATAAGTACAATAAATATGAGTTTAAATATAGAATCAAAATAAATATCTACGATTGATCTAAAAGCAAAACTTAAAAGAACAATTATACCTATCACTTTAAGTGCATCATTTGCACTTAACTTATCTCTTAAAGGTAAAGATAAACCTAAGAAAACTAGTATCATAGATAAATATACGCTTTCAGGTGTAAGTATATCTATATTAAGTACACTTTTAACAAAATGAAAATGCATTAATGCAAAGATATACATAAATGAAAGTATATAAACTGTTTTTAATTTAGTTTTAGTAGTTGTTTTTATTAATTCATATGCTCCTCCAAATGAAATCAAGGTAGCAACTACCTTAAATAGTCTACCACCTATGATTAATGCAGGAACTAATAAAACGAATAAAATAAATCCACCAAGAATTCTTTTTTTCATAAGTCCTCCCTAGTATCTAGAATAGAACCAAACACCTTTAGCAGGTATACTAACATAACTTCTAGGATCTACTAAATGTGATTTCCATTGAGCATATGAACTATATGTTCGCCCATACCAACCAGTAGCCAAACTTAAGTGTAAGTGAGCACCTGTAGAACATTGTTCATAACTTGCAGTTCCTCTTCCTCCACCTACTGTTCCAACAACAGTATTAGAAGTAACTGTTTGACCTACACTTACATTAATCGTTAATAAATGCATGTAGCATGATGTATATTGAACACCTTTAATTGTATGGTAAACATAAACCATATTTCCACCACAACTAGATTTTCTAATAATCATTCCAACCGTACCATTAGCTATAGAATAAACTGATGTACCTTCAGCATTACCACCAATATCTGTTCCACTGTGGAATGTATTAGCAGCTCCAGTTGTAGGTGATGTTCTATAGCCATAATAAGAAGTTATAACTCCTTTGTTAAGTGGTCTAATGAATCTTGTATCTCCTCTTACTGATGCACATCTATCTAAGTCTTCATTTTCACCACAACCAATTGATTTATAGTAATTAATTAACTCTTGTGTAGCATTAATTTCGTCTGCTACTGAAATTGCAACGTCATCTAATTGTTCAAGATGATCATCCCATTTATCAATATCTGATGAAAGTGTATTAATATCACTTTCAAGTTGTTGAGTTTTTTCAGCAAGCTTAACTTTTAATTCATCATTTCTTTTAATCTTATCATTCCAAGCATTTACTGAATCATTTAAATAATCAAGTAATTGTTCAGAAAGAGCTGATCTATAAACTAATTCATCATATGTTTTAGAATCAAATATATATTCAAGATATACATTATTTTCTTTAGCTATTTGATAAACAGACATTAGGTTATCTAGTTTATACTTTCCTTCATCAATTTCTACAGATAATTGTTCTGATTCTGCAGTTGCATCTTCAATTTCTTTTGTATTGTTTTCAATTTCTGTTTTATTATTTGAAATTGTTGTTTTAGCATTATTAATCTTTGATTTAGTAGCACTCTTATCAGCATTAGTACTATATTGTTTTTGCTTTAATTGATTTAACTCGTTTTTTAATTCTTTTAATGTTCTAGCATTAGACTTAGCAGTAGCAATAACTGGAGTCATTGTTACTACTAATACTAAGAAAAATACTATTACTAATAATCTACTCTTCTTCATTATATTTTTAAATACTTCTTAGTAGACATGATTGAACCAAACATACCTACAAGTCCTCCGATTATTAATAAAATAATTGTTGTATCAAAACTAATTGATCCTGGTGCTACAAGTGGAGCTAAATTAGTAAATAATACTCCATTTGTAAAATCGAATAAGAAATAATAAGCAAATAGTGAAATACCTACTGCTATTAATCCTCCGATAACTCCTAATACAAAACCTTCAACTAAGAAAGGTAATTTAATAACTGTATTACTTGTACCTACAAGTCTCATTATTTGAATTTCTTGTCTTCTTGAGAAGATAGTAATTTTAATTGTATTTCCTACTAGGAATGCTGTAACTACGATTAAAGCTATAACTGCAATTACACAACCATTTCTTAAAATACCAAATACATTTAATAATCTATTAACTAGATTTTCACCATATCTAACTGATGTTACATATCTAATATTTTCAATTTCTTCAGCTGTTTCACTTATCTTTGTTACATCTTTAACTGTAACAACATATGATGATTGAAGTGGATTGTCATCTAAAGTATCTAGAATAAGTGCCATGTTAGCATCTTCTTGTCTTAATTGTGTAGCTAACTCTTCTTTAGAGTGATAGATAGTTTTAGATGAATCTACATTACCTATCTTATTAATGTCATCCTTAACATCAGAGATATTAGATTCAGTTGCATCTCTATCAACAAAGACTACTATTTCAAGTACTCCTTCAATCTTTTTAGTAATATTATTAACGTTATATGATGCAATCAATGCTACTGCTACTATTATTAGAGTAATAGCAATACAAGAAACTGATGCAATTGATAATGAAAAGTTTCTTATAATACTTTTAAATGCATCTTTAATACTCTTTCTAACTATTCTAATTATCTTCATTTTCTATGTATCCTCCTGCTTCTTTATCAGAAATTAATACACCATCATGTAAACAAATAACTCTTTTTTTCATTCTATTAACTATTTCTTTATCATGTGTAGCCATTATTATTGTAGAACCTAGTTCTTGATTGATTTTCTCAATAAAGTCCATAACTTCTCTTGAAAGTTTTGGATCTAGATCTCCTGTAGGTTCATCACAAATAATAAGCTTTGGTTCATTAACTATTGCTCTTGCTAAACCAACTCTTTGTTGTTCACCACCAGAAAGTTCATTAGGAAATGAATGCATTCTTTCTTTTAAACCAACTCTATCTAAGGCAGCTAATACTTTTTCTCTTATTTCTCCCCTAGACATTCCGTATGTTTCAAGTGGATATGCAACATTTTCATAAACAGTAAGTTTTGGTAAAAGTTTGAAATCTTGGAATACTACACCAATCTTTCTTCTTAATTTATAAACATTACCATTTCTTAATTTTGAAACGTTAACACCACCTACAAGAACTTCTCCTCTATTAGGACGTTCTTCTCTATAAAGAAGTTTTGTTAATGTTGATTTACCAGAACCTGATTCACCAATTATAAAAACAAATTCTCCTTTTTTTATTGTTAGGTTAACATCTGCTAAGGCAGACACACCATTTTTATATACTTTATATACATGTCTTAATTCTATAAATTCCATTATTTTATCACCTTACTTATGTAAGTATAACATAAAGACGGTAAAACCTCTATAAAAGATAAAAAGAAGATTAATATTAATCTCCTTTTTTACATAGATTTATCCTCTAAAGCCTTTACATCTGCATCACTAATAAGCTCAAATCTCTTAGTGATTTTTTCAGTTGTAGTATTAATATTTTTAACTTCATTAGATACAGAATCTATATCCTTGGATAGTTTATCCCAACGTTCTTTATATCTTCTAAACTCTATTCCAAGTTTATTTAATTCTTGATGAATTACTTCAGTATATTTATTTCTTTCAATATTTTTAACAATCATAGCAATCGTAGAAAGAGTTGCCATTAATGTTGTAGGACCACAAATCCAAACATTCTTAGAATATGCATATTTAAGTAAATCTTCATGGTATGCATTTAATTCTGCAAATACAGCTTCAGCTGGTAAGAACATTATTGCTTGTTTAGCTGTTTCTCCATTAATAATATATTTTGAACTTATATCATCAACATGTTTCTTAACATCCATTTTAAATTTCTTGAATGCATCGTCTCTTACTGATTTATCAAGACTTCTATTAGTCATCTTTTCATAATTTTCAAGTGGGAACTTAGAGTCAATCGCAATTGTACCTAATGGTTCTGGTGCATACAGAATTGAGTCTGCAATATAACCGTTGCTCATCTTATGTTGAAGATCATAGATTTCTTTCTTTTCTCCAAAGATTGATGTAAGGATATAATTTAAGTTAATTTCACCAAATGTACCTCTAGTTTTCTTATCAGTTAATACACTTTGAAGACTAATAATATCTTTAGATAATAAATCAATATTCTTTTGAGCTTCATCTATCTTAGTTAATCTTTCTAAGATATTTGCAAATGTCTTATTTGTCTTATCAAGAGATTCATCAAGTCTACGATTAACTTTATCATTAATATCCATTAGTCTATTTTCAATCTTAGTATTAATCTTATCAAAGTCATTAGATAAACTCTTTGAAAAGTCATACTTAAAATCTCCGATTTCTTTAGTGATATCTCTTCTTAGTTCCATGATATCTTTTAAGATATCACTATTGTTATTCTTTCTTGTTAGAAGAATAACATTAAGAATAATAATTATTGATGTTAAAACAATTAATATAATTAATAAAATATTCATACTACTACTCCTTTATATATATTTTTTAGTTATCTTATTTGCAATTATACTTAATATATATGCAAAAAGAAATGCTATTAATATTTTTATTATAGCTATCGGATTATGGAATACCTCTACGATATTAGTTCCAATAAAAACTATAAAATAAATCATACAGAACTTACCTATTAACATACTAAATATGTATTTTAAGAAACTCATATTAGAAAGTCCTCCGCCAACATTAATTACAAATGATGGTGTAAATGGACTAGCTATAATAAGTGATAATCCAGATAAACTAATTTTATCAAGTCCATTCTTAAGCGATTTGATTATTTTTAATTTAGGATGTTTATCCACATAATTAAGAACTTTTTCTTTCAAGAAAGTACGTGATAACATAAATACAACTGAACCACCTACGATTGTAGCTATAGAACTTAATACAAATCCTAAGGCAGTTCCAAATATTACTATGTTAACAGTAACAAAAGCTATTAGTGGAAGCATAGGAATAAATGCTTCAACAAAAATAAGGAAGACACTAATGATTCCTCCAGTTAAGCCTAAAGAATAAATAAATGTAATTACATTATTAACAAATTCTTCCATATTTTCTCCACTTAATAATTATAACATAAAAAAGACGAAGAATTCTTATTCTTCGTCAAAGAAATCGTCAAAGAATTGATCATCAGAAATGTAGTTATAAGGATTTTCCTTAGGTGCTACTTTTTTTTCTTCTTTTCTTTCACCATTTACTGGATTTACACTAATTGGTTCAACTTTTTTCATTGAATCAGCTGTAATTTGTTTTGTTGGATCCACAATTCCTGTAAGTGGCTTATTAATAACAGGCTCACTTGGGAACTTAGGTATTTCAGTTGTTTCATCAATTTTGTTAGTAACCATTGGACTAGTGTCTCTATTTTTATTAATTAATTCACTAAATGAAGATACATTTGATTCAGTAAGATTTCTTACTTCATCCTCTTTAGGTTTTGAAGGTAAATCTTTAGCTTCATTTATAAGTGGATTTAATTTATTATTTTCAGCTTTTTCTGCTTTTTCTGCTTCTTCTTCAGCCTCTAATTCTGCGATTTTAGCATCAATCTTTTTCATTAATTCTTCAATGTTTATTCCTTGAGGTCTAGGTTGACTTGAAGGACCTCCCATTGGAGAACCCATAGGACTTCCACCCATTCTATTATTTTGACTATTCATTAAGTCTCCGAATGAAGCTGGTGCTTGTGGTCTTTCTCTAGGAGGTTGCATTCCTCCACCTGCCATAAGGTTAGCAAATGGATTTCCTCCACCACCCATAGATGCGAATGGATTTCCTCCCATTCCACCCATTTGTCCAAGTGGCATTCCTCCACCCATTCCACCATTCATCTTATTGTTCATTTTAGATTTCATTCTTAAATTAACAAATTCTTTAATTTGGAATATTTGAATAGGTCTTTTTTCTCTAGTGAAGTAGTCAGCTTCATCATATTTTTCTGAACCCCAATCGATATTGTAGGCTCCAGTGAATTTAGTTTTAAATGGATGCATTCTTGTTCTTAATACAATAACTTCATTCATTTTTAATTTTTGAAGATCTGCAACTGTAATTAATGGATGTGATTCACTCTTTTCATCTTTTTTACTCTTAACTTCTCCACATAATTTAGAAATTTCTTCTAAGGCTGCAAGTTCTGTAGTTAATAGATAAATTAAGTTACCACAGTTTGAACGAATAGTTTCTGCATCATCTTTACCATATACATCATTTAATTGTGCAAAGTTTTGGATGATAAATGTAAATCTTATTTGTCTTGAACGAGCTGCTGTAACCATTGTTGTTACGTCTTTAAGTGCTGGCATGTTAGCAAACTCATCTAGTAAGAAGTTAGTTCTTACTGGAAGTGGTCCACCATTAGCTTGAGCAACACCAATTAATGTTTCATAAGCTTGTTTAATAAAGATTGTAGCAAGTGCATGATATGTAGTTTTTTCATCGTGAATTATAATGAAAACTGCTGTTGGTTTTTTACCAATGTCGGCCATATCAAAATCACTATATGAAAGCATTTCGGATAAGTTTTCACGAGATGCAAATATACGAATTTTTTGACGGAATGTAGAAAGAATTCCACCTTTAGTTTCAGTTGGTGAATTAATAGTATTTGATGCAAATACATATGCAGATGAATCTTCACCTTTCATTCTGAAGTATTCTTTAATATATGTAGAATTAGCTCCGAATTTATCTTCACCTACGGTAGTCATAATGTTAATTGAATTTATATTACATTCTTCTTCAGTTGCGTCTTGCATTAAAGCAAGTGCACAACCTGAGAAGTAGTCACTCGCACTATCTTGCCAGAATGGATCTTGTTGATCTTTATCTTTTAAGATATTTTTACCGATATCATCTACTAACTCAATAGCTTTATCAGTTTCTCCTTCTTTATAGAATCTATAAGGAAGTGTTAATGGATTCCATGAATTACCTTGTGAAGGTTCACGGAAGTTTAATACAATAATATCATATCCACGAGCTTTTAAATGATTAGAATGTCTCTTATATAACTCACCTTTAGGGTCAGTCATAATCATAGACTCTTTATGTTTCATTAAACTATAAATAAGAGGGTCAATAACGGCAGATGTTTTACCAGAACCAGTAATACCAATTACTAATGTATGGTTTTCACTATCATCTACCCACATTTTTTTACCATCATTGATTAAAACAGTACCAGCAGCTGGAGCATCAGGATCTTGTACTCCTACTTCTACTATTTTAAATCCTTTTTTCATTTCTTTTTCTTTTAGCCATCTTGAGTATCCTTTTGATTCTTTTTCTCCAAAAGAAAGACCAAATCCTGAATCTCCTTCGAATATTTTAGAATCTACTGATACAAATATTACGACTTCAAGAATTAAAAATACAAATAAAGTAAATAAAATATCATCAAAGTATAGTCCTCTAAAAATATTAAATGTAAATTCTCCTTCTTCTCTTAATAATATTAAAGCATTTCCAACAACAAAGGAAACTAAGAATAATAAGATAATACTAAAGACTATAAATATAACAAAATCTTTTGGTTGTACTCTAAATTTTAGTTTCATGATATTTTCTCCTTTTCTTCAGTTTTAATTATAACCCTCTAGTTAACTCGATAGTCAACTATTATTTTTTATTATAACAATTAATATAAGTTTGAAGCATGTAATGCTTTAATTCCAAATATGGCTAAAGCTATTAACAATACTACAACAACGATTGCTATTATACCATATGTTATAATCATATTTTTATTTTGTTTTTTCTTTTCATTATTTTCTTCATTTTCATTAGTATTAGTAACTTGTGTAGTTGTTACAACAGTTGAATCAGTTACTTTTAATGTTAATTCATAAGTACCTTCTTTTTCAGTCAAGTTCATTAATTCAACATTATATCTTCCTAGACTATCAACTGTATTATTAACTACTAAAGTTCCATATGAAAACTTTACAGGATCTTGATCCGAAAAATCATTAATAACGGCTTTGAATCCATCAGAAGAAAGTAAACTATAATCTACTATTCCATCTTCTCCTGTAGATGATTCAAATGATACTATGATTTCATTAATATTTTCTTTCACACTAGGATCAACATATGCATTTATTTTAACAACTTTTGCATTAGTTATCATTGGAAATATAAATAATAAAATTGTAAATACTAATATTCTTTTCATGCTATCCCCTTTTTATGCACCTTTAAATGCGTAGAATCTTCCAAAACTATTATTAGAACTAACCTTTATTCCAGTTTTTCTTGAACTTGCATGAACCCATTTATTATTTCCTAAGTAAATAGCAGTATGTCCTTCACCGCCACTTCTTCTAACACCTATATCTCCTGGTAACATCGTATTGTAAGTTACTTGAGATAATTTATTACTAGAATTACTATAAATACCAGAAGTTCCTCCAAGATTTGGATTACTTCCAGTTGCAGTCCAATAAGCCCAGTTTACAAATCCTGAACAATCTATACCAGTTGATGGAATACCACTTAATCCAGGACCGGTTGCTTTTCCACCCATCAAATAACTCATACCAACTGCTGATAAAGCTGATCTAATAACTGTTTTTCTTATTTCAGATAATCCATTCCATCCCGGAATTTCACTTATAATTTTTTGGATTTCAGCATCAGTTAATCTATGGCCTTGATAAATAGTATGACTACTACCACCTCCACCAGCAGCTTCATCTCCGGATCCAGAACCTCCACTACCAGAGCCTCCAACTTCTTCATTTACTTCCCATTCATATTCATAGGTATTATTGTATACTTGTTCTGTTGAAGAATCGTTTTCATCTGAAATACTAGCGGCAGCCATTATAATTATAAATAATCCCATAATTATTGGGAAAGCTCCAATTAATGTAGATATTAAAACTCTTTTAATTACTATCTTTTTTATCTTCTTTGAACCAGTTTTTATTTTTTTAGCATTTTCTTTAACACCTTTGACGTCCAAGTTTTTTGCTGCGATTGCACCATTCATAACACCTTCAGCTGTATCTAATGCACCTGATTCTTCAGCTTCTTCAGCAACTTTATTAACTACTTTATTTTTTTCTAGTTGATCAGCAATTCTTTTACCTGTTCTTGAATCACTTACACTTTTAGCAGCTTGCATCGCTTCAGTGTTTCCACCAGAAAAGTATGCTGCTGCACCTTGAGCAACTCCGGTTTGTAATCTAGAAACTGCAGATTGTTTTACTTTTCCATCTTCACCAATTTCCATACCTGGAGCAATTTTATCCCCTGGTTTATATTCAGGTTCAGTTTTATTTCCTGCTTCATCAACTTGTGGTTCTTTAGGATCAATAACTTGATCTCCAGGTTTAACATTTGGAGTTGTTTCATCACCTACTACTTTATCAGTTATACTATCTAATGCATTAGTAGCCATTCCTAATCCATTATTTAAAGCTGCACTTTTTGGATTAGTTCCACCATTTGTTCCTTGAGGTAATGGATTATTACCTGGAACTTTTGGAGCTTCATTCATAATCATTACCTCCTTTCTCTTATACGAAACCTAAATATGCAATTTCGTAATCATTAATTCCTTTAGTAATTAATTTAAATTGTCTTTTATCATTTGTTTGAATAATTACAATACTTTTATCTACTTTATAGTATTCAACAGTACTACTCATTATATTCGAATTTTTCATTTTATTTAATTCATTTATACAGTCTTCCCTAGATGAATATGATTTTTTTGCTTTATCTGTCATTAAATCATATAACTTACCAGGATCTTTATTCCACATAGTTACTAATTCATGTAAGTAGAATTCTGCTAAATCTTGATCTGACTTTGTAATAATTTTATATTCATTAACATCATATTTTCTGATTTCACTTGGTGCTTCTTCAAGAATTCCAGCTTCATAATTTATTTTAGAATCTCTAAGATTATTAATTCCTCTATAAAGATGGAATCCTACGAAACCTAAGATAACAATAATGAATATAATAAATAATATCATATTATCTTTAAAAAACTTTTTCCACTCTTTATCCATTAGCCACCTCTTTAAATGTTTCTTCACTTATTGGTGTTATACTAAAATGAAATGTTTCTCCATCTAAACATACTTTTAAATACTCAGTAATATATTCTTCGCCAGTGTTAGAACTTACTACTCTTCCACTTACATAATATAATACTTTACCTTTTGTATCTCTTGTATACATTTTATCAGGTTTATAAGATAAGAACTTATCATTTATAAATATGAAAGAAGAAATATTGTTTTTATTAACATTTTTTTCTTTAACATATTCCTCATCTAATATTTTAATTGCAGAATCATAATCTTTCATATTTATGAATGAATAGAATTTTTCGATTGCACCTGATACTGTAGAGTATCTAGTATAATCATCTACTAATCTATATTTAGTATTCTTATTACCTTCATGATTTGAAAGTTGATATATAAGGTTCTTAATTGGGAAAAAGTAATTAATTATCATTATAATTACTATAAAAACAATTAATCCTATTCCCCAAAATGAAAGAACTTTCTTTTCTTGATTACTTAATCTATTTGCCATAATATCACCTATAGACCCCAAATATTATATCTCCATTTAGACATTGAACTTATATTATACAAACCAAATGCTTCTTGGTCTTCATCATTGGTTGGCATACAACTTGAACCCGAACAAGTTCTACTTGGAGAACAAGCACCTTCAACAGTGCTTACTCTACTTTGATTAGTATAGTATTGTTTAATATGTTGGAAATAATAACATCCACCATTTCCTGGACCACCAGGATTAAACCAATTAGAACCTATATAAGCATAATGTCCTTTAGTAAATACTTCTAGTGCTGTATCATAACGTTTAACAATTGATAATTGTGATAAACCTTTAATACCCGAAGATAAATCAGAGTATTTAGTACATGATGTGATTGATTTACCATTTCCACAACCAATACCCCAGTAGTTATTGTAACTAGAGATTTGAGCACTTGGTGAGAAACCTTCTACTAAAGCTCTTGCTACAGTAAATTCCGGATTCATATTATTTGAACTTGATAAATCATATATTAATCCAGCATTATTAGCAAAGAATCCTAGTCTAGTCGGACTACAACTATTTCTATTACAATAATTAACTAAACCAGATATAAATTCTTCTCTTGTTAATGATGATTTTCTCATTGAGAAGTCTCCATTAGCAAATCCAGCTGGTCTTGGATTTTTAGCATTAATTAAAGTTGTTGGATCAACAGCATTTTCAACACTATTTTCACCTTTTCTTATTTCAAAATGTAATGCCGAAACATCAGTGCTTCCTGTTTTACCAACTTTACCAATTAATTGCCCTTTTTGAACAGTTGCTCCCATTGTTACTGCTGAATCTATAGAATTTAATAAACCATATACAGTGTAATCTCCATTAGAATGAGAAATAATGATAACATTTCCATATCCTTCATTACACTCATAATCACCAACACTACAATTATTCATTGCTGCAATTACTTCACCTTTTTCAACAGCTACAACATTAGTTTTACCGTCTTCTCCAACGATATCTATACCATTGTGGAATTCTTTTTTACCTGTAACAGGATTTTTTCTTTCACCATAATAACTTTGAACTGTAGTACTTGCTGGTTCACCATCAGCATAAGTGATACCATCTCTTACTTCAGTTTCATCGCTACCGATTGGCCAGTAGTAAGCTCTTCTATCTTCTAATCTATTTCCTGGAATAAGTTCACTTTCAGGGGTAAAGTCAGCATATTGAATACCTATTCCTAATTCATCTAATATTTCTAATATATCTTTAATAATATTTAATCTATCCGCTTCAAGTTCACTTTTATGTGATAAATATACTTCATCACCTTTTGCTTCAAGTGAGTTTTCACAAACTTGTGTTTTAAGACAATCTACATTTTCTTTAACTAAAACATCATTAAAGTAATATTGTAGATTTGCTTTTCCATCAAAATATGGATTTTCTTTTAAGAAGTCAAAATATAATTCATAATCTACGTCTTTGTCATCTTCGTATTTATAATGAACTTCTTCATATCTTTCATCATTCTTTAGTTCCATACAAGATTCATAATATTCATCTTCATTATAGAAACCTAAGAATTTTACTGGTATAAATTTTGATAGAATTTCATCATGTGCCATTCTACTTGCAAAATATTTCCAGAAAGGCATTTTATTATTTGCTACATCTGCACAAACCATTCTAGATGAGAATGGAATAGCATCGGATGTGGGAACACCTCCATTTGGACATTCATAATTTGGAGTTCCATCCTCTGCTTTTACTTCAGTAGCATCTCCAATAACTGCATAACAAGTTGTTTTGTATGCAATAGCATTTCTAATAAGTATTTTTAATGTATCATTTTCTTCTTCATAGAAAGAGGCATACTCTTCATCATATGTAGCATCTACTGATTCGTCTGAACCATCAGAATCATCACTTGTATATCCAAAATACTTATTAGACCATTGTCTATGGAAATTATCACTATTGTTATAATCATTTACATTATAAGTTGTTACTCCAGTTGTTGGACTAAAATATTGTCCATAGAAAATTGTCCATAAAATTACTTGATCATTAATTGGATATCCAGCATCTTGATATTTTGATAATAATTTATAAAGTTTTTTATAGAATTTTTCTAGCGAGTTCGATAAATCTTCGAAGCACTTATCTATTTCTTCTTTTCCTTGGTCATTATAAATATTTTCACAATATTCTTTCCAATTTTCTGTATTCTTTTCTTTAAATTTATCCCAATCAAAAGAAGAATACTTTTTTTCTTCTGCTTTGGCAGAATACATATTAAATACTATAACTGAAAAAAGTGCTATTACGAAAACACTCTTTAGTAATAGCATTAAACTTTTTTTAGTTACTTTTTTCATATGATCACCGCCTAATCTTATAGGCCGCCGCCTCCACCAAATGAATCTAATTCATCTTGTGTTAATACAACGTCTATTATCATTCTTCTAGATCCACAAACAAATAATCCTCTACCTTGTGAATATGACTTAATACTTTCTTTTTCTGCATCATTTAAATCTATTAATTTAGCTAAGTCTTCAACTGCTTGTTTCTTAAGACCCATAACTAAATAGTAAGATGCATTATCAAATATTGCTTTACCTTGTGTAATAACTTGAGGAGAAGCAAAGTCTGTAGGTTGTTGAGTAATAATAATTGTACCCGTATTATATTTTCTAGCACGTCTTTGCATTTGTGCTAAATATTCAGCTCCTAATTCATTATTACCTGCAAGTAATACGTGAGCTTCATCAACATACATAACTGAATTTACTCTCTTATCCAAACTTAAGCTCCATGCATACTTTAAGATATTAAAGAATAATGCATTTCTTGTATTAGCGTCCCCATTCATAAGGTTCTTAATACTAAATACAATAAAGTTTGAATCACTAGCAATTGTAGTATGTCCATTAAAATAATATCTTGCTTCATTAATAAAAGGTCTAACTCTTAATTCAAGACGTTCCATTACATCTCTTTCACGAGTTGCTTCTGGCATTGAAATAAGTTTTCCTTTTACTGTTGTATATAAATCATCAAATGTTGGGAAGTTTTCTGATTTTACTTTAGTAAAGTCAGTATCATAATCAATTCCAAAACGTTTGTAAGTTTCTTGTAAAACTTCTGAGAACATTTGTAAAACATCATCTTCAATATCAGGAATATAATATTTCATAAATGCTCTTACTGATTGAAGTGCAGATGTAAGGATTGAGTTACCACTCTTAGCATCCATATCTCCTTCTTCAGTATCAGCTACTATTTCAAGTGGGTTAATCATACCATATGATCCACCCTTACCTAAATCAACGAATGAACCACCATAAGTTTTAGCCATTGATTCAAGTTCTCCTTCTGGGTCAATACAGATAATTTGATATCCATTTCTAATATGACCACGAAGTAATAATTTTGCAGTTGTAGATTTTCCTGAACCAGAAGTACCAAGGATAATTACATTTGCATTATTTCTATTATGTTCCTTTTTAGTTTGATATAAGAATTGGTTAAATAAAACTACACCACCAGATGAATCCATTCCAAGTAAAGTTCCTTTACCTGAGTCTTTAATTGAATCGAATACATATGGATACATTGCAGCCATTGTTGGAGCTGGAACTGGAATACCCATTCTTTCTTCAATATCTTGTTTAGGGAATACTGGTATCATAGATTTTAATACTTTTTCTTGTTCAAACATTAAAGGAATTGCTCTCATTTGTAGAGAAGTTAAATAATTTTTAATTTGAACTTTTCTATGATCTAATTCTTCTTGAGAATCAGCAACTACCATTATATGTAATTGGAAATCAAATACTTTAGATTGAGTAGATGCAAGCATAGAAACGAAGTTATCTAATGATTCATAATCATTTCTTATTCTTTCCTTGAAAGTTAAATCACTTTCTTTTTGATATTCTTCTTTTAATTCAGCAACTTCTTTATTAATTGCTTTTTGCATTACAGCAAGTTCAATTGGTATATGTTTAACAACTACTTTAGCTCCTGGGATAGCTGAAATATTACTTAAATATCCAGGACCAATTATTGAAGGAAATTCAATAACTGTAAAAATAGTTGCAAATTTATCACCTATATTAAATTGATTAATTCTAAAATTTAATCCTTTTGGTGCTACTTCACTCTTTAATGTACTCTTTGCCATTAGCTCATCACCGTCCCAAATTCAGTTTTTAATCCATCATTGAAGAAACTATCAAGAATTACTCTAGCATCATCATCAGAAATTTGACGACAATTTAATTGAGCTTGTGCAAGCCCTGAGATCATATTAGCTACTCTTTTTTGTAATACTTCAACATTTTTAACAGATCCTTTAATTAATATATAGAATTCAGTATCTACTGAGTTATATGTAGGACCACTAAATTGTTCACATTTTCTAATATCTTCTTGAATCATTTTTCTTATTTGTGGATTTTGAGCTTCGTTATACATTATTTCAAGTTCTGATTTAAATAAATCAATATCAACTGGTCTATCACAGCATATTAACCAGAATTCTTCATTCATAGTGTTGTAAAAATCCATTAAGGCATTAATTACATATGCTTGATTTTGTGTATCAGTAATAAAGATATTTTTAGGTTCAATACGTACACCAGTAACATATTGTTCTCCTCCTAATAATCCATCTCCTTTTACTCTAATATAACCATTTTTGATATCAACTATAGGTAACCAATCTTCAGTATATTTTGCACCACTATTTTTCGTCTTCGCCATGTAACATGCACCAACCTCTCCATCTATATTTTCTTTGACTAGTAAAGTATGTATATACATTTACTGTGAATGTCCATAGATTCCTATGATTAGGAATTGGAGACACCATCATAGATGCAACTAATAATGGTGCCAATCCAACGATTACTTGAGTTGGAGTATCGGTACCAATAATGAATACTAACATTACGGTAGCGATTGCACCAACCAAGAATATAATCAAATCTATAGGTTTGAACAAACCAAAGATTAACATAGATCTTTTTGTATTAGCAGGAATTAAATACTTTTGATTCATAATTCCATCTCCTTTTTATTCTTTTAATTAAACTATTGTTCTTTTCTCTTGCCAGTAAGTGAATTTTCGATAAGTCCTGTAGCTTCGTTGATTCTTGCTCCATTTGCTCCAGATTTCTTCTTATCAATTTCATTACCAACTTTTGCTTCTCCTTCATTAACTTCGTGTAAATAGTAAGCAAGATCTCCTTTAATATTATCTAATGCATCACCGTCTAAAGAAGAATATTTATTAATGAATTTATCTCCTTTAATAACACTCATAACACTACGTGCATCACTAGGATCAATTGTTTTACCGCCGTTAGCATCTATAAGCATTTGTTTAAATTCATCGCTAAGTACTTGTTCAAATGCTTTAGAAGATTTATCAGATATTTTCTTTTGTAATTCTGGACCGATTGAATCATAGTAATGAGCATCAGTTACAGATGCACTATCAGCAATTTTCTTAATATTATCAATATCAAGTGAGCCCTTAAATTCTTTAACTTCAGCTTGTTTAATAAGTTCACTTTTAACATCGAACAATTGATTTTGAAGTCCATCATAAGTATTTTCATAAAGTTGACCTCTAAATTCTGTTCTAACAATATTTTTCATTGATTCAGCAGTTATCGAAGAATTTATAGCAGCATTTATTTCATCGTAAGTGCTATATTCCTTGCCATTAAACTTATAACCAGTAATTTGATTATTTTCATCACGAATTTCGCTTTTGCTAAGTGCGTCATTTCTAACCTCTTCAAGAGTTGTTCCAATATAGCATACGCTAGAATCTTTCGTATCAGTATAACCAAATTTATTTTCATCTATAACAGCTGTATTCATCGCATGTTCATATTGAGGATTTAATTTAGCTTTTGCACCATCACCAGCTTTGCTGTAGAATTTCTTAACACCGGCTGCATTTTCTTGGTAAGCTTGACCAGCTTTATATAAGAAGCTACTATCTAATCCAATAGTATTACCCTTTAATGCACTTGTGAAAGCGTTAACTCTACCTTGAGTTAATTCATCTATCATAACTCCAAATTTACCTTGTTTAAATGCTTCAACTCTCTTAGTTCTTTCATTCAAGTCGTTTGAAGCTATATCATTTGATCTAATCATTGCAGCTGTCATAGAACCTTTTCTAAGTCCATTTTGGAATCCCATTTTTCCACCAGTTTGAAGACCTCTTAGACTTGCTAATGTTCTATCGAATCTATTTGCTTTTTTACCGCCAATTGAATTTCTTGCTGACCAAGCTCCTAGTAAACCACCAGCTATAGCACCAGTAGGTCTTCCGATAACATCTTTACCAAATTCAATTCCTTCTTTAGTTTTCTTGAATGAATTATTTGGATTTAAATCAATACCACTTAATAATCCAGGTCCGTTTTTAGCAACATCCTTAATCATTTCTGGTAATTCTTTTCCAAATCTTAATAAACCTATTATCATAGCTACCATTGTTACAGCTTTTAAAATACCACTTGCTTCAGTATCACCACCAGCACTTAATACTGTATACATTGCACCAACAAATGATGGTAGTAGTTTAATCATTAAAATTACAAATGCCATTACGAATACTCTAACAAATATATCTAGATAAGTTTTTATGAAACTATCTTTCCATTGAGAATATATCTTTTCATTTTTAGGAATAACCCCAAGCAAGATTGGTACTGGTGCTACCATTTGTAAAAACGCTAATTTAAATGCTCTATAAGCTATATCTAAAACATATGCTACTAATAAGTATAAAATTAATGCTCCAGCTACAGATGAGAAATAATAATATTCCATATTTCCTTCTTGGTAAACTTCATCAGCTAACGCTGGAACTGAAGCCAATACCAATGTCTTATTAGAAGAACCTACAGTTCTATCACCATAGTCAGTAACTGTATTAATTTCATTAGGCTTAATATTAAAGTCACTTCCATTTACTTTTCCATCACCAATATATAATTGTCTATAATAGAATTGACAAGCTGTTGTATCTTCTTCCAACAAAGATGTTATAAGAGCAGTACCAGCACCTGCAATTCCTCCTGCTACAGCTCCAGGTAAAGCTCCAAATCCTAGGAATCCAGCAGCTCCAATAGCAGCACCAACACCGGCACCTCCAGTTCCTCCTCTTATAACTTTAGCAAGCGTATCTTTCGACATGTTTCCACCTTTATAAAAAGCACAAGCTTCATTGTAACTTTTTAAAGTTCCATCATTATCATAGAAGTCGCTATATTGTGTTCCAACTGGATGATAAAGTGACATAAACACCATCGAAGCCATTGTATTACCACCTCCGGTAACATCGCTTGATTGGCTTCCACCTTCACCCAAAACTAATCTCCAAATAACATTATCACTTATTAAAACATGATATTGAATTTGAGCCATATAATGGAATACTAATGGCGCTAAAACTACCATAATAATAGCTTTAACTAAATTAACAATCAATTGTTTAGATTGTTTCATTCCTTTATCCGGATCAATTATAAAAATTATAATTTGATACGCGAGAACGAACATAACAACTATTGCTAACACACTATAAATACGACTTGTTAATTCTGTATATATTTCATGAACATTTTCTGTTCCTGTATTATAGTTATTAAATAGATCTATAGAAGCAATCATTAAGTATACTTTATAAGCAAAACCAATTAACATGTAAACCATGTTATCTAATATATTTATAAAGATTCTGTTTAAAGTATCCATTGCAAAATTGCCGATCCAGTCTTTAGCTCCAAGAATCATATTTTACCTTCTCTCTGTAAAATCTCTCTCTTTAATTATAATTTATACAAAAAAAATAATCAATTAAATGTAACTGATTATTTCATTAATTCCTCAACTTTTTCGTATATTTCCGCGTTTATTTCACTAGGAGTTTTAATATTTTCTAATGAAACATCTGAAATTGTATTTTTAGTACATTCTATAACTTCAAAATTATATTTTTCAGTCATTTCTAAAAATGCACTTTCACATCTTTTTAAATACTCTTCATCTTTTTCATTTTCATCTAATTTTTCATCTCTTTTTGCTTTTAAAAGATTTATATATGGAGTTGGCATATGTAGGAATAATTTGATTGTGCTATCTGGTAATTCTAACTTATTTGTTTCTAAATCATAAAGCCAATCATACATCTCGCTACGTTCTTCTTTAGTTGATAATTTACCTGCTTGATGAGCCATATTTGAATAAAAATATCTATCTAAAACTAAATTAGTTCCTGATTCTATTTTTTCATTAATATAATCTAAATTATAAAGTCTATCCGCTGCATAGTATAAAGATGCAACTTTAGGATTTACATTTGGAGCAGTTTCAGGAAACCACCCTTTGCTTAAGGATTCACCAAGTTCATCTAAAACTTTATCAACAATTGATGGATCAACATCATTTAATTTTTCTTTAATGTTACTTGCTTCTTTTTCAACAAGTTCATGAGCTAAATAAGGTTTTCCTAAAAAAGATAAACCTACGATTTTACCGCTTGGAGAAGCATAATTAGGAAAAGAAAAATATTCAGTTTTAATTCCTTCTTTATTTAATTTTTCAACTAATAGTTTACTTTGAGTTTCTTTTCCAGAACAATCTGTTCCTTCGATTACAATAAGTTTACCTTTCATTATTTA
>JAEEGL015060083.1_pt1 | contig 23477 bp, 21 predicted proteins | sample 9134231 | NCBI WGS metagenome assembly JAEEGL01 (sample SAMN16246548, study PRJNA631951) | gut metagenome | biome: gut microbiome; feature: rumen; material: fiber-attached | host: Bos | place: Iran: Karaj | collected 2018-10
ACCGGTCGTCGCATCCTACTGCATGGTATCAGTCGTGCTCTCGAGGATATTCCTCAAGGAAAAACTGACGCTCAAACAGTACGGGACGGTCGCGCTGGCCGTCGCCGGCATCATACTGCTGGGCATCGCAGAGGGGCTGGCTGAATGACCGAACGCGGGAAACTGCTCGCCTCCGAGCTTGAGAAACTGTATCCCGGCGACGCCTGCACCCTTGAATGGGACAGGGACCCGTGGCACCTGCTCGTCATGGGCAGACTCTCGGCTCAGTGCACCGACGAACGGGTCAACGAGGTCTGCCGCACACTCTTCGTAAAATACCCCGACGCGGCTTCGGTGGCGGAGTGCGACATCCGCGAGCTCGAGGAGGCGATCCGCCCCTGCGGGCTCTTCCGCGGCAAGGCGTCGTCCCTGGCCGCGACCGCGAAGATCATCGTCGAAAAATACGGCGGCCGGATCCCCGACAGTATGGATGAGCTCACCGCCCTGCCCGGCATCGGCCGGAAGATAGCCAATCTTCTGCTCGGCGACGTCTACGGCATCCCCGGGATCGTCGCGGACACGCACTGCATAAGGATCTGCGGAAGGCTCGGTTTCTACCCCACCGGAATGAAGGACCCGCTGAAGACGGAGAAGATCATGGAGAAGGAGATCCCGCCTGAGGCTCAGTCCGCGACCTGCCACCGCCTTGTCGATTTCGGCAGGGACGTCTGCCGCGCCAGGTCCCCGCTGTGCGGGGACTGCCCGGCGGCCCTCCGGGGCATGTGCGTATACAGATCCGATCGCTGAGGGCCGGCTGACGCCGGCGCCGCCGGGCATACCGGCGCAACCGAAAAACCGCCGCACGGCAGAAGCCGCGCGGCGCTTTTTTCGGTCGACATTTCGGTCGACATAATTATATATATGGAAGAAAACGGCCCCGGTCCGGACGCGGGAAGCCGACGCGCCGGTGATCTTCTCTTCCCCGGGCGGGGAGTGTTCAGTTCAGTCTCCCTCTTTTCCCTGCCCGGCGCAGGAGTTTCAAACTCCGCCCGCGCTTTCGGGCTTGTTCCAGTCGAAATACCCGACGTATTTCACCTTCAGGCCGCTGTCCGGGAAGAGTTTGTGATACAGATCGATGAAATAGTCGTCGGTCATGCTGGCGATGTAGTCCACGATTATCTGGTTCGGTTCGGATTCGAGGTAGGGCACCGGCCTCTGTCTGCGCGACGGCAGTATATAGTCGAGGTGATGCGTGAAGATGAGCGAATCGCGGCGGTCGTTCAGATAGTCGTCGAGCAGCTTCTCGTATATGCTCTCCATCATCGGCTCGATGACGGGGTCGGTCTTGCCTCTGTCCGACTTGTATATGAGGTCGTAATTCTCGCGCTTTGCCTTCTGCAGGGCGTCGAAGTGCTCGCTGTCCATGCAGATGTAGTCTCTGCCGTAGCTGCACTCGATGATATTGACGATGAGGTTGTTTATGATCTCGGAGTTCGTCGTCCCGATGGCCCCGGGGTCGTACGAGTCGTTCGCCAGGATCCCCGCGTTCTCGGCGTCCTGCCTGTCCTTGCCGAGATAGGCGATGATGTCGGAGATGCGCATGACGCAGCCTTCCAGCGTCGACGGCACTAGCTTGCGGTTGAGCTCGGGATCGACGCAGCAGCGCTCCATGAGGGCGTCGAACTCGGCGAAATCCGACAGCGGCACCGGTTTGTATTTCGCCATCTCGATCTCGCCGTTGTGCGCCGCGAAGCCGTCGAGCGTCTGAAGGCTGAGATTGACCGGGAAGATCTCGTCGAGCACGCGCACCGACTGTATGTTGTGGTTGAAGTACCGCCCCGTGTGGGCGTGATATATAGCGTTGAGGCAGCGCTCTCCCGCGTGGCCGAATGGGGTGTGTCCTATGTCGTGGCCGAGGGAGATCGCCTCGATGAGGTCGAGATTGAGGTTGAGCGCGTTGCCTATCGTCCGGGCGATGCGCGAGACGAGCTGCACGTGCAGGCTGCGGCGCGAGATGTCGTCGTTCTTGAAGAAGGAGAAGGCCTGCGTCTTGTCGGCGTAGCGGTTATAGTACGGGCAGTGCAGGATCTTGTCTATGTCGTGCACGAAAGCCGGACGCCATACCGTCGCCTCATCCTTCGGCACGGTGTGACGTCTGATTATCCCGCTGTCCCTGAAGCCGACGCGGCGGTATGTCAGGGTGGCCTTTTCGTACTCCATCCGCTTCATAAGGGCGGGTGAAACGTTCTCAAGTGTGCTCATTTGTCGACCTTTCTGCTGTATCGGGCGTTTTTGCGGCGGCTCCCGCTCCGCTTTCCGCGGGTCTGCCTGCCGTCAGGTGAATATGCCTTTCGCTTCCTGTTCCTTCCTCCGGTTCAGCCAGCACTTGCGGCACATCGCCATATACCTGTCGTTGCCGCCGAGGACCACCTGGTCCCCTCTGTAGAGGATGTTCCCGTTCTCGTCGAACCTGGCGTTGACGGTCGCCTTCTTGCCGCATTTGCAGACCGACTTTATCTCGGAGACCGACTCGGCGATCTCGAAGAGCCTGCGGCTGCCCGGGAAAAGGTGGGTCTGAAAGTCGGTCGACAGGCCGAAGCAGAGCACCGGGACGTCGTAGTCGATGACTATCTGCGACAGCTGGTCGACCTGCCCGGGCGTCAGGAACTGGCATTCGTCGACGATGACCACCTGCCCCGGCAGGTGCCGGGCGGTGTAGTACGCGTAGATGTCGCAGTCGGCGGGGATGCTCTGCGCCTTCGCCTCGAGACCGATGCGAGAGCGGAGCATGTCGGCGCCGTCGCGGGTGTCGAGCGCGGGCTTGAGGAGCATGACGCTCATGTCGCGCTCCTCGTAATTGAATTTGGTTATGAGCGCCTGGGCCGTCTTCGAACAGCCCATCGCGCCGAATTTGAAATACAGTTTTGCCATTTTCAGACGACGGAGAGGGGACGCGGGACGTAGATCCTGTCCAGCATGCTGCTGCCCGCCGTCGAGCCCGGATCGGCGCCGAGTGCATCGATGACAGTTGCCGAAATGTCGCAGAAGCCGGTCCTGGTGCCGAGGTTCCTGCCCTTCGCGACATGCGGGCCGGCGGCGATGAACGGAACGTATTCGCGCGAATGGTCGGTCGAAGGCGTCGACGGATCGCAGCCGTGGTCGGCGGTGATGATCAGCATGTCGTCGCGGCGGAGCAGGGGAAGCAGCTCGCCGAGCCGTCTGTCGAAGTCGGTCAGGGCGGCGGCGTAGCCGGCGGTGTCGTTCCGGTGGCCGTACGTCGAGTCGAATTCGACGAGGTTCACGAAGCAGAGTCCGTTAAAGTCGCGGCCGGCCAGCTTCAGCGTCTTGTCCATGCCGTCACTGTTCGATACTGTGCGGTTGCACTCGCTCTCCTTTATGCCGCGGCCGGCGAATATGTCGTAGATCTTGCCCACCGATATGACGTCGCGGCCGGCCTCCGCAAGGCGGTCGAGCATCGTCTCGGACGGCGGCAGGATCGAGAAATCGTGCCTCTCGGGCGTGCGGAAATAGGGGAACTCGCCGTCGAAGGGCCGTGCGATGACACGGCCCACTCCGTGCTTCCCCGTGAGGATGCCGCGGGCGGTCTCGCAGATGCGGTAGAGCTCGGGCACCGGCACGACGGACTTGTGCGCGGCGATCTGGAAAACGCTGTCGGCCGACGTATAGACGATCAGCGCCCCCGTCCTTATATGCTCGGGTCCGTAGTCGCGGATGACTTCGGTGCCCGAATACGGCCTGTTGCAGAGCACGCGGCGGCCGGTGAGCCGCTCGAACTCAGAGATCACCTCTGGCGGGAAGCCCTGGGGATATGTGGGCATAGGCTCTTTCGATACCAGTCCCGCGATCTCCCAGTGGCCGGTCGTCGTGTCCTTGCCGGCGGACAGCTCCTGCAGCCTGCAGTAGGTTCCGCGGGGCCTGCCGTGCTTTAACGGGCCGCCTACGCCGTCGATATGGAAGAGGCCCAGCCTGCCGAGGTTGGGGCAGTCAAAAGCCGGGTGCTTCATGACGGCCGCGACGGTGCTGCTGCCGGCGTCGCCGAAATCGGCCGCGTCGGGGGCCGCTCCCACTCCGAAGCTGTCAAGCACGATGATGAAAACGCGCCTGAATCTGCCGTATCCGCGGCTGTTCTGCGCAATTCCGCTGTCCTTCTCTTCCGGTCTTACCGTTTTATTCGGCATTGTTACAGTCCTTTTCTGAGTTTCCCTTATTCTTCGGCTATGTTCAGCGCGATCTCCATCATGGCGGTGAACGACTTCTCGCGCTCCTCCGCCGTGGTGTTTTCCTCGGGATAGACGAACGAGTCGCTGACGGTGCAGATGCAGAGCGCCTTCTTCCCCGCTCTCGCGGCGTTGCAGTAGAGCGCCGCCGACTCCATCTCGATGCCCAGCACTCCCATCTTCGACCACTCTTCCATGCCGGTGCCCGAATCGTTGTAGAACACGTCGGAAGACAGTATGTTCCCTACGCGGTAGTTCACGCCGGCCTTTTCGCATTCGGCGGCGGCCGCCGAGAGCAGTCCGAAGTCCGCTATCGGGCTGAAGGTTCCGGGCAGGCCGAACTGGGCGGCGAAATTGCTGTCGGTGCAGGCTCCCATAGCCAGGATCATGTCCCTCGCGTGAAGTTCGGGCGAATATGCCCCGCACGAGCCGACCCTGATAATGCTCGAGACGTCATAGAAATTGTAAAGTTCGTACGAGTAGATCCCGATCGCCGGCTGTCCCATACCGGACGCCATGACCGACACCCTTTTTCCCTTGTAGTATCCGGTATATCCGTGCACTCCCCTGACGTCGTTCACGAGCTCGGGGGAGTCGAGGAACGTCTTCGCGATGAATTCCGATCTTTTCGGATCACCCGGCATCAGAACCGTCCTGGCGAACGCCCCGTACGGCGCCGAGATGTGAGGGGTGGGTATATTTGCCATATCTTCTCTTCCTTTCTTCAAGGTCCCGGATCACTCCGGCTTGACTTCCATGGCCTTGACGGCCTTGACTATCCTCGACGTTCCGAGCCTCTCGGCGCCGAGGTTCATGTAGTCGTCGGCGTCCTTGAGCGTCGATATGCCGCCCGCCGCCTTGACTTTAACGTCCGGACCCGAATACTTTCTCATCAGCGCGACGTCCTCGCGGGTAGCGCCGCCCGTCGAGAATCCGGTGGAAGTCTTTATATAGTCCGCTCCTGCTTCTGTCACCAGCCTGCAGGCCGTGATCTTCTCCTCTTCGGTCAGCAGACATGCCTCGATGATCACCTTGAGTATCCGGCCTCCGCAGGCCTTCTTGACCGACGCTATGTCGTCTCTCACATAGTCGAGTCTGCCTTCCTTGAGGGCCCCGACGTCGATGACCATGTCGATCTCGTCGGCGCCGTTGTTGACGGCGTCGCGGGTCTCGAACTGCTTCACCGCGTTCGTCGTGTATCCGTTGGGGAATCCGACGACGGTGCAGACCGCGATCCTGTCGCCGACATACTCCTTCGCTCTCCTCACGAACGACGGCGGGATGCATACCGACGCGGTACCGAACGCGATGGCGTCGTCGCAGGCACCCTTTATCTGCTCCCAGGTCGAAGCCACACCGAGCAGCGTGTGGTCGCAGTGTGCCAGGATATCCTTCATGCTGTGTGTCATTTTTTCTCTCCTTTTTCCTGTCTTTTACGGCTGTCAGATTATGTTCAGAATATAGAATTTCAGATACGAGCTCTCGTCCGCCCCGAAGAGCGCCGGATGGTCGGGCGGCTGGCCCCTGCTCTCGGCTATCCTCACCGTGCGCCCGCTTGCCGCGGCAGTTCCGCGCAGCATGCGTTCGAACATCTCGCGGGTTATGAAATGCGTGCAGGAGGCGCTAACGAGGAAGCCGCCGCTCTTCACCAGTTTCATCCCTAAGAGGTTGATGTCGGCGTATCCGCGCAGCGCGCCGGGTATCTCGGATACGCTCTTGCAGAAGGCCGGCGGATCAAGGATCAGCATGTCGAAGCTCTTCCCCGCGTCGCGCAGCTCGCGCAGCAGGGCGAAGACATCGCACCGCTGCGCGGTTATGACGTCTCCGAATCCGTTCATCGAAGCGGCCTCGCGTACCGTCTCCAGCGCCCTCTCGGATATGTCGGCCGCCGTCACCGCCTTCGCTCCGCCGGCGGCGGCGTTGAGCGAGAACCCGCCGCTGTTGCAGAAGCAGTCGAGGACCTCGGCGCCCGCCGAATATCTCCTGACCGCCAGCCTGTTCTCGCGCTGATCGAGAAATCCGCCTGTTTTCTGGCCCTCAGCCAGATCGACGGGGATCTTCAGCCCGTTCTCGGTGATGACGGTGCGGGGATCGAACTCCCCCCGCAGCGGTCCGGACCTCAGCGGCAGGCCCTCCTTCGCACGCGCCTCGGTGTCGCTCCGCTCATAGATGCCGCGCGGTGCGAAGACCTCGCACAGGGCGTCGGCGATGAGCTCGCGGTCGCGTTCGGCGCCGAGCGTCAGCAGCTGCACCGACAGGAGGTCGCCGTATTTGTCGGCGATGAGCCCGGGCAGGCCGTCGGCTTCGGCGAAGACGGCCCTGAAGCTGTCGCCGCATCCGGCGCGCCGGCGGTATTCGAGCGCCCTGCGTATCCTCTCGATATAGAAATCCCGGTCGGGAACGGTGTTTTCGTTCTCCTGCCCGCGGATCATGATCCGCACGAGGATCTTCGAGCCGTGGTTTATATATCCGCGCCCGAGGAACCTGCCGTCTGACGTATATACCGACGCTATGTCGCCGTTTTTCGCCGGCGGACCGGCCGACGGGACGATCTTCCCGACTTCGTTCGCGTACACCCGCGGCCTTCCGGCGAGGATCTCCCTCTCTTCGTTTTTCTTCAGATATACGCTGTATGGCATCGTCCGCCTCCGGCAGCGAAGCCGAGCTTCGCCTTATACTTCAGTATAAGTATATAACAAATAAATGATAAATGCAAGGAAAAAAACGGTGAGACGGCCCGAAATCCCGCCGTTCGCCCGGCTCCGGTCCGCCGATCGCGGGAAGGGCGGTCCGCGCCCTCCGCGACACCGGGGAAGGCGGACGGTTTCTCATTTCGCTTGAAAAAAGGCTCAAAATGATGTATAATTAGAGCGCGCGGTGCAAAAACGGCCACCGATGTAAAAAATCTTTAAATAATTTTCATACATCCGCCTGCCGGCCGGCGCCGGAACGCAATTACGGATACACCGTATAACCGCACAGAAAGAGATCAAACCCGCAATGAACATCAGAAAGATCATGTCCGGACTGAGGAACTGCCCCTGCGGACGCGAGCACCGGGCGGAACTCGAACGCGTCGAGATCGGCCGGGGATACATCCGCGAGACCGGACGATTCCTCCGCGAGAGCGGATTCCCCGACAGGCTGCTGCTCGTCGCGGACGTCAACACGCTCGCGGCGGCCGAAGGCGTCTGCGAAGTCATCGCGGCCGCCGGGTTCGAGCTGAAGAAGCTCGTATATCCCGATTTCAAATACGCCAGAGACGTAAACGTCGAAGAAGTCACCGCGCTCTGCGGCGACGTCGGAGGCATCGTCTCGGTCGGCTCCGGCTCGCTCAACGACATCTGCCGCGTCCCCGCCGCGAGGCTCGGACTGCCCCTCTGCCTTGTCGCGACGGCACCGTCGATGGACGGGTTCGCCTCCGACACCTCCCCCATCCTCCGGAACAGTTTCAAGGAAACCTGGAAGGCCGCACAGCCGAAACTCATCGTGGCCGATACCGACATCCTCGCCGCGGCGCCGGTCGAGCTGAAGGCGGCGGGGCTCGGCGACATGGCCGCCAAATATATCGCGATAACCGACTGGCGCATCTCCGCGCTCATAACCGGCGAGTACTACTGCAAAAACATAGCCGACATGACCCTCGACGCCGTCTCGCGCTGCCTCTCGCTCGCCGGCAAGCTCCGCGAAGGCGACCCCGAAGCCGCCGCGTCGGTGATGGAGGGACTCGTGATGAGCGGACTCGCCATGAAGCTGGCGGGGTGCTCCAGACCGGCCTCCGGCGCCGAGCATATGACCTCGCACTTCCTCGAGGACTACAAGTGCCTGCGCGGGATCTGGCCCGAGTTCCACGGCAAAAAAGTGGGCGTCGCGACTCTCATACTCGCCGGGGCGTACCGGAGGATAGCGAAGGAGGTGGAGGCGGTCGAGGCCGGCGCCGATCCCGAAGTCCCGGGCGGACTGCTCTCGCACTTCGATCCCGAATTCAGGGACGACATCGCCTCGCTCAACAGGACGCCGATCACCGATATCGTCGATCCCGAAAAGGTGAAGGCGGGCTGGCAGGATATCCGGAAGATCATCCTCGACACCGTTCCCGACGAAAACTTCCTGCGGGAGCGCCTGCTCGCCGCCGGCGGAGCGGTCACGCTGGATGAGATCCACACGGCGCCCGGGCTCATGAAGGAGGCGCTGCGGTACCACTCGTACATGCGCCACCGCCTTTTCCTTACGCGGATACTCCCGCTCGCCGGGGTGGACCTGCTCGACTACGTCGATCTTCCCCTGAAATAACGCGCCGCAAAAGGGGCGCGTCCGGAAAGGACGCGCCCCGCAAGGCTCCCGGCGCGGTCTGATTATTTTACGTCAGTCCGCGTCTTTTTCTTTTTTGCGTTTTCCGCGTCCGGTGAGTTTCATACCGAACGTCGCCGTCGCCGCCGCGGCAGCCGCGGCCGCCGTTCCTGCGGCTGAGCTGCAGCCCTTTCCCGCGGAGCCGCCGCTGCCCGATGTTCCGGGCGCGTCAGTCGTGATGTCTTCCGTCCGCCCGGGATCGTCTGTCACGACGGTATCCGCGATCGCTCCGCCGTCCCAGCCCGTCGCGGCCTTTATTGCGTTCACCAGTCCTTCGACGCGCGACGCGTACGCCTCGGCCGTGGGATGTCCGAGCGCGAGTTCGGCGTCGGTGCAGGGCTTTAGCCGATAGTACGACACGTGAGTGTCACCCTCCGCGTTGATCTTTTCGATCGCGTTCTTCATCTGCGTCTGGTACGCGATCTTGGTAAGCCCGTATGACCAGATGATCTCGGCCTTCGGATTGAGCCTGCGCACATCCTTGATGAAGTTGTATACTCCGGTCTCGAATTCGTCCGGAGTAAGTCCGCTGACCGTCCCGCTGGCGTCGTTGGTGCCCAGATTGATGACGATCACGTCGGCCTGGCGCTCGAACCCGTAGGGAACGCCGGTGGCGTTGTAGTCGTCGAGCAGCGGGTAGAGGATCGGCATCGTCCTTGTCGTCTCGTTGCCCTGGTTCCTCACGACTCCGCGTCCGGATACCGCCACGACGTTCCAGTCGGCGCCCAGCGCTTCTGCGACGGCCGGGACGTACGTCTTCGTGACGTCCTCGGTCGCGGTGCTCCAGGCAGTTGCCCCGACGTCTTTGGCTATCGACGCGTAACCGACGGTCAGCGAGTCGCCGACGAACTCGATGAGCCGCTCCTTCGCGGCCGGAGGAGCCTCTTTTTTGCCGTCGGTCAGCCTCAGCTGCGCTATGAACGCGCTCGACGACCTCGCGTTGGTCCGCTTGAGCACGCGGACGGTGTGCTTCGCGTTCGCGTCGAGCCCAGACGCCAGGGTGATCTCCTGCGAGACCGCCGTCAGCTTGACGTCGGGCATCTCTTTGCCGTCGACGTAGATCTTGATATAGGCGGTATGGTCGCCCGCCGGGGCGCTCGAACCTATGGTAGCCGTCGCTCCGCTTCCGGTGAAGCAGAACTCGACGCCCGAGCCCGACCAGTTGAAGAAGAGCCTGCTGCCCTCGAAATAGGTCCTGCCGAGGAGCTTGACCTCAGTCTTCAGATCGTATGTCATCCCGTCGGGCTTTTCGGTCGTCACCGGAGGGGAGACGTAATAAGTGTTGTTTTCTATCACGAATTTCACGTTGGGTGTGTCCGATTTTCTTATGATGAGCCTGTCTTCTCCGAGTTCGCCGTCGGCATTGTCGGCGAAGACGCAGTTCCTGACGGTGCCGGTGACGCTCTCCTTTTCGCCGACTCCGGCGTTGAGCCCGTGTCCGCCGGCCGTCGTTGAGAAGTCAAGGCCGATGATCTGCGAGGTCTTCTGCCTGAACATGCAGTCCTCGAACGTCGCGCTGACGGGGCCGCGGCTCACCGAGGGCGAACAGCTCGAGACGAAATCCAGGGCGTGCTTCGTCGACGCTCCGTCGAAATACACTCCCTTCGCGAGGAAGCTCTCGACGGTCAGGTTGAAGCCGGGGGCGGTCGTCATCCCCTCGAACCTGATGTTCTCGCAGACGACGTCCCTCGCGTAGTTGTTCGTTTTTCTGTCGGGATAGTAGGAATAGCAGTAGAACGGGCCGTTGTTCGCGGTATTGTAGCCGCTGACGAGCATATTGCGGTATGTCAGCTTTATGCCGCCCTTTTCGGCGAAGTTCGACCTGAACATCCCGCCCTGACCGACCTGCATGCCGTCGACGGTGATCTCGGTGCAGTCGTAGACGAGCTTGGTGTTCTGATTGACGCCCATGTGCCAGCTGGTCGCGAGGACCGCCTCTCCGGTGCCGCGGTCAGGGCTGCGGGTCCAGTCGTCGGTCGCCGAGGCGCCTCTGACATTCGGATCGATGCCCGCCTTGGGGCCGAGGATCGTGCAGTTCTTGGTGATCGTGACTCCCTCTGTATAGGTCGCGGGCGCGAGCCATACGGTGCCGCCCGGGCTTATCGAGTCGAGTGCCTCCTTTACGGTGCGGAAACCCTGAAGCCCGACCTGAACGTGATACGTCTTTCCGCCGAACTCTATCCCGGTGCTCTTCGCGTTCATGTCGAGCGCGGGATCGACGTAAGCCGTGTTCTCCGGCATCGGCTCGGCGGCCGAGACCGGTATCGCGGCGGGAAGAGCCGCGGCGATCAGCAGCGACGCCGCGATAAACAGCGCCTGCGCTCTCCGCCTGCCGTCATTTGATCTCATTTTCATCGACGTCCTCCTTCGGTATGATGCTTCTTTATTCTCCGAACGGGATGAGCGAGCCGGCTCTGTCCGACATGAAGGCGGTCTCCATGACCCGCATGACTCTCCTCATCTGCTTATGCGTGACTATCTGCTCCGCCTCGCCTCGCGTGGCGGCGATGAAGTTGCGGTAGAAATCGTGCACGTCGGGATCGGGCCGCTCGATGTAGAACTCGCGGAGGGTATCATCGGCGCGCGGGGCCATCGTCTTGGTCATCCCGGCGGCCGTCACGACCGGCTTCACTTCGCCCTCGGTCCACTCTTTGATGCAGAGGCAGCGGGTCCTGTCGCGCCAGTCTTCGATGATCGCGCCGCCGGCGGTGCCGGCGAGGTAGAATCTCGGCAACTGGATGAAGTGGTGTGTGCCCACCTCGATGTGCCCTACGACGTCGCCCTCGAAGATCATGTCGAGCTTGAAGCCCTCGTCGGTCTCGGCCCCGGTCACGTTCTCGCACCGGCAGCCCACCTTGAGCAGACGCCTGTCATCGATGATCCCGAACATCTGGTCGATCAGATGGACGCCCCAGTCGAAGATCATGCCTCCGCCGTGGGCCTTCTGCGAGCGCCAGTCGCCCGGCACTCCGCGCGAGCCCTGGATCCTCGATTCGACGCAGAAGATCTTGCCGAAATCGGGTCTGTGATAGGCCTCCTTCATCATCAGGTAGTCGCAGTCCCAGCGGCGGTTCTGATGCACGGTGAAGAGCTTTCCGGTCTCTTCGGCCACGGCGATCACCTCGTTCAGCTCGCGCGAGTTCATCGTCACGGGCTTTTCGCTGATCACGTTCTTCCCCGCCCTGAGGGCGCGTACTGCGATCTCGGCGTGGCAGTCGTTCGGGGTGGCTATAGTCACCACTGAGATCTCGGGGTCGTCGAGGAGTTCCTTCTCGCTTGCGTAGGAGCGTATGCCGTTGGATCTCGCGAGCTCGCCCTTCGCGGGGTCGATATCGTAGATCCCGCAGAGATATCCGACGTCGCTCTCCAGCAGATGCCTCGTGTGCCATCCGCCCATTCCGCCGTATCCTATAACGGCGCATCCCGCTTTCTTCACGGCGGCCGTCTCTGCCCGGTTTTCAGTTTTTGCCATTTGCAATGTATCCTTTCAGTCTGCTTTTTTCCTTATCTTCCCCGCCCGCAGCTTCCGCATGTTGTCTGCGAGCTCCTCCGCCGTCAGCTTTTCCGCGCGGTTCTTCGGCTGGCGCGGGACCTCGTACATCAGCGGGCCGTCGTAGCCGTTGCGGAGGATCGCCCGCATGAGCTTCGGCCAGTCGTTTATCCCCTCGCCCGGCAGGACGTGGCGTTCGTCGAGCACGCCGTTCTCGTCGCGGTAGTAATCCGAGATATGTACCGAAACGATGCGGAGCCCGGCGTCCGTCAGAGCGTCGACGAAGTGCACGTTGTCCTCGCTCAGGTTGTGGTTGGTGTCGAATACGACGCCCGCCCCGGTGCCCGACAGCAGTTCGATCATCTCGGCCGAATCGCGGCAGAGGCAGGTGCGCGGCAGGTTCTCGACGGCCAGCGTCATGCCTGCCCTGTCGCATTCCTCGCGCAGCATGATTACGGCCTCGCGCGAGAGTCGCATCCTCTCGGGCCTGCGTTCGGCGTCGATCGGCTCGCTCGACGGGTGGAGCACCGCCACCCTGACTCCCGACCTTCCGGCCGCCCTGATGAGCGTGCGGTCGGTGTAGAGCGTCACCGCCCTGAGCTCCTTATCTTCGTTAGAGATATCTATCTTGCGCGAGAAAGGCAGGTGGATCGACCACGGAGTCACGCCGTTCTTCACCGCGAGGTTGAAATACGCGTCGGCGTGACGCGGGAATTCGACCGTGTTCATGTAATAGTTGAATCCGTATGAATATTCGATGAATCCGATGCCGCATCCGGCAAGTTCACGGAATGCCGGACCGTCGATCCCGCCGCAAAAGCAGGTGGAGGTCCCGAGCGCCATCTCATTTAGTTTTGTCATTTTCTGTTTTCCTTTCGTTGCCTTGCTTATAAAAAAACGCCCCGACGGCCGGGGGGCGCGGCAAAGCCGGCCTCCTCGCGGGACACCGGCTCAGTAAAGTCTGCCCCTCCTCATTCCCCTGGTCTCGACGAACAGGGATATAGGGATGAGAAGCAGCGCGATCTCGGGCATGAATGACAGGAATCCGTCGAAGTCCTTTATGAAAATATCGACGATGAAGAGACGGAAAAAGACGGGCAGCCCGCTCATCAGCATGAGCGGAAGTCTGCTGTTAAGAAATCCCGAGACAGTTAATATATAAACGCACGCGAAGGCGGCGTAAATGACGCAGCAGAGCACGCACTGCCAGAGCTCCAGAGCCACCGAACTGAGGGCGAAATAGATCACTCCCATCAGCATCGGAATGATAGTCGGCATAAGATTGTTTTTTCTCGAGAGCAGCATGACAGCCATCGTGACGCAGGCCGCGACCGGCAGCATATATCCGACGATTATGCGCTCTATACCGAAATCAAAGGAATACCAGGCGTACCAGACCGTGCTTATCGCGGCGGAAAAGAACATGCAGAGAGCGGCAGTTATGGCATAAGGCGAATCGGGAGAAAGCGTTCGTCTGTTATACGACATAGTCCTTGCTCCTGTCTTGCGGGCGCGGGCGGCACCGAAAACCTCTCGCATCCCGCGTCAACTGTTTCAACACTATATATTGTACACTATGTTAGAATAAAAGTCAATATCTAGTATTGAAAAGAGCAATTATTTTTCGGAAAAATCTTTCGAAAAGCGGCCCGTGCCCGGGACCGATATTGACCCGGAGACGAAAAAATGATATAATAATACGGTGCCCCTTTATGCCGCCGCGCCGGAGCCCCGGAAGACGCGCGGGGCGGTATACTTCTGGAAGAAAGCTGGACCGTCATGCCGGATATCTCAACCGAAGAGAATAGATACGACGGGAACGAATTCCCGAGGACGTACGTCGAGACCGACGCCGGTGCGCTGCGCCGCAACTACCGGGCGCTCACGTCGCTCTGCTGCGGTGACGGCTGCGCGCCGGTCGCGGTCGTCAAGGCCGGCGCATACGGACACGGGCCCGACATCTGCGTGCCGGTGCTCCTCGAAGAGGGCTGCCGCATGTTTGCCGTCGCGACGGTGCACGAAGCGCTCGAGGTGAGAGATCTCTGTGACAACTTCGGGGCCGACGCCGGCATACTGATCCTCGGACGGTCCGACCCGAGGTTCGCGCCGCTGATCGCGGAGCGGAGGATCGACCAGGCATGCATGTCGTACGGATACGCAAGAGAACTGTCGGACGCGCTGCATGGCGGTACGCTCGGCATACACATAGCGGTCGACACCGGCATGAATCGCATAGGGTTCCCGGCGTTCTGCCCTGAGGACGTGCGCCGCTCGACCGGCGAGATCGTGTCGCTCGGAGCCCTCCCCGGACTTCGCATCGACGGTATGTTCTCGCATTTCGCCAGGGCCGACGACAGGACCCCCGAAGCCGACGCCAGAACGCGCCTTCAGGGCGAGCGCTTCGTCATGCTCTCCGACGCCCTCGCGTCGGCCGGGACCGACCCCGGGATCCGGCATATCTGCAACAGCGCGGCTTCGGTAAGATTCCCCGAATACAGGTTCGACGCCTGCCGCTTCGGCATACTTCTCTACGGACTCGTTCCCTCCCGCGACGTCACGCTGCCCCTCGAGCCCGTCCTCGCGCTTCGGACGCGCGTCGCGCAGGTACATTTACTGCGGAAGGGCGAGGAGGTAGGCTACGGCGGCGCTTTCACCGCCGTGCGCGACTCGGAACTCGCCACCCTGCCCGTCGGATACGCCGACGGCTTCCTGCGCGCCTATTCGGGCGCGGAGATAGTTCTGCGGTCGCCTTCGGGCGAACTGAAAGGCAGAGGGAGGATCGTCGGCAGGATCTGCATGGACATGTGCATGGCCGACGTAACCGGCCTCGGCGCCGCCGAGGGGGACATCGCCACGCTCATCGGCGAGCCCGGACAGCTCGATGCCCTGGCGTCGCTGGCATCCACGATAAACTACGAGTGCGTCAGTCTTTTGTCGTCGAGACTTCCGAGGATCCGGAAGGACTGAACTGACTGATCCTCCGCCCGCGACGGGACCCGCGGACATCCGTCCGGGGCCCGACGCTTCAAAGGGACCGCGACAAATAAAAAGCCCCGCCGGGGCACTTGCTAAACAGCATGTGCTCCGGCGGATTTTTTCAGGCGTATGTTTTTATTATCTCAGCGGCGATCTCGCGCTTCGGCACGCATCTGTCCATCGCCAGCTTTTCGATGTATCTGTGAGCGTCGGGCTCCTCCATCTTCAGGTAGTTGATCAGCAGCCATTTGGCCCGGTTGACCAGCCTGATCTCCTCCATCTTCTCTTCTACCGACACCGTCTTCTGCTCGAAGATGCGCAGCCGCTCCCGGCTGCTCACCATAAAGTCGAGCGCCTCCGAGAAAAGCGGCTTAGGGGTCGGCTTCGACAGTACATAGACCCCGTGCTCGGCTGCCCTGTCGTATATCTCGTCGTAGAATTCGGCCCGCACCGTGATCAGCGGGACGGTGCTTTTCGACTGGCTGCCGATATCCGCGGCGAAGCGCAGGCCGTCGCCGTCGGGCAGCGGGGAGTTGATAATCACGAAATCGAACTGACGCTCCGAAAACATCCTTTTGGCGCTGCTGACATCGGGGACGATCTTCACCGGGTCGAATCTGGACCGGGGCAGGACGGACGATACGGCGGTGTTGAATTTTTCGGACGACGACGTCAGAAGAACGCTGTAGACTCTTTCCTTCAGACTCAACCGCATATCCTCCTTTCCTGTTTTTTCCCCTGTCATGCCGCGGGACTTTCCCGCGCCGGCCGGGCGGAACGCTGCCGGCCGGTCCTTCGCGGCCCGACGCTCAATCTCCGCAGTAACCCGCGATTATCTCCTCCGGGATGACGGAGCGGATGAATCCGCTGTTCCGGGCCGCGGCGCGCGCGGCGTCGAGGCTCAGAGGCAGCGTATCGTATGCACCGGTAACGTCGGCTCCGGCTCTGAAGAGATTGCTGTACGTCGGAGCGGGAGACGGAAGTCCCTCTTCGATGCCCCGGACGGACGCCGCGATGATCAGCGCGAACGCAAGGTAGGGATTCGAAGCAGGGTCGGGCGAGCGCAGTTCGATCCGGCGGTACTCCTCCGGCGCCGCCGGCACCCTGATCAGCAGGGACCGGTTTTCAAAACCCCACGAGATATACTTCGGGGCTCTGTGTTTTCCGAATCTCAGATATGAATTCTCGGTCGGATTGAGGAAAAGCGTCATCTCGCGGATGCGCTCCATGATCCCGGGGATCATGCCCCCGCATTCTCCGCAGCCCGAGTCCGGCTTCACCGAAACGTTCACGTGGAAGCCGTTCCCGGGGGCGTTCTCGAGCGGCTTGGGAGAAAAATCGGCATACAGTCCGTTGCGCCGGGCGACGGTCCGCACCACCGTCCTGAAGGTCTGTGCGTCGTCCGCCGCCGTCAGCGGGTCCGAATACCTGAAATCGATCTCGTTCTGACCGGGTCCCTCCTCGTGATGCGAGCTTTCGGGACAGATGCCCATCTGCTCGAGCGTGAGACAGATCTCACGGCGCACGTTCTCGCCCCTGTCCTCGGGGGCGATATCCATATAGCCGGCGTCGTCGTAGGGAATGAGGGTGCGGCTTCCGTTTTCGTCGAGGCAGAAGAGATAGAACTCCTGCTCCGGTCCGAAGAAGAACCTGTATCCGGCGCCGGCCGCCTTCTCTGTCTCCAGCTTCAGCACCGCGCGGGTGTCGCACGGGAACACCGATCCGTCGGGTTTCACTATATCCGACATCATGCGCACGACCTTGCCGTGCTCCGGACGCCAGGGCATCGGTTTGAGGGTCGACGGGTCGGGTGCCAGGAACAGATCGGACTTCGACTCGTCCCCGAAGCCGGCGACCGACGAAGCGTCAAAAGCTATCCCGTGCTCAAAGGCACGGGGCAGCTCGTCCGCCAGTATGGAGATGTTTTTCTGCTTTCCGAAAATATCGCAGAAGGCAAGACGTATGAATTTCACGTCTTCCTCCCGCACGTATTCGATGATCTCGTCCTTTGAATACATCAATTTCAGCCTCCTTGTTCAGTTAGCCACATACATTCTTTTGTAGGGATTTCTGCTGTCCGGGGTCACAAGGGTAAAGACGGACGCCGTGATCTCCCCGAAGTCAGCTCCGAAGAGCGAGCAGAATTCGCGAATATGATCCGCGCTCTCGCCGAGCCCGTCCCCTTCGATGAGCCTGCAGCTCACGCTGTCCGGGAAACCGGCTTCTCTCATGTCGCCGCGGATGAGCATCTTTCCGCCGTGCATACCGGTGCAGGGATAGTCCCCGACGGTCGGCTGTCCGCCGCAGCCGATCCCGAGCACGGCGATCGTGCCGCCGGCCTGATACTCGCCGAGGAAGCTTCCCGCCCTGCCTCCGATGACTATGACGGGCTTCTTTTCGCCGTATTCCTTCATGTGGATCCCGGCGCGGTATCCGGCGTTGCCCTTCACATAGATCGCGCCTCCGCGCATGGCGTATCCGGCGGCGTCGCCGATATTCCCGTGTACGACGATCTTTCCGCTGTTCATCGTGTCTCCGACCGCGTCCTGCGCGTTTCCGAAGACAGTTATCTCCGATCCGTTCAGATAGGCCCCCAGGGCGTTCCCCGGCGTTCCGTGGATGAAGATCTCCCTGCCAGCGCTGCCTGCCGCGATGAACCGCTGCCCCCTGCAGCCGGTGAGCTCCAGGGCACCCTGAGTATTTCTTACAAGCGCGTTAACGCTCCTGAAATCTGCCCCTTTAATGTCCGTCATATTATTATACCACCTTGCCGAATCTTTTTTTACGTATTTTTGAAGAAAAAATCAGATTGCTCGGTATTTTTTTCATCAGATCGAGGTCGATCTCCGAGAGCGGGACCCTGTTTCTGATCAGGCCGGTGTAGATCCCGGCGCGTTCGGTCTGTCCGACAAGAATGAACCCTGTGAGATATCCGTCCTTCACGTAGAACCGCTTTATGCCGCTCTCTGAGGACATGTCGTCGCATTCGCCGTCATAGCTGCCAGCCGTCATGACGTGAAGTCCGAAGAAGCCTGCCGAATTCATCGGCACGGCGCAGTCGAAGTCCTCCTCTCCGCCGGCCATGTTCACGCCGGCCGCGTGTCCCTGCATATAGGCGTTCGGAAGTATCGCCAGCACTCTGCGCGCGCCGCTCGAGATGTCGGTGCACTCGGTACAGTCGCCCGCCGCGTACACGAACGGCAGCGAAGTTTCTCCCCTCCCGTTCACGGATATGCCTCTGCCGCATTCTCCTCCGGCGTCCTTCACGAGCGATATGTTCGCCCGGACTCCCACCGCGAGCACGAGGACGTCGAACTTCACTTTCCTCCCGCTGCGCATGAGCGCGGTGTTTCCGTCGAATCCGGTCGCGCTGTCGGAGAGCATGAACTCTATTCCCATCTCTTCGATGTGCTTCTGCACGAAGGCGGCGCATCCGGAGTCGAGTATGCTCGACAGTATCCTGTCGGCCAGGTCGCACACGGTGATCTTACCGGCGAGCCCGTGCAGGCCCTCGGCGCACTTGAGTCCGATAAGTCCTCCCCCGACGATCAGGACCGACGATTCCCCTGTGACGGCGTTCTTCAGCGCTTCGGCGTCGTCGAGCGTCATGAAGGTGAACTTCTTTTCAACGGTCTCGAGGCCGGAAAAGGGCGGCACGAAGGGAGACGAGCCCGTCGCGACGCACACCGAACCGTAGTTCAGTTCCTCCCCGCCTTCGAGCACGACGCTCTTTTTCACGGGATCCAGCGACACGGCCTTTTTTCCGTAAATCACCCGGCAGCCGTTCCTTTCATAGAAGCCTTCGTCCCTGTAGTTCATCTTTCCGGGGGCGGTCTTCCCTTCGAGCATGTAGGAGATGAGCGGCCGGCAGTAGACCGGATGCCTCTCTTCCGATACGACGGTGATCCTGCCCTCAGAGTCGGCGCTCCGAATGCCTTCGATGCATCCGGCGGCGGCGACGCCGTTTCCTATTATCACATATTCATTCATTCCGCTCACTCCTCCGCGTAGACTATCGCCCGGTTGGGGCAGCCGCTGACACAGGCCGGCGTGCCTCCGTTCTCTGTGCAGAGCTCGCACTTCTGCATGATGCCGTCTTCGCCGGGAGACAGCGCTCCGTACGGGCAGACGAGCACGCAGGTAAGACAGCCGACGCACTTTTCCCTGTTTATGACGGTCACTCCGTCCCGCTTGGAGATCGCGCCCGCTATGCAGCTCTTCACGCAGAGAGGGTCGGTGCAGTGCCGGCAGGACACCGCGAACGTGATCCCTTCCTTTTCGTCTCCCTCGACGTGTATCCTGGGAAAGATCCTCTTTCCGCGGAGTCCGGCGATATCCGAAAGCCCCGAATTCGCGAAGGCGCAGTTGTATTCGCACAGATGACACCCGAGGCACCATTCTTCGTTGACATAAACACGTTTCATTTCCTGTGATCTCCTCCTACGTACTCCGTATCCGGCAGTCCGTGCGGCGCCGGGATCCCGCTTCGCGCCGTCATTCGCCGGCGTGGGCTATGCCGAGTATCGACAGCTCTTTTTCGCAGAGGCCCACGCCCCTGAGCATGAGCCTGTTGCCTCTGAGCGCCTCGATCGAATTGATCCCCATGCCGCCCATGATCTCCATTATCTCATAGCGCCACGCGTTCATCAGATTGACGAGCCGCTCGCTCCCGATCTCGGGATTGAGCCGCCGGACGAGGTCGGGACGCTGCGTCGCGATGCCCCAGTTGCACTTTCCGCTCTGGCAGGTGCGGCAGAGGTGGCAGCCGAGCGCAAGCAGCGCCGCCGTGGCGATGTAGCAGGCGTCGGCGCCGAGCGCGACGGCCTTTATCACGTCCGCCGCGCTCCTGATCGACCCTCCGGCCACCAGCGACACGCGGTTTCTTATGCCCTCTTCCCTGAGGCGCTGATCGACGGCCGCGAGAGCCAGTTCGACCGGTATGCCGACGTTGTCCCTGATGCGGGTAGGCGCGGCCCCGGTGCCTCCGCGGAAGCCGTCGATCGCGATGATGTCCGCCCCGCTGCGTGCGATCCCGCTCGCTATGGCGGCGATGTTGTGGACAGCCGCCACTTTGACTATGACCGGTTTCGTGTAGTCAGTCGCTTCCTTTATCGAGTAGACCAGCTGGCGGAGGTCCTCGATCGAGTAGATGTCGTGATGCGGAGCCGGGGATATCGCGTCGGTGCCCTCGGGGATCATTCGCGTCCTCGAGACGTCTCCGACGATCTTGGCGCCGGGCAGATGTCCTCCGATACCGGGCTTTGCGCCCTGACCCATCTTGATCTCGACCGCCGCGCCTGCGCTCAGATAGTCCTCGTGCACGCCGAAACGCCCCGACGCCACCTGCACCACCGTGTTTTTCCCGTAGCGGTAAAAGTCCTCGTGCAGTCCGCCCTCGCCGGTGTTGTACATTATTCCGAGCTTCTCGGCCGCCGCGGCGAGCGAGGCATGGGCGTTGTAGCTGATCGAGCCGTAGCTCATCGCCGAGAACATCACCGGCATCGAAAGGTCGAGCTGGGGAGGCAGCTTCCGGTCGATCCGCCCGTCTTCGTCCCTCTCCACCCTGTCGGGCTTGGCGCCGAGAAAGACTCTCGTCTCCATCGGTTCCCTCAGCGGGTCGATCGGGGGATTCGTCACCTGTGACGCGTTGATCAGGATCTTATCCCAGTAGACAGGGTAATTCTTCGGGTTTCCCATCGAGGACAGCAGCACGCCGCCGCTGTTCGCCTGCTTGTAGATCTCTTTTATAGTATCCGACTGCCAGTTGCCGTTCTCCCGGAGGGCGCAGTCGCTCTTTCTGATCTTCAGCGCCCTCGTCGGGCAGAGCGAAACGCACCGCTGGCAGTCGACGCACTTTGATTCGTCGCTCAGCATGACGCCGCGCTCCGGATCGTAGCGGTGGACTTCGTTGGAGCACTGCCGCTCGCATACCCTGCAGGCTATGCACCTGTTTTCGTTCCTTACAACTTCGAATTCGGGATATATGAATTCGACGCCCATCAGAAGGCACCTTCTTTCACTTTGACTATGACAGGCTCTCCGCCCGCCGGTGCGAACACGTTTTCGGCGTCGGGCTCCATCGTGCGGACCGAAGCCTCCTCGCTCGCGATGTATACCATGTCGTCCTTCTCTCCCACCGTCATCGAACGGAGCTTGAGCCTGTCGTTGAGCGCCATGATGCCGCCCGTGAACCCCATCACGATCGAAAAGGGTCCGGTGACGAGCAGGCTCGGAAAGACCGTCCTGAGGTATTTCATCTCCTCCGCCGCGTCTCCGCCCGACTGTCCTATCTTCTTCCAGAAGGGAGCGGCGACGACAGCCGCGGCCTCCCGCAGAGTGAGCTTCTGCACGCGCGTGAGATAGTCCATGATGTACGTTATCACTTCGGTGTCGGTCTGGAGCGTGCACCTGTAGCCGTACATCTCGATGAACCTGCGGTTGGCGTCGTAGGACGATATCTCGCCGTTGTGGACCACCGAGCAGTCGAGCAGGGTGAAGGGATGCGCTCCTCCCCACCAGCCCGGCGTGTTCGTCGGGTATCTGCCGTGGGCCGTCCAGGCGTATCCCTCGTATTCGTCGAGCCTGTAATACACTCCTATGTCCTCGGGATATCCGACGGCCTTGAAAGTGCCCATGTTCTTGCCGCTCGAGAACACATAGGCTCCCTTCATCTCCGAATTGATCTTCATGACCGTCCGCACGACGAACTCCTTTTCATCGATCTGCAGGCTGCGGAGCACCGACGGCAGCGGCACGGCGAAGTAGCGCCAGATGATGGGCTCGTCGGTTATCTCCGGCATCTTGCGCGTCGGGACGGCCCCGGAACCGACGATCTCGAAGTGCTCGCGCAGGAAGGCCTCGCAGTCCTTGCGCGTGGCGCGCGAATCGAAAAACATATGAAAAGCATACTCGTCCCTGTGTTCGGGATATATGCCGTAAGCGGCGAATCCTCCGCCGAGGCCGTTCGATCTGTCGTGCATCGGCTTCATCGCCTCCGTGATCAGCTCTCCCGTGAACCTCCGGCCCTCTCTTGATATTGCCGCCGCTATCGCGCAGCCCGACGGGATCCTGATCTCGCCTTCTTTTTTCATTTGTCCGAAAACCGCCTTTCTTTTCCGGAAATGCTCCGGAAAACAAAAAAGCGCCATTTTTGCGCGGTTTCCCGCGAAAAAATGAACGCCTTTGCTCACTTGCGTGATATTATACACCATCGGGAGCAAAATGTCAAGCCCCGCGGCGTCAATTAAACCCCTGCCGGCCGCTCACCTGTTCTCCGCTTCCACCCGGATCGTCTTTTTTTCGACACCGGTGTAAAATCCCGAGGCGTCGAACTCGTCCTGACTTTTATAATAGAAGGCGGTCAGGTCGATGTGATCGATCTCGTAGCAGCGGTTGCGCAGTGTGATCTTTATGTCGGTCATGAATATCTCCGGAGTCATCTCGGGCTGGGTGATGTGGACGGCGTCCGGACGGTGGATCTCGTCGTACAGGTAGAGTTCGAAATAATCCTCGTGAAGGAAGGTCTGGTCGGGGCGCGTCACCGTGAACGAGACCACGTCGCCGGTCTTCGTGATTATATCCAGCTGGTATCCTGTCTTGTAGTCTTCGAGTCCCGCGGCTTTGCGCATCGCGTCGTATTCGCGGGCCCATGCCGAAGTCCCGTAGGAGGTCGAAAAGGTAAGCTGTTCCTCGTTCGATGGAATGACGAAGAAGTAGGTGGTGTCGCAGATGAGATTGACGATCCCCTGGCTCTGATATGTCCACCAGTCCCGTCTCCAGTGTCCTGCGGCAATGTCCGAGTCGTTTACCGGCCAGTAGCTTTTATAGGTATCCGCCCGGGTAAAGACCCGGCTTGATGCCTTATGGACAAATATTCCCATCGGAAACACCGGTTCGGGAGGAGGCGGGAGCGTCGTCTCTTCCGCAGTCGTCGCCTGCGCAGTCGTCTCCGGAGTCGTCTCCTCAGCCGTCGTCTCCGGGGCGGCGGTCTCCTCCGTCGTCTGATCAACGGAGGGGGCGGGAGGGACCGTCGTCTCCGCCGGAGCGGCTGCAGTATCCGAAGCGGTACCGTCGGACGTGTCAGCGGGAACGGGACCGGGGTCACTGCGTGAGAGGGAAACGGCCGTGATTATCAGCACCACGACAAGGGCGGCAATGATAAACAACCAGGAGATCGCGAAGATCCTGCCGGAATCTTTTTTCATCAGCTGCCCCTCCCTAAAAACCCGACAGCAAGGTCGGCGTTGTTCGAAAGGATCGCGTCGATACCCAAAGACAGGGCGGCGGCGTATTCCTCCGGCGTTTCGGCGTGGAAAAGATTGACTCCGATCCCTTCGGCGTGGAGACGTTCCACCGTTTCCGCCGTGTACAGACCGCTCCAGAGCTGGGCCCTGAAGCAGCCGTGGATCTTTGCCGAATCGATCACGTCAAGGGTGTCGCGGGGC
>JAEEGL013624756.1_pt1 | contig 23476 bp, 14 predicted proteins | sample 9134231 | NCBI WGS metagenome assembly JAEEGL01 (sample SAMN16246548, study PRJNA631951) | gut metagenome | biome: gut microbiome; feature: rumen; material: fiber-attached | host: Bos | place: Iran: Karaj | collected 2018-10
GCAAGATCTACCCGAGGCTTGTGAACTCCGAGACCAGCAAGGAGTATCTGGATACCCGCCCTCACACTGAGGTGGAGGATCTTTCCATGGTCTATGCGATCCGTATCAACGAGAACAGCACTGGCTTCGCCGAGGCTGTGATCGATTACGATCTCGTAAAGATGTGGGGCGTCGATCTCGAGGAGCTCCACAAGGCGGCCATGAGCAATATTGAAGCCCACGATCCGATCTTCGTCGGTCTCGAAGATGCCATGTTCGGTCAGTATCCGAATGGAGAAGAGCCTACATTCGATCTCGATTCCTTCGAAACGGACAGTCCCCTACCCCTGTACATGCTGACCAACAAGCAGAAGACCAAGGGGGCCGTCATGGCACTCTGCTCCAAGTTCATGGATCAGATCACCGCCAAGTTCGGCGAGGTCTACGTTCTCCCCTCCTCCGTGGATGAGGTTCTGATCATGCCGAAGTCCGCGGTTGCCGACCATGAGATGGATCTTCAGGATCTTGCCCGTATGGTCCAGCAGGTCAACATCGAGGCTGTAAGACCCGAGGATCGCCTGTCTGACAATGTTTACGAGTACGATCCCCAGTCCCAGAGCCTCAAGCTCGCCTGCGTCGGTCCGCAGCAGGCTTCCGGTATGGAGATGTGAGTCTCAAGTGCCTGAATATTGGCTTTAAGCAATAGTTTCGCCCTCTCTGCAACTGGAAATAGTTGCAGAGGGGGCGTTTTTAGTTTGTTTACAAAGAAAAGTTCGAGGATGATATGTATAGTGGTATAATTTATTTGACTGTACGACCGACTATGGGTGTAACAGCGAGAACTTAATAAGGAGAGTTTGTCACGTGAGAGAATTTACGGCTATCAGCCTGTTCGCTGGAGCTGGCGGTCTCGATATGGGATTTGAGAGAGCTGGTTTCCGGACGATTTGGGCTAATGACTTTGAAGCGGATGCCTGTAAAACTCATGAGAACTGGAGCACTGCGAATGTAGTATGCGGAGATGTTGCCAAAATCGACGCTTCTGATATCCCAGATGCAGATATAATGTTGGGAGGGTTCCCTTGCCAAGGTTTTTCTCTGAGTGGTCCGCGCAAAATTGACGATTCACGTAATGTTTTATACAAGCATTACGTAAGGATTGTAAAAGCGAAAAAACCTCTTATGTTTGTAGGTGAAAATGTAAAAGGCTTACTGACTATGGGGAATGGAGCAATTATCGACGCCATCATTGAGGATTTTTCACGTTGTGGCTACGATGTTTATTACAAATTGCTTAACGCGAAGGATTATGAGGTTCCGGAAGACAGAGAACGTGTGATCATAGTGGGATTTCGCAAGGATTTATGTATTAAGTCCTTTGAGTTTCCTGCTCCACGAGGTTTTACCGTAACCATGAGAGAAGCATTGAAAAATTTGAAGGAACCAACTCCTGATGAAATATGCGATGCTCCTTATAGCAGTCGCTATATGAGCAGAAATCGCAAACGCGGATGGGATGATGTTTCGTATACTATACCTGCGATGGCAAAGCAAGTTACTTTGTGGCCGGGTTCTCCTGATATGAAAAAGATTGATACAGATCTTTGGGAATTTGGGAATAACGGCAAAACAAGGAGGTTCAGCTGGCGAGAAGCTGCGGCTATTCAAACATTTCCAACCAATCTTGAGTTTTATGGTGATTTGACATCGAAATATAAGCAGATTGGTAATGCCGTGCCAGTAAAACTGGCTGAAATCATTGCAACGCATCTATATGGGGTGCTGACAAACGCACTTCAAAATGGAGTCAGGAAGTCAGACTGAAACAGGAAAAGCATTTGAGTATGCATGTGCTTTTTCTATTCAAGATGAGTATCAAAAGCGAGGCGCAACGGTTGAACTTGAGAATAGTCCTCAAGTAGAAACTGCTGCGCGTTGTTTTTCTTATCTTGATGCTTTTAAGAAAGCGGATTATCTTAAGGGGGCCCGTGCAGCAATACGTATAATTGATAGACTTGAACCTATGCTCTCGCAAGTAAAAGACCGTCTTCAGCTAAGACTATTGGCTGACAAGGAAGGAATGTCAGGAGATGTTCGTGATGTTGTTTGTTCTACGGATACATGGGAAATAGGATTATCATGCAAACACAATCATGACGCGGTCAAACACTCTCGTCTTTCGGATACTATTGATTTTGGAATGCAGTGGTTTGGCATTCCCTGTTCACCAGATTACTTTTCTGAAGTATGTAAGGTGTTTACTCCGCTTAGAAAAATACGTGATGAAAGCAAAGCTAACGGACATCCAGTGCTTTGGACAGAACTCCCGGACAAGGAAGAATCTATATATGTTCCAATTCTTGAATCGTTTATTGGGGAACTTCGGCGACTTGATCAAGCCAATCCCAAAACCATTCCTGCTTTGTTAGTAAAGTACCTAATTGGAGAAAAGGACTTCTATAAAGTAATAACAAATGATGCTAAAAGATATACTCAAGTTGAGTCAGTGAATATTCATGGATCCTTAAATAGATCTTATAACGGGAAAGAACCTATAATCAATTTACCCAAGATGAGATTGCCAACGAAATTTTATGAAATCGGATTTAAGGAGAATACTAGGAATACTATTGTTATCGTATGTGATGAAGGCTGGAATTTTTCGATGAGAATTCATAATGCTAGTTCCAAGGTTGAGCCTTCATTGAAATTTGATGTTCGTTTGATAGCGATGCCTGCTTCGATTATTACGCAAATAGAACCATGGGATTGAAAGGAGAATTGGCTTATGTATGAAATCCGACCAGAAACAATTAAAACGTTTATCACAGATAGAAACGTTAAGCTTCCGAGGTTTCAGAGAAAACAAACTTGGGATGAAAAAAAGAACTTTCAGCTCTGCATTAGTCTGTTTAAAGAATATCCAATTGGGGTATGTATTTTGAGTGTTGATGAAAGCAAAGGAAAGACTGTTCGCTGGCTTCTTGATGGTCGTCAAAGAAAAAATGCACTCCAGAGTATGTATGATGATCCAGAAAACATATATTATTGGGCAAAAAAATTCATAGGATTTAAGAATTCTGATCAGCCAAATGAAATAGATGAAAAATTCTGGGCAAAAATTAACGAATATATCGAAGCAGATGATGAAGAAGATGCCCAAGAACCTGAAGTTGATGATAATTCTGAACCGTTGAGTTCTAACGACGAGGAAGATACAGAACTCAGTCCAGAAGTTTATGGGTTACAATTCTTATTAGACATTATCAAAATAGTACATAATAAGCAAATAAAGAATACAGGATTTACCAAACCGTTTGATTTCATTAAGACTGTGTCGAGGTTGCCATATGTTGAAAGTGGGAATAAACTGAATTCTCGTAAAGTAAAGACCTTTATTGATGAGTACAGAAAGTATTGTGATGATGATTCACGAGATTATGAGAAGCCCGATTCTTTTATCTGCTATGTAGGCTCGAGATGTACTGTAACTGATGAAACAAAGTTCAAAAAACAAGTTAAAGATACTTGGAAATCCATAATGGAGAGAATACTTATTGTTGACAAGATTGATAGTATGCTTGCTAACAGTAAAATAGGAATGATTGAGGTGAAAAACCTCAATCCATCTGATTCACAGAAGATATTCAATATTATTAATTCTGAGGGAGAAAAACTTACATCTGTTGAAATTCTTTCTGCAAAGCCTCATTGGAATGTAAAAATAGATTATCCTAGTCCTGAAGCTAAAGTTGCAATTGAAGAACTATACCAGAAAATAGGAACTGTGCAGGAGGATACTGTGCGATGGGATCTTCCAGCAACATTGGTGCGCAGAATTGGAAAAAACATGGTATTAAAAGAGTTTGCAGACACGAAAACAGACTTTGAAAAAGAGCTTACAATTGGCTTCAAGATTTGTGCAGCACAGTTCGTTAATGGCATAAAAAAAGAGAGCATTGAAAAACTCGGAAAGAAAAGCGATATAAAATGGGAAGAAGATGTTGAGAGTTTCATTATAGAACTAAAAAGAATGTTGAAGTTAATTAGTTCTTTCTCATACTTCAAATTCTTTAATACATGGAATGCATCCATGATGGAACTGACTAGCGAAGCGGTCGCAGTTAATTTTATATCAGTCGTGTATAAGGATTGGGAACGGAAAGGAAAACCTGAGTTTGATAGCAAAGCAAAACAGTTTCAAAGAAACTGCTTTATTCTTTGGGATAAACTGATATATGAATATCTAAAAAAGCAATGGAGAGGAGCTGCTGACCAAAAAACTGCGGACAACCTGAATAATTTGGCTAGTGAACCAGATATGTTTGTCCCAATAACTAAAGAAAAGTGGTTGGAATTGCTTGAACAGATTTTTACAGAAAGTGCTATAGAAAACATAGGGATTTCTATGGCTCTGATGAAGCCTGTTCTGTATCATATGTATTGTATGAATAATATCTCAGCGCCAGATACTCAATATGCAATTGATGTTGATCACATTATTCCCCAGACTCTCTTTATGCAATCTTCTATCACAAATAAAGATGTAATCAAAGATAATCCATTAAATCTTGCTTTGTTACCCAAAGATGAGAATATATCCAAGAGTAATAAACGATTGATTGAGATTACGAATCCTTGGCTAAAAAAACAGATTGAAAAGTACGAGTTTATACCTGAAGATAAATTTGCTGAGTTTTCTTCTGTAACGTCATATGAGAACCTGTTTGAATATCGAAAGAAGTATTTCATAGATGCATATACTACAGGAAGAGACTCAATACTAAACGAGTGATAATCAGTAACATATGGAAGAAGGTGTTCCTTGTGAGCATACCATTTGAAAAACTGCATTCAGCAGATTTGATTGTAGATACAATTTACCATGGTGGAAAAGTGAATGGAAAGGGCGCTGAAGTTCTTTCTAAACTAATGCCAGGATGTAGCAATTCTGGAGGCTTCCGAAAGATAATGCGAAAAGATGGTAGTGGGCTTCCGGCTTACGTTGTTCTTTATACATCGATGACCGAACTGGCTTGGCCGGATTATTTGGATGTGGAAACGGGGATTTTTCGCTATTACGGAGACAATCGGATTCCAGGAAAGTCTCTGCTTGATACCCCCAGGAAAGGCAATCAATTATTAGAATTTGTTTTCGAGTGTTTGAATAGCAAGGATGGATCTATAAGAAATATCCCGCCCTTCTTTATTTTTAAGAAAACTGGAAATGGTTGGGATGTGCAATTTCTTGGGTTAGCTGCTCCGGGTAATCCGAAGCTTTCTCCGGATAAAGATCTCGTTGCGTTTTGGAGAACGATTGATGACCAACGCTTTCAAAACTATGAAGCATATTTCACTGTCTTAAACACTGTATTCCCTATCGATCGGCGTTGGCTTGAAGCATTGATTTATGATCACGAGAATAGCTTGAAATATGCACCTTCTGTTTGGAAACGTTTTATACAAAAAGGAAGGGATGGCATTGATGCTTTAAAAGCTGGCAAAGTATTTGAGGTACCAGATAGATATACACAACTACAGAGTGACAACGAGGGGACACTATGCTTGCGGAAAATTCGCGAACATTATCACGATAATCCATACGGGTTTGAGAAATGTGCAAAATCCATCGTTGAAAAGATGGATGACGGGTTCAAAGATTTCGTTCTGACACGTCCGTGGCGTGATGGAGGCAGAGATGCATTAGGCTCCTATGTTATTGGATTAGGAAGTAAGGCTAATCCCCCACTTAAAATTGAATGTGCGCTAGAGGCTAAATGCTACAGAGAGAATAACTCAGTTGGGGTTAAAGAAATGTCGCGTCTGATTTCTAGGATACGTTATCGACAATTCGGAATAATGCTTACTACTAGTTATGTTAACAAACAGGCATATTCAGAAGTTATAGAAGATGGACATCCTATTCTTATTGTTACAGCAAGTGATATTGCCAGAATCTTAAGAATTAGTTCTATCACGAGCGGAGATATTGATGAATGGCTCAGCATTCTTGATCAAGAAGACATAGACTCGCGCAGATTAGTATCAAACACATAGTTGTGTGATGATAACTTCTTTCAAGATAATAATCTTGTTTCAGTGAGGGGCAAATGTTTAAATGAACAGAAATGAACAAAAGAGTCTATCATTATTGGTTTCAAATCCCGAACTTGCTACTGAATGGGATTATGATAAAAATATACCACTTACCCCCCAAGACGTAACTGCCGGGATGATTAAAAAAGTCTGGTGGAAGTGTTCTGCTGGACATCAATGGAAAGCTTCAATAAATAATCGTGCGCGAACAAACGGGAATACGGGATGCCCCTATTGTTCTGGACGCAAACCGATTCAAGGAAAGACTGATTTAGCAACGCTACATCCTGATTTAGCCCAAGAGTGGGATTATGAGAAAAACGCCCCGCTTACTCCGGAAGAAGTCTCGGCAGGTTCAAACAAAAAAGTTGGATGGAGGTGCAAGAATGGACATACTTGGGAGGCTATAATAAGTAGCCGGAGCAAAGGTAATGGATGCGCTGTTTGTTCGGGTCGTAAAGTCTTAGTAGGTTACAATGATTTATCTACTACGCATCCTTCTATTGCAAAAGAGTGGGATTATGAACGAAATGGTGATTTGAAGCCAACTGATGTTACCTCAGGATCTGGGAAAACAGTGTGGTGGATATGTAAAAATGGACACGAGTGGAAAAGCAAAATCTACCATCGATCAAAGGATCACGGGTGCCCATATTGTTCAGGAAGAAGAGCCATTTCGGGGATGAATGATTTTGAATCGATCTATCCCAAGTTGGCTTCGGAGTGGAATTATTCTAAAAACGGAGATAGAAACCCTTCGGATTTTACAAAAAGATCTGGACAAAAAGTTTGGTGGGTATGTAATAGAGGACACGAATGGGAAGCTTCAATGCATAATCGCACAGGTGGTCATGGCTGTCCTTATTGCGCCGGATTAAAAGCTATAGTTGGTGAGACTGATCTAGTAACACTTGATCCGGGTTTCCTTAAGGAGTGGAACTATAAAAAGAATAATGATATCTCTCCGAGCGAGTTAACCATCGGTTCTGGGAAAAAGGTCTGGTGGATATGTGACAAAGGACACGAGTGGAAAGCTACGATTTCCGATCGTTCGAGGGGAAATGAATGTCCGCGATGTCAATATAGTGGAACTTCGAAACCTGAACAAGGCATAGTATTCTATTTGTCTCAATGTTGCAGAGTTGAATCACGTGTTTCTATCAACAAGAAGGAAGTAGATGTGTATTTACCAGAATACGGTATTGGAATTGAATATGATGGACGTTATTATCATCAGAACGCTATCGCGAAGGAGAAGAATAAAGATGTTGAAGTATCAAAAGCGGGTGTAACTCTATTTCACATTAAAGAATCAAGTCATAATCAGATTGAAGATAAGATCATAAGCTTTGATACAGACTATATGGGTCCTAATTATGTATGGGCCCTAAAATCCTTATTTGAGATGATTTCCAAACTCACTGGAAATGACGATATCAGAAAGATAAACATTGATATTGATCGGGATATGATTAGAATTCGTGAACAATATGCGCTAATCCAAAGAGAAAACAGCCTTGCGACGAAGTTCCCTGAAATAGCTCAAGAATGGAACAATGAGAAGAATGGAATATTGCAGCCAAGCATGTTCTTTCCGGGATCCGTCGAGAAAGTGTGGTGGAAGTGTTCAAAAGGTCATGAATGGCAAGCTGTGATTTATAGCCGAGTAGAGGGTACGGGATGTCCATATTGTTCTGGAAGATTTGCAATTCGAGGTCAAACTGATTTAAATACTCTTTATCCTGAAATAGCTAAAGAGTGGAATTACGAGAAAAACGGGAGTTTGACTCCTTCCAATTGTACAGTTAGTTCTGGGAAAAAAGTATGGTGGAAATGCTCCGAAGGGCATGAATGGCAAATTGCACCACGAGATCGAACTCGCGGAAGTGGTTGTCCAGTGTGTGCTGGGAAAAAGGTGTTAGAAGGATATAACGATTTAGCAACACTGTCTCCAGAACTAGCTAAAGAATGGAATTATGAAAAGAATGGTCGGCGTTTGCCTTCTGAATATACCAAACGATCTGGTCAAAGAGTATGGTGGAAGTGCGCAAAAGGTCATGAATGGGAATCTGTTATTGCAAATCGCACGGGCGGTCGTGGATGCCCATATTGCGCTGGAAAAAAAGTGCTTCCTGGGTATAACGATTTGGCAACAGTATCACCTGAACTGGTCAAAGAATGGAATTATGAAAAAAACAAAGGTACAAACCCATCGGATTTTACTGTTGGTTCTGGGAAAAAAGTATGGTGGAAATGCTCCGAAGGTCATGAATGGGAATCGATTATCTCAAATCGCACGGCTCATGGGAAAGGATGTCCGTATTGCGCTGGTCTCAAAACTATTCCGGGCAAGAATGATATAGCTTCACTGCTTCCAGGATTAGTAGAAGAGTGGGATTATGAGAAAAATGGGAATGTGAAGCCTTCTGAAGTCATGGCCGGCTCTGGTAAAAAAGTGTGGTGGAAATGTTCCGTTTGTGAATATGAGTGGAAAGCCTCTCCAGCAAGTCGTTCCAGAGGTACTGGATGCCCATGTTGCGCTAAAAACATACAAAAAAAGGTGTTGTGCGTTGAAACAGGTGTTATCTATAGCAGCTTATCAGAAGCTAGACGCCAAACTGGCGCAAAAAACATTTCGCTCTGTTGTCAAAATAACAAGAGGAGATCTGGTGGATTCCATTGGGCATATTATGAATCAAAGGAATGATATTTTCTTTCAGCGTCCACGAGATTTAGATTGCGCAAATTGGCATGTGTTGGGCGTGACGCATTAGGATAGATTTCTATCTCTGAGGTAGATGCGAATTGATTAGAATGCTTTTTAAAAGATTGTTTACATATTTGTTTCTGCGTGATTGTCTTCAGATTGTATAATAATTGTATAGAATTCTGTTGTGTTGGGGTAAGCAATTGCTAAGGTGATGAAAAAGGAAACCCAGCAGAGAGAGGCACTTATGGCAATACATATGAGTATACGACTTGCATGGCACAATGATGGGTGGAATGGTCACATTTGCAAAAAACCATGTGAAAATTCATATTGTGTCGGAGAACACTCGTATCCAGGTGATTTGATTGCAAGTACGAGAAATCTTGAATTTGAAACGGCACATGCCGGTGAACCTTGTTGTGATTATCCCTGTTCAGTTGCCTGTGGACTTAGTGTAAATGCATTTGGCAACGATACTGTTAAAGTAAAAGTCGATATACCTGATTTCTGGAAAAAAGGATCTGCAGAGCCTGTAATTCTTTCTCTTCCCCCTCATACAGTATGTACATGGTGTTATGAACAGATGTATAACGAAGATGCTGAGTATAAGGGAGATCTGAATCTCAAATATGATTATTCTCAGCGAAAGGCGGGTGCAGAGAAGTATTTCTCCCAGTTTGAACCGGGAAAATCATTGATATTCTACTATGCCGGCTATAGCAACCCATTTTGCGAAAACGAAGAGAACAACTATGTTGTAGTTGGCGTTTCGCGTGTGAAGAAGATTGAACCAACTTATTACTATAACAATGCAAGTAAAGAAGTACAGGATCGATACGCTGGAGGATTTGTATGGCAACGACCGGTGACTTCTTCATATCCAGAAGAGGGCTTCTGCATTCCTTATTGGAAATACATGGATAATGAAGATATACTTGAACGCCTCGTATTGAAACCTCAAAACAGAACCCCCTTCAAATACGGAAGCCGTGAAGTTGGTAATGATGATGCTATCGAGGTTGTGAACCAGCTTTTGGCAATCGTAGACGTATTAATCGAAATTGGTGATGATACAGAGGATTGGAATTACAGGAAAAACTGGCTTAATAGCGTCTTGAATGAATTGTGGACGGCTCGAGGACCATTCCCTGGATTCCCTTCTGTGCTTGAGTATGTTGGTCTGCCTGAGCTTGTTTCGAGTTATACGGCTCTTTCTACAGATGTCCAAATGAAAGAATTTCGCGAGACTGTATCCTCCCTGCTTGATGGTGAAGTTGACGAAATTATGGGAACAACCATAGAAAAAAACACGCTTAAAAGAGTAAGGCGAGAGTATCAATTGCTAGGTGCTGAGAAGATAGCGTTGTTGTTTGATGTTCTCGTTCGATTCGATCTGAGTGCAGATCAGATAAAGGCTATTGTCGACGATGACAGGGAGAATGTTTCTATTACTGCTACAGTAGAAAAGATGATTGAAAACCCATACGTCATATTTGAGCAATATGTAGGGATTAATCCGGATGACACTATTCCCTTCTACAAAATCGATAATGGTGTTATTCCTTCTCCGGAATACGGAATCCGCGAAATACTTGATAATGGTGCTACTGAACGGTTAAGAGCGTTTTGTGTCGATGAACTTAATCGTATCCCTGCGCATTCGTTTGGTAAAGCGATTACCATACTTCAGAGAGTTAATGCAAGAATAGATCGCTTGCCAGATTGGAAAAAGCATGTCTACAGATTACAAAACTTCGACATCGAAACTGATATCCTTGATGAAGCTCTTGAAAGAAGAATCAATAATGGCGAATTGTATCTATATTTGAAATCTGTTTATGAAGACGAGCGAACAATTGAGAAAACCTTGCGGACTCTTGCAGATAGAGCTGATATTCCTCTTAGGATGGCGATTACTCCTGAAAAGTTCAAAGAGTCCCTAAGGGTGACTGGTTCGCCTCTGGAAAAGAAGGCCGCTAAAGAATATGACGAGATTTTAGATCATCAGGCCGATATTTGTATGCAGATATTCACGAAGCCATTATGTGTCCTATCTGGTGCTGCAGGAACCGGAAAAACTACTGTTATCAGAGCTATTCTTGAGAATATAGACCGAGTTCATGGGAGTGGCACAAGTTTCTTGTTAATGGCACCTACCGGCAAAGCTGCCGAAAGAATTAAGACTCAGACAGGAAAACAATCAAAGACGATACATTCTCATTTGGCAAAGAACGGCTGGATAAATAAGAACTTCACTCTGAAACGCTTTGGAGGTGCTATCGGGCAGGATTATAACACAATCATTATTGATGAGTGTTCTATGATAGATTTAAATCTATTTGCGACTCTCTTGAAATCCATCAATTGGAATAGCGTTCAGAGATTAATTCTTATAGGTGATCCTAATCAATTACCTCCCATTGGACGAGGGAAAGTGTTTTCTGAAACTATTGAATGGTTGAAGGAAGATCACCCAGACAATGTTGGAACGCTCAAAGACAATATTAGGCAGCTATTGAATACTGTTGAGGATAAAGGTCATGGAATACTTAATCTGGCTGAGCTGTTCATACAAGAAAATCAGCGAACCGACGATACCAAAGCTGTTTCTTTACTGAAAGAAAAAAAGGAGACAATGTTTGAAAATATTGTCGAAAATGGTAATGGCGATATAGATCAAGACCTTGGAGTGTTTTTCTGGACAGAACAAGAGGAACTTGAACAGCTTCTTAAGAATGTCATGATTCGAGATATAAAGAAGTACACCGGCAAGAATAAAGCAGACGAGAAAGAAGCTGTTGATAAACTTTGGTTCGAAATGATAAGAAACAAAGATGGTACAAGTAATCCCGAAATCATACAGGTTATTTCTCCATATCGTGGAGAGTTTTACGGAACTGGTTCGTTGAATCTTTTTTTGCAAAACTCGTTCAACTCATACTGGAGTAAGAAGAAACTTGATGGTGTTGGCTACTATGACAAAGTTATTCAGTTTAGAAATCGACCGCAATCAGATCCAGCATACGCCTACAATGGGTTGAGCCATAAAACCGAAAAAGCAGAGATATATAATGGCGAGATAGGCATTTCTATGGTCCATGGGCTCGATGCATTTGCCAAAGACGGCAAACAACCAAAGTTCAAATGGCAAGGAAGTATCGAGCGTTTGCAGGTTTCGTTTTCTGGAAAATCAAGAAAGAACCTGCGATACAATTATGGCAAAAACCTTGGAAGAGATGCTGATGGAAAGAATATAAAGGAGCAAAAAGTTCTGGATAATCTTGAACTTGCATATGCAATCAGTGTCCACAAATCACAGGGGTCCGAATTTGACTATGTGTATATTGTTATACCTCATCGAGACAGCCATCTGCTCACGATGGAATTACTATACACAGCAATAACTCGAGCTCAGAAAAAAGTTACGATCTTTCTTCAGAAAGATATTGGTACTCTCACATCAATGAGCCGTACTGACAAATCTGCCATACTTAAGATAAATTCTTCTGTTTTTAAGTTTGCCCCCCTTCCAGATGAACTCCTGTATGCAGGAAACAATTGGTATGAAGATAGTAAAAAGGTGGCAACTCTTTCTAGGTATTTTGTGCGTTCTAAGTCTGAAGCTATTATCACCAATATGTTGGTGGACAGAAATATACCATTTGAATACGAGACCCCTCTATACGCTAAGGACGGAACCATGTATCTTCCTGACTTTACAGTTGTTTTCAAAGGCGAAAAGTATTATTGGGAACATGTAGGAAGGCTTAATGACCCCAAGTATATGGCACATTGGGAAAAGAAGAAGGCTTGGTATGACAAAAACTTTCCAGGGAAACTTCTTATTACTTATGAAGGAAATTCTTTATCGAAGGACGCAGATGAATTAATTAGGCGTTTTATATGACAACCTCAAAAGCGAGGAATTGACTATGAATACACAAGAAAAAATATACTTTGATTCACTGACCAAGCATAGAGCAGGACTTGCAAAAGCACTTGAAGATCCCGCTTTGAGAGGTGTTCGATATAGCGTTGTTGAAAAGTATTCTGATCAAGCGCATTTTATATATGAGTTGTTGCAAAATGCAGACGATGCTCTAGCAACACATGCAAGATTCCGGTTGGAAAAGGATCGTTTGATCTTTGCACATAATGGAAAGCGGCTTTTCTCTATTTCGAATCCTGACAAAGAAGATGAAGATTCGAAACACAAGGAGTTGGGCGACATCAACGCAATCACTTCCATTGCCAATTCGAGCAAGACAGGAGCATCCATCGGCAAGTTTGGTGTCGGATTCAAAGCGGTATTCCAGTATACATCTACGCCACACATCTATGATCCTCGTTTTCGTTTCAAAATAGAGAGATTTATTGTTCCGGTTGAGCTTGAGAACGATTTCCCCGGAAGAAAAGAAGATGAGACGTTATTTGTCTTCCCTTTTGATCATCATGAAAGAGGAGAGAAAGAGTCATATAACGATATATCTGAAAAACTTAGAAATCTCTCATACCCCCTTCTGTTCCTGAGCAACTTGAAGAGCATAGAGTTTGAGTTTGATAACACTATAGGTTTATATAGCAAGAAAGTCCTCGAGACAAAGCCAATCGGCGAAACAAAGGCCGAGCATATCGTTTTAACTCAAAATGATGGTGATGATCTGTACGATGAGCACCTTTGGCTTTTCACTCGTGCGTATGATCGAGGAGAATCGTACGAGGGTGATAGTAGATATTTATCATATTCAGTAGGCTTTTTCTTGGATGATAATGGTCATTTGTGCCCAGTTAGCAAACCTGCATTTTGTTATTTTCCGACTAAGGAGGTGACAAATCTTAGTTTTATAATTCATGCACCCTTTTTATTGACAGACAGCCGTGAGGGTATTCGCGCTGGTGTATCTCACAATAATGACATGATACAAGTTCTCGCCGAATTATCTGCAGATTCAATTTGGTACTTAAGGAATATTGGTATAGAGAGAACGATTCGCCTTATTGATGATGACATAGTTTCGATCATTCCTATAGATCCAAGTGTATTTAGTGATAAGGATGATAGAAGCCAAGTATCTTTTTTGCCTTTTTACGAAGAAATTAAAACCAAATTTGAAACATCCCAGTTGTTGCCTTCAACAGACGGTTATGTTGGTTGTTCAGATGCTTACTGGGCTTCAGTTCCACAGTTGCCACAATTGTTTAGTAATGAGCAATTGGCTGATTTGGTAGATAATAAGAACGCAAAATGGGTCTTCTCTTCTTTGGCAAGGGATGAGGTTCAAAGAAATAAGAAGGATTTGTTTGCGTATATTGATTCTCTTGTAAGAACAAATATAAACGAGGACATTATATTAACCGGCCGATCAAGAGATTTCTATGTGCGCGATAATGTGAGACAGAGTCTTGAGAGCATTAAAGGAATATCTCCAGCATTTATTGAGAAACAATCATTTGAATGGCTGCATTCTTTATATAAGTGGATTTCTGAGACGCGACACAGAAGAGACATTTCTTTGGATAAGCCGATATTTGTTGACCAGGACGGCATAGCATCAGCTGCATATGATGACGCAAAACAGCTCATCCTATTCCTTCCTGTGCCAAACATATCAGGTTACAAAGTGGTTCATCCTGAATTGTTGAAGAATGACGAAACAAAAGCTTTTGTTGAACAATTAGGAATTAAACAACCGTCATTAAAAGATCAGATATATAATATCATTCTTCCTCAATATCAAGATGATGCGGAGATAGATACGGATCCGCATTTTCAGCTTTTTTTTGAGTATTACTGCAAATGCTCTATCGAAGATGTTGAAGAATTTATCGACCTTATAAAAGACTGTGAGTTTCTTACTTACTATGAAGATGGCGATGATCAACCATATCGAGGAGCAGGAAATTCATTATATCTTCCAACAGATGAGTTAAAGACTTATTTCAAAGCAAAAAAGGATACAAGATTTTTAGCTCTCAACGAATACAAAGCGCTAGTCGGATCCTCAAATGAGGGACGATTAATGGAGTTTCTTGAGGATCTTGGTGTTTGTTCGGAGATTCGACTGATTCAGACGGATATTGATCCTGAGACAGCTGATAGAAAAGATCTTCCAAAGAAAAGATCAACGAAGGATCGTACATATGATGAAACATGCTTGGATGGTTGTAAGGAGTTGATATACCATATTGAAAAGACCAAAGATGAGGCTGCATCTCTTGCTTTATGGAAATGCCTTCTTCGTGTGATAGAAGCGAATTTTACAGCATGGAATTATCGTGGACTAGAGACGCTTCTGCGCGGAAGATGTCACTACTTCTATTATTCACCCCAGGTCGAGCATTTCGAGTCTTCCGATGCTATATTGTTAAAAACGAAGCCATGGATAATGAATCAAAATGGTGAGTTCGTAACTGCCTCGAGAATCAAACGTGACAAACTGTTTAGCGGATACGATATTGTCTCTGAAACAGCACGTAGCCTATTAGATTTCCTCGGTATAGAAAATGATGAGCCCCAAATTGATGACAGTAATCTTTCTGACGAACAGCGCGAGATGATTGCATGGGCAAGAAAATTGAAAGAGTATGGTTTGGAGGATGAGGAAGATCTTGAGGAATACATAAAGTTTAAGCAGCACAAAGAAGCGACGCGGTTCAAAGGCTCATCGTTTCAAGATGAAGATTCATCTGATAACCTCTCAGGAATTAATTCGGATGATTTTGATGAAATCATAGAAGAAAACAATGAGGATAGTGTTCCTATCAAAAAAGCGACAAGTGAAGTCTTGAGAGATATAGCTCGTAGGGCTTCGAATAATCGTGGAGAACCTCATCCCAAAACTGTTGTTGATGTTGAAGAGCTCGATTCTGACGAACTATCGCCGTCGTCTGTTGATTACAGCAAAAAGATTGAACGAGAAAAAGAAAAGAGCGCAGCTGCAATTGAGAAAATAGCTTATTTGGAAGAGCTCCAGAGAGTTGCTGAAAATGAAACAAAAGCGAATAAGTATTCGTATAAATGGTTCAAAACTCTACTTGAACTTGAAAGCCTGAATAGTGGTGAAACAAATGAGAATAATCGAGAAGTCTCTATATCATTTGCAAAGGTTGAAAGAGAGCCCGGGACAAAGCGCACCTTGGTATTGAAGCATCCTAACAGGTATATTCCTCATTTTATGGAAGATTTAGCAGATATTCCAATGGTTCTTCATTTCGGTGATCAGACCAAGACAGTTGCTATTGAAGTCGCAAATATCAAGTCTTACACGCTTCGAGTCAAACTTAAAACTAGCGAAAGCATTGCTGGTGTTAATTTGGATTCGGTTACATCTGTTACTATTGACGCGAAAAGTCCGGAATTTCTGCTTGAGGAGCTTCGTAAGCAATTTGCAGATTTGGGCTATGATGATTCTTTCAACATGCAAGAAAATCTCTGTAGGAACATTGAGTTTGTATTTGGCCCGCCCGGAACAGGAAAGACTACCCATCTGGCAAAAAACGTTCTCATACCATTGATGAGAGAACAAAAAGAGTGCAGGATATTAGTTCTTACTCCAACAAACAAAGCTGCCGATGTTTTGGTTCGTCGAATAATGGAAGTCTCAGGAGACGACCATTCCTATGAGAACTGGTTATTGAGATTTGGCGCAACTGGAGATGAAGAGATAGAACAAAGTCTTGTCTACAAAGATAAGACATTTGATATTCGTACTCTTGATAAAAGCATTACAGTCACAACTATTGCCAGGTTTCCATACGACTATTTTATGCCGCAGGGAAATAGATTGTTTTTGCATGCGTTAAATTGGGACTATATAGTAATAGATGAAGCCTCGATGATACCAATTGCTGATATTGTATTTCCCCTTTACAAGAAAACTCCGGAAAAGTTTATAGTAGCTGGTGATCCCTTTCAAATTGAGCCTATTTCATCAGTGAATATTTGGAAAGACGAGAATATTTACACTATGGTGGAATTGAACTCGTTTGTGAATCCGGAAACTATTCACCAGTATAATGTGGAACTGTTGACAACCCAATACCGAAGTGTGCCAGATATTGGATACGTATTTAGCAATTTCGCATATGGTGGTATTTTGAACCACTATAGAGAAAGTGGTAGCCAACGACCTTTGAATGTCGGAGATGATCTAGGGATTGAGACGCTCAATGTCATAAAGTTCCCAGTCAGCAAATATGAGAGTATTTATAGATGTAAGAAACTAAATCACAGCAGTTCATATCAGGTTTATTCGGCGCTATTTGTCTATGAGTATGTTTGTTATCTGTCAAGAGCTATAGCGGCGAATAATCCAGGTCAACAGTATAAGATAGGAATCATTGCGCCCTACCGAGCCCAGGCCGACATGATAGACAAACTATTGGCGTCCGAGAATCTTCCGAAAGAGACAGATGTTCAAGTCGGAACAATCCATGGTTTCCAAGGAGATGAATGTGATATCATCTTTTCTGTGTTTAACACGCCTCCCACTATATCCGATTCTCGTGAGATGTTTTTGAACAAAAGGAATATAATAAATGTCTCCATAAGTCGGGCAAAAGATTATTTGTTTATAGTTATGCCTGATGACAACACTGAGAATATAAGCAAGCTCCGTTTGGTTAAGCGAGTTGAAAGTCTAATACATGATACTGATGCATGGCAAGAATTCAATTCTCCGGATTTAGAGGAACTCATGTTTGAAGATTCGCACTATCTGGAAAATAATGCTTTCTCTACTAGCCACCAAAGTGTAAATGTTTATGGCTTGCCGGAGAAATGCTATGAAGTCCGCACAGAAGATACCGCTGTTGATGTTCAGATACACAAAGCATTAAAAGATAGTAATGCCCCCATATTGAATGATGCTGTCATGCCAGAATCATTCAATAAGAACGGTTCATATGATCTCGATGAGAGCAAAATCCCTGAGGAACTGCGAAAAGCTGCTATCGATCTCCCAGTTAAAGGTGCCATTAATGGCTGGTGTTATCTTGTTCCTTATGAAGGCAAACTCAAATATATAACAATAAAGCCTAAGGAAGCTATGTTTATTCCATTGATCAGAAACAAGCAGGAGAAGATGGTAACCGTTTCTGTTATTCGTGAGGATCGAATAATATATATGCCGATGGAAACTTATAGAAGATATGAGCAAGAACTTAGTGTGCCTGAAGGAATAGAATTGAGGTTGACTTTTTAGGTCGATAGTATGCCCCAATGGTACAGGATGGTTTTTTAATGACATCTATATATTCATGTGATGCATAATCTTTATCATATGTTCGAGGGAATATAACTTGCAGTTATATTTCGCGTTTTTTCTTTCCTAGCTATGGTGCAATAGCTCTTCTTGGGATATATACTGTTGCCAAAACATGATCAGATCGAGGAGAAGGTTTATGGAAGGATCAAAGATTGTAGTTTGCGGTGGGTGTGTTTGTACATTCACAGAAGATGTTGGTTGTTTTTCCGGGTTTATCAATTGGGATGGCGAGCATTTATGCGACTTGTATCTCCATTGCAATCCGGCTGATTTGCAAGGGCGGCTTCTTATCAAACTTGGATTTGAGGCCATCTTCCGAGAGAGAGACTATTGGACAGAAGAGGCAAAACGAGCCGCTTGTGACCGATTTATACCCTACTTCCGTCATGTTACAAGGGCGAAGGGCGATTTGCTGGAAGAAGTCTTGCCTCAATATCTTGTTCCATGCGCGATTGAGTTCGGGATTGATGGAAAACTTGTAATTGGATTTGATAGCTTTTATATCGGATCTCGACAATCAGACCTTTTTGTTTGCGGAAAAGTAGGGGCTGGATTCACGAGTGTGAAGGATGGTTGCTACGAGATTCCGATTGTATAGAGACTGAATACCTGGTCCATGTCCTTCATCATGTCACCCATTGAAGAAGGTCCGATTAGGGATTGATTATCAAACTCGACAAACCTTTCAAAAAACCAGAATGTGCTGAAAAATACGACTTTGTAACATTGTTAAATGCCTCTCTCTCGCTGATTATCAACTTGTTATTTATTTGTTTGTGATTGGCTAGGCGATGGTAGAATTAGTGTAACGAAGCAAACCTCGTTCTTCAACCTAGATATATACAATGAAATCCATCATTTACATATTGGACATACTTGTTTGGTATTATAATCCCATATTATGCTGGGAGGGTTGAGGTTATGGAAGAATCATTACTAGCTCACCTTTATTCGCGAATTAAGGGCTCTCAGGAAGATGTGGCTACGATGTCATTACAGTACATTATCTCATCTTCTGATGAGATAAATGCTGCCTTCAATCAATTGTTGGGACGATCTCTGGATATGCAACTTGATCCCAGTATTCACTATTCCTGTCAATCTGTTGGAAAGAACAAAGAGCGTCCAGACATGTCCGGCAAAGATAAAGAAGGACATGAAATAGTTCTTTGTGAAATGAAGTTCTATGCCGGATTAACTGAAAATCAACCTAACGGATATTTAGATCGATTGATTGCGGAAGATGGAAAGGCACTGGTTTTTGTATGCCCATCAAGACGACGAGTATCTCTTTGGGACAAGATCATTTTGTTGTGTGAAGAAAAGCAGCGGACGATTGAAATCATCGGAGAATACGCTTCTGTTGTTGATGGCATAAGAATGTCGGTATTGTCATGGGAAGAAGTCATAGAAGAGATACGCAGAGCATCTACAACATCCTCCATTGATATGCGTCACGACATTGCGCAACTTGATGGTTTCTGCAAACTGATGGATCAGGAATCTTTCATTCCGTTTTCGTCTGAAGAATTGAGCCCGGATACTCCACGTAAGGAAAACAGGTATTATCAAGTTGTAGATGGCGTAATTAATCATCTGTCCGCCAGAAAGGATATATCAACGTCATTAAAAGGGGTTCGGGCGAATCCCTACTGGGATGGTTATTCGAGAGCAATAAAGATTAATGATTTCTGGTGTGAAATTTCCTACCATCGGAAATTGTGGATGCAATCGCAAGCAGAAACACCATTTTGGTTTCTTGTTCGGAATTCGGAATGGAAACAATCTGAAGATATGGTTCAAGAATTGAACAAACTTCCGAATAAAGAAAAGGCATCGCTATATGGATGGTGTGCACTTGCATTGTATCCACCGGTTAATGCTCCAGAAGATGATGTAATCGAAGATCTAATTGAACAAATGCTTAAGTATCTTTCTTTGTTTTCGACATAGCACTTCTCTATGGCAAGACAGTAGAGTTGTTCTAAATCTATATCATTAAGAAATGATTCGTAAAGGCGACCGCAGAACAGGGCTTTTGCGACCACTATTTATATCGAATAAGATGTCGCACGCGGTGCGACCGAACCAGCACAGAGACATGATAGGATACACACATACTGAATCACTCAGGAGGATACATTAATGAAGGTATGTGAACTGATTTTGCCAGAATTGAGTTTTGGAAAAGGACAGCTAATTCTGGTAGGAGGAAGACCGGCAATGGGAAAAACGTCTTTTGCCAGAAGCGTCTCAATGGATTTGGCGGCTAAAGGCCACAAGATAGGTTATTACTCTCTTGGACTTAAACGTGAAGAGTGGCTTGAATGTGCTTTGAAAAAGATGTCGACGGAGGATATAGCATCCCTTTCTATTGAGATACAGGACGACGTGCCACGGACGGTAGCGAATATAGAAAACAGTTGTAATGGACAGAACTATGATTTGGTATTCGTAGACTATCTCCAATTGATCGACCGCGAAGAGGATGGGATCGAAGAGGTTGTAAAAGCGCTTCGAGAACTGGCCAATAAACTGTGCGTTCCTATTATTGTGTTATCGCAGTTATCGCGGAAGATAGAAGAAAGAGAATATCCGATGCCGATGGTAGATGATTTGAAATCCGGCGGAATCGATGCTGATCTGTTTGATCAGGTTTTTCTCTTGTATCGCGGGCACTATTATGACCGTGAAGAGGACCCTACTAAAATGTTGGTTATTACGAAAAAAGGAAATGAACAGCTGGAATGGGATTATGAAACCCTTTCAGTTCTTTGATATGGAGAACTGAATTATGAAAGCTGTAGATATTTCAAGTATAGAGAAGGAGTACCGGATCAGAGAAGATCAAAGAGGAACATTCCATGATGTTCTCTTCGATATTATCGATGAAAAAGGGTTATCCAATAAAGAAGTATATACTCGCTGTAATATAGAACGGAAACAGTTTTCAAAGATGCAGTGCAGTCCGGACATGAAGCCAAGTAAGAAATACATACTGGCTTTGTGCGTAGGCTTGGGCCTTACTCTAGAAGAATCGATTGATCTTCTTGGTCGCGCTGACAATGCGTTTAATCCTAATGACGCCAGAGATCAATATGTGAAGGGATTCATTGAACAGGGCTGCGATGATATCCGCTTAGTAAATGGATTTTTGGATGACAAGGGGCTAGAGCTCTTGGGAATGTAGAGGTTGAAGAATGACCAGGCTTATTATTTCATTGTTTGATGATAACGGCGTCTCAAAATACGGTTTGTTCTATGACGATAGTGGAGATCCGTATCAGGAAGACTGGAAACCAGTTCTTTTCGACTCTAAAGATGAAGCAAAGAAAAAGCTAGAAGCACTGGAATTAGAATGTGATCGCGAAGCAGTAGCTATTCCCTTCTCGCTAGTGGAAGCGAAAAAGTATGCCGAGAGCCATTACTGGAAGTTTGCTTCGACATATGCAAAGAGTGCTCCTCACGAGTATTGTATGAAGAAGTGGCTTGCTAGTGAGGATCAACTACTGTATGAGCGCTTTGTTGCGACAATAAGGAAATATTCTGTTGTTGGGTACTTCTACGGACATAAGAACGACTATCTTATATTAGGAGATCACTATTACTGGTTTATGCCGGTTCCGGATAACCTTTCCGTTGACCTCATCAACAGAACCACAACGGATTTCCTTGAGTTTCGCGATGGCGCATATTACTACAAAGCCGTAAGAGAATAATAGATAATATATGAACAGGAATGATCTCAATTGCCTTTTCCAGGGTATATAATGGATGTAATAGATACTAAGCATGTGGGGAAAGCATTATGGTCCTTCAGGATGTTCTGGATAATCGAATAGTTCCGTTCGATGTAGATGACGAAAAAATAAAAGCACTGTTTTCCTATTATTTGCACAAAGCACCGACGATTGAAAGTGCGAGCAGTGGTGTTGTTCCACCATGTGGGGAAACTGCAATTTGGAATAAGTTTTTGACTGATATCTCGATAGACAATAAAGAATATCAGATATATGGTGCCACAGGCTATATAACAGCTGCAAATCTTAGGACCTACGATTTAGAATCAACTTCAACGATAAATCGGAAAACCCGAAAATTTATAATGTATCGCGCATCATTTGATATAACTGATTTGGGTTGCTTCTTAAGACACATGAGAAATTCGATAGCCCACAGCAATGTATTTATGGTTGTTCAGGCAAACAGAAAGTTTTTAGTGTTTGATGATTATAATTCGTATAATCATCATACTTCCAGGATTGTTTTGGGACAAACAGATCTAATCAAACTACGGAAATTGTTGGGCGGATAGACTGTAATCAACAAACTTGCGGCCGCATATTTTATGCGACCGCTTTGCATTTGCATAAATATGGACATCGAATGCAATGCATTCGCATTTACTCATCCTTTTGGGAGTTCTTGACTTTTGCTATGACACCACTTGGAGTTACAAAGCAGACTTCGGCTTTTGCTTTATCGCCAATCTTATCATAAAGTCTTCCTGCGCTATAGCACTCACCGATTACGGTTCTTACACTGTTGGCAACATACCCGATCTTGCCGAATGGCTTCAATTCGACTTTGATGGCCTCTTTGTCGTACTTATTATCCGGCTCTTTAACAAGTTTAACGATCATCCCCTTCTCAAGATAGTCACTTCCATATTCAAAATTCATACCTGTAATTGTAATGAAGATCTTTGCCATGATTATGTCCTCCTTAAATCTAGTTGTATGCCTTGGTGTTACTTGTACTTCCCGACCCACTTGAAGAAGTCGGAGACGATGCTGTAGACACCGATCTTGGTTGTGGGCTTTGAGAAGATGAATAACAGTACTAAAATGATTACCAGTGTCATGATGCTTCCTCCGTTCTTCATGTATTATTCCGGCTTGAACCGGATCGATCATTCTTCTTCTATTTGACCCCATTCTACAAAAAGTACTGTCCCATTTTTCGGACAGCAAATTAGAGGTTTTGTGAAAAACTAAACGCAACTTTTTACACTGCCCTAACCCTTAATTATGCTCACGAATACTGTCCCAATATTGGGACTTTACGGTCCGACAATTGTCCGACAAAAAGTTTACAATTACCCCTAATCTTAGGCATTTGCGGGTTGCGCGTCACGCACGGCAATTTATGAACATTTATGTCCGAGTTTTACTATTGCGTTACATGAAAATCCGTGCTAATATGCGCTCAAGAACACGAAGAATGTTTGTTCGGTTTTTTGCAAAACAACAGACTCTTTTATATAGATTGGAGGGTAGAGATCCATGAAGAACGAAGCAAGAAAACAAGAGAATAACACGATGACCGTATTGAAGAAGACATATGTACAAGTAACAGCGGATTTCTATCCGGACGGACGGCTGAGACCGACCAAGATCACCTGGAGCGATGGCAAAGAGTACCA
>JAEEGL014765180.1_pt1 | contig 23476 bp, 19 predicted proteins | sample 9134231 | NCBI WGS metagenome assembly JAEEGL01 (sample SAMN16246548, study PRJNA631951) | gut metagenome | biome: gut microbiome; feature: rumen; material: fiber-attached | host: Bos | place: Iran: Karaj | collected 2018-10
GAGGTTAAAGATCAGGTGCTTTTTCCCGGCTATATTCGCGATAACTATGCTGCACTTGTGCAGAGTTGTGATATTGCTGTATCGGCAAGCATTCGCGAGGGACTTGGACTTGGCGTACTCGAGGCAATTTATTGCGGTTTACCAATTTTAATATCGGATAATCGCGGACATCGTGATATTGTAGATAATAACAAGAAGTATTTGTTTGACGTTAAAAATTACGCAGCATTTGCCGACAAGATGCAGAAGGCGGTGGAAAATCCGTCAGAGTATCATATAGATTTTCCGGAACGTTATAGTTTGCGTAATTCCCTGTCAGAGATGCAGAAGATATATGAGGAGGTACTAAAGTGAAAAAGGTTCTACATATCATTGGCGGTATGGATCGCGGTGGTGCTGAATCGTATGTCATGAATACGGTACGTCACATTGATTCGAAGAAGTATAAGATTGACATTTTGACTTTTATGGCACCGCGTGATGGCGATAAGTATGTTTATGCGGATGAGCTTAAGAAAATGGGCGTGAAGATAATTACGATTGATGATACGCGTTTTAGGAAGCCGTGGAAGTTTATTGGCGATATTGCAAAAGTCGTGAAGGATGGGAAATATGATATCGTGCATAGCCATATCGATTTCATGTCTTCCCTGTCACTTGCGGGCGCACGCAAGGGTGGAGCTAAGAAGCGCATTTCGCATTCGCATAACACTGGGAATGAGCGGTTAAAGTCGAAGAAAAATCGCATTATGGCAGCATTCCTACGTCGCAAGCTTAATCGTGAGGCGACGACGCGCCTTGCTTGCGGGCAACTTGCGGGCGAGTTTCTTTACGGTCACAAAAAGCCTTTCACAGTGATCCATAATGGTATTGATATTAGTCGTTTTAAGTACAATACTAATACGCGCAAGAAGATGCGCGAGAAATACAAGATTGACGAGGATGCCGTAGTACTTCTGAATGTCGGTCGGCTCGAAGAGGCAAAGAATCAGAATCAGCTGATTGATATTTTTGCCGATTTTTCAAGAAAACATAAGAACGCGCGTTTGTTTATCATTGGTGACGGATCGTTGCAACTCGTACTCGAGGATAAGATTGCGAGTGAGTATCTTGGCGACAAAGTCGTCTTGATGCCTTCGTTAGATGACATAGAAGGCTTTTATGCGATGGCGGACGTATTCGTGATGCCTTCGTTATTTGAAGGTGTACCAACGGCTGGTATTGAGGCTCAGGCGAGTGGTATGCGTTGTGTATTTAGCGATAAAGTACCAGAAGAGGTAAAGTTACTTGATTCGACAGTCTTCTTGCCGCTAAACGGCGACTGGCTATCTTATATTAAGCCGGCTGACGAGTCGCGCGGAAATGCGGTTAAGAATGCGGCCGTTAAAGAATACGACATCAAGAACACGGTCAAAAAGCTCGAAGAAGTCTACGGATAAAAAATCTCCCCGCAAAACTCGCGAGGAGATTTTTGTTATATAGAAAAGACTATTTCTTTTCCATGATAGTTTCGTTTGATGTGCCCTTCTCTACTACGATCTTATCGCCATCGCGTTCGTATTTGGCTGGTGAGCCTTGAACGGTGATAGTATCGTCGGTATATTCACACTTGTCGGTAGTGTTCTCGCTATATGAGCTCTTGCGAGTGTATTCGCATTTACCATCATCTTTGAACTTGAGTGTATATTCGACGCTGCCATCTTTCCAGCCGTAGGTGCTGCCAGCGAGCTTGCCGCCAGATACGAGGACGATGATTAATACGACGACGAGGCCGATTAATACGATACCGCCGGCAATAATGCCGATGATAAGTCCAGTATTGGCATTCTTGGCCTTCGGAGCAGCGGCTGGAGCCTTTGCTGGGGCTTTTGCTGTGGTAGCCGGAGCCGCCTTTGGGGCGGCTGGCTTTTTATCTAGAACTGATCCTTCCATACGATTATTTCTTCTTGAAGGTCATTGAAGTTGAGCTGTCCATCTTGATGGTAATTTTGTCGCCATCAACAGTAAAATCGGTGTCATCGCCTTCGGCGGTGATTTTCTTCTTGTCTTTATCGTAAGTACATTCGACTTCTGAGCGGCCGCCAATACCCTTCATAACACATTTGTTGTCATCCTTGAATTCGATGCTCCATTCTTCGTCGCCGTAGTATTCTTTGATTTTTTCGGCGTCGATAGTAGTGCCACCTTCGGTCATGCTATCGATGGTGTATTTACCGACAATATTGCCGCTATTATTGGCGATAATGATAATTACGACGACGATTATCGCGATGAGCGCAACTGCGCCACCGATGATGCCCGCAATCATCCCGGTATTCTTGGCGTTTTCTTTTTCTGGCATAGTATATATACTCCTGCTTATTATTGTTACTATTAGTTTAGCATAAAAAGAACGGCTATGTGGCCGTTCTTTTAAGATTCCGTTTAGGCAGCTAGTTTATAGCGATCTTTGCCGATGCGCGTATAGCGCTCTTTGTTTTGGAGATTAAGAAGAACTGTTGTCTCTTTGACTTTGCGTTCTTTGAGGACTTGTTTGACGATTTCCTTGCGAGTAAGACCTTCATCGTTGGCCTTTTTGAGGATTTTCGTGATAATGTCGGCGACAGTACCGCGACTATAGCCCCAACTGTCAAGGGCGTAGATTCCGCGACCAATTAGAACGAAGCGTGGATCCTTGATGAGTTCGTTATGAATAGCCTGTACAGTAACGTCTTTGCGCTTGAACTTTGATGAACTAATAGCGGCAGCAATGTCATTGAAGTGCATTGGCTCTTTGTTCTTCTCGAGGATGACGTAGATTTTGTCGCGAATATTCTTCGGATTGACGGTTGGCCACTTGGCGAGACCCCATTGACCATTAAGAGTCGAGAGGAGCTTGCTGACGCGAGCGATAGCTTCGATGTGGCTTGGATGCTCGTAGTTAAGTTTTTCGTCGAGCTCGTCGATTGACATTGGAGCTTTGTTGGCTTTGATTATGCTGACGATTTCGTCGGTTTTTTGACGGATAGCTTTTTCATCGCCATATTCGGCAATACCGATAGCGTTATGATATTTATCATTTTCGGAGACAATACTGAGGCTCGGCGAAATTTCACCTAGGAAGCTAAACTGGGCTTTTTCGGTGGCATTTGGCTCTTTGCCAAGGATTTTGGCGGCAAGGTCGGTGACGCGGGCGACGCGGCCCATTTCGGTAAGGTTGCGGACAATTAGTTTTTCGGCGGCTGGAAGATCGTTGATTTTGCCATCTTCGGCATTATTCTGGAGACGGATTAGAATAGCCTTTTCGAGTTGGCGAACACGTTCACGTGTAATAGATAACATTTCGCCGATTTGTTCAAGTGTTTCCTTGTGACCATTAAGTCCAAAGCGACGGGAGATGATTTCCCTTTCGCGATCTTGGTCGATGATATTTAGACTATTCGAGATTGCTTTGGCAATCGTTTCCGCATTGTTCATGATGCTGCCGTTTTTCCTTACCTTTCCGTCTAGTTGGTATTGTTTGGGATATGAATTTTTTGCACAGTTCATATCTTATTTTTTTAAATTTTAACACTATTTTTTGGTGTTGTCAACAAGCAAATTATCTTCACTTGTGTTTTATTATAGCAGAATTTTGACGACTTTTGAAAAAAACTTTTTAAAAGTTTTAAACGCAAGCGAAATATTGTTTTGTTTATGCTTTTTGGCATAAAAAATCCCCCTAAATTGCAGGGGGATTGTACGATTTATCGTTGGAGTTCTATGAACCCCTTTCTCTCTCTGGCGTCGTAGTCGCATTTTGCCATTGTGGGCATGCCGTCGGGCTTTTTGATTTCAGCCCAGAGCTTGAGGTTGTGTCCTGATTCGTCTTTATGCTCGATACTATGTATGCTGATAATATCGAGATTAAAATCGGATGGATAGCCTGTTTCTTCTTCTTTTCTGACCCTAAAATATAGAGATAGATTTACGCGTTCATCGAATGCATAGTTGCATGCGTCGAATACTTGGTCTTTGTTGGGGCCGCCTTTAATAAGATACTTTATAGTATTCATACGAACACCTCCTTGAAATGTACTCACCTCTAGGGGTGGTAAAATACGCCGCATACGCAGCAATATCTATATTGTAGCACAAATTATCGAAAAAGTCAAGTGATAGAGCTATTTCTTGGTGGTTTTGCGAGAGCGCTTCGCAGGGCGGCGAGCGGATTTTTTAGGCTTATTAGCGAGGTATTCTTCGGCTTGCTCTTTAGTGACGGTCTTTGGATCGACGTCTTTTGGAATGCGGACGAAATTGCGACGGCCTGGACCTTTGACATATGGGCCATATGCGCCATTAATAATTTGGATTTCACCCCAGTCAGCGATGTAGGAATCGCGCTTAGCTTCGTAGAGCGGTTCAGCTTCATCGAGCGAGATTGTATATGGGTCGTGATCTTTGAGCGGAATATTATACTTACCTGCTTTGAGATATGGACCAAATGGGCCAGCGGCGGCGATGATTTCGGCGCCGTCTTTGGCATGGCCGAGGGTGCGCGGAAGTTGTGGTAATGCGAGTTGTTTGAGAGCTTGTTCGAGAGTGACGGTTTTAACGGATTTGCGCTTTGGTAGCGGCGCGAAGCGTGGCTTTTCGCCGGTTTCTTTTTCGTTCTCGCCGAGCTGGATAAAGCCGCCGTTTTTGCCGACTTTGGCATAGATAGCTTTACCAGTCTCTGGATCGTGACCTAGGAGACGGGCGTTATTATAGCGTTCGATTCCCTCGCTTGCGAGAACGTCGCTATTGAACGGGCCATAGAAATCGCGGAGCATTTTGACGCGGTCGAGTTTAGCTTCGGCGATAAGGTCAAGATCTTTCTCGATGTTGGCGGTAAACTTGTAATCGACAATATTGCGGAAGTTGTCGACGAGGAAACCGGAGATGAGTTCGCCAATTGGAGTAGGCAGGAGCTTACCTTTGTTGGCGCCGAATTTTTCGGAGACTTTTTCTTCCGTAATCTGATTGTTCTCGAGTTTGAATTGCTGAATTTGGCGCATTTCGCCTTCGCTTTCGCCTTTTTCGACATAGCCGCGGGCTTGGATAGCGGTCATGATGGTAGCATAAGTGGATGGGCGGCCAATGCCGAGTTCCTCGAGTTTCTTGACGAGCGAACCTTCAGTATAGCGAGCAGGCGGTTTAGCATAATTCTGCTTTGCAATGATGCTTGCAGCAGTGAGTTTGTCGCCGACGGAGATTTTTGGCAGTTCGCTCTCTTTGAAGCGGCCATAGACTTTAAGGAAGCCGTCGAAAACAATAACCTCGCCCTTCCCCTCGAAGATATATTCGGTTGGAGTGGAGATTTTGACGGTTGTTTTCTCGAGTTTAGCATCAGCCATCTGAGTTGCGAGCGCGCGGGCGCGAATGAGGGCGTAGAGGCGCTTCTCGTAGTCATTTTTGCCAGCGGTCTCAATCTCAATATGGGTTGGACGGATAGCTTCGTGAGCTTCTTGAGCACTGGCATCTTTAGTCTTAAAATTGCGAACCTTGACGTAGTTTTTGCCGTAATTTGTCTCGACGTAGCTTGCCATGCTAGCTATTGCCTGCTTAGAAAGGTTTAGGCTATCGGTACGATGATAAGTGATATGACCAGCCTGATAGAGTGCTTGGGCGGCCTGCATGGTGGTTTTGGCGCTATAGCCGAGCTTAGAGTTAGCTTCAATCTGCATTGATGCGGTTGTGAAAGGTGGCTGAGGCTTGCGTTCGCCCGGGGCAGTTTCGACGGCGGATGCGGTAAAGTTTACGCCGATTAGCTGATTGAGGAAGCCTTTTACCTCATCTTCGGTTTCGAAATCGTGGTTAAGAGTGGTCGGAAAGCCGAAATCGCCTGAGACTTTATAAGTATATTTGCTAGCGAATTTTTCAATTGATTGTTCGCGTTCGACGATGAGTCTAAGTGCGGGGCTTTGGACGCGGCCGGCCGAGATGGCGCCTGGGACTTTTTTGCGGACGACACCGGAGAGATCAAAACCGACGAGCATATCGAGGGTTTGGCGAGCCTGCTGACTGGCGACCATGTCCATATCGACGACGCGTGGGGCTTTAATAGCGGCTTCTAGGGCTGGTTTGGTGATTTCATGAAAAGTTATACGTTTAGTATCCTTGGGCAGTCCTAGGACCTCCTGGAGGTGCCAGGAAATAGCTTCTCCTTCGCGGTCTTCATCCGTTGCGAGCCAGACTGTATCGGAATCTTTGGCGGCTTTTTTGAGTTCAGAAATGATACTTTTATGTCCGGGGTCGACTTCGTAGGTAACATCAAAAGTATTCTTGTCGACTTTGGTATCTTTGCGAATATGCCCTACGCTTGCAAGCACAGTAAAATCGCTACCGAGATATTTCTCGATGGTATGTGCTTTGGCTGGAGACTCTACTATTACTAAATTCTTGCCCATATTGTTATATATTAACACATTGGTCAATACCTAACCGGTAGTTCGCGCATATAGGTTGTTGCAGCTTGGCTAAAGCGCGTAACCTGAGTGGCGCTCCAAAGATGGAAATATGGACTGAGTTCGAAGATTTCGGCGCGGCGGCTAGTTCCGCCCGTTTCGGTCATATTGGCGTTATCTGCGCCATAGGTGCGATTGAGGATAAAGTTCTTTGCGATGACTGGGCCGCGGAAGTGGAGTTGCTTGTTGCAGTTGCTGGAGGTAAGTGGCGTATCTCTTTGAGGAGAGGCCGGCGTTACGTTATCTAGTCGCGTAGTGTGTCGATTAAGGAAATCTTCGAAAGTATTCGCGTAGCAGGTATCGACGGTTTCGGCGATAATAATGGCGTCGATATCGGTTACATTACCGGTAATTAGGACGTTCTTTGCGATAATGACGGCCATGCGAGCGTCGCTAGCGTCGTGCATTTGTTCATTGTAGTTCGAGACCGATTTAATGTTGCCACCAATGACAAAGTCGCTTCCTTCTGGGATACGCAGCACGAGAGTGTTGGCTGTCCCTAGAGTATCTTTAAGGTTAATGTCTTGAGCGACAACGCTGCCTTTTGATGCATATCTAGTGTAAATTGAGTTGGTTTTCTTTGTTTTGGTAGCGGTAGAAGAGAGATTAACGAAGTAATAATCTCTAGTTACCGGGTTGACGCCTTTACTGATTAGACATGGATGATTATATTCACTCCCATTAGTCGGCTTCTTGCAGTCTTTAGTTGGATTGGTTGTATTGTATTCATTGATATAGTCTGTTTCGCTTGGCTTGTCATAGATGTCCTTAATGCGCGAAGTGTAAAGACTGACTGAGGTTCCTCCGATGGTAGTAGTACTTGAGCTTTGTCGACATTCGGCATTGCCGATGGTCTGTGTCATAAAGGTACAGATATCTGAATTTTCTTTAGTGGCGGTTGAGTCTTTATTTTCATTAACGTTGCGGTATGCGTTGACTCCGATATTGGTTGCGTTTTGACTATAGCCGACGGCGGCGCCAGAGACGAAGGTTTTGGTTGTGTTGACTTTTCCGAATACGCCATATTCTGACCATGAGCCGATTTTGTAGGTAACACCTTCGCGGTTTTTGTCGTAGAGAGATGTTTTGAATCCGGCTGCACTGTAGGCATTACCGCCTTCGACGCTGATGGTTGGACGTTTTGCGACTGTGACGCATGATTCGGCACTACGTTTCGCGCTCTTTCCTTCTGTAGCCCCATCGATATAAGCCGAGTCATCATTTCCGCCTGCGTCCATATCGTGACTATCGAAAGGATAGACGGAGAATGATACGCAGAAGCGGCTGCCAGTTGGCGCATTTTCTGGAATAATAAGTACATAATCGTCGCCGGATAGTGACTCTAGCTTTTTATTTGTACGGCCTTGAGCGGCAGCGAAGTTCTGATCTTGCTTATTGTCGGCGTTTTTTAGAATTGCGTTATCGTCTGGGAGAGTGCCGGAATAAATTGCGCCCAGAATATCACTATTCCCGTTAAAGCGGACGCCATTCCTTTCAGTTTTCCCGTCTTCTTCGTTTGAACTTATTGTGCCGTCCTCCTTAACGTAACCTATAGGGTTGCCATTGTTATCTCTGAGTGTGCGCTTAACGGTAACTTGTGTCTTTTTCGTAATGGTAGCATAGGTACTGTTTGTCTCTGCGGCTTTCTTTTGAGCGTCGGTGCCGTCTTTTGTATCGATAGACTTTTCTATTAGCTCCGCCTTCATCTGCTGGTTCATGCGCGGAGCGGTTACGACGCCAACTCTCATATGAACGGTGCTGCCGTTGTACGCGACGTCTTTTACTGGATCGGTTGAAGCATTATTTGAGACACCTTTATTCGTGACGAATGGACGTAGCTCATAATTATAAGGAACTTTGAATCCGCCCTTCACGGATAATCTATCGGTTGATGAAATTGTGCCGTAATAATAATAGCTCTTATCCCATTGAGCGTAGCCGCCGACTTTTTTACCGACTTGATAGAAAGGCATATCGTTTTTTATTTTATAATCAGGATCGCCAGATATCTTGAAATAGCCAGAGCCGACATGGGCGGGATTTACGCTGTCGTCCCTAAGGGCTATGTAGTCGTACCAGTTATATTTTGTTCGATAATTATTAATGTATGGGTGTTTGCGCAGACTGTTTTGTAGATATGATTTTTGTTTTTTAACATTTGTTTTTACTTTATCGTATTCATCACTAAGATTAAATGGCAGCGTGACGCCGTCGAACCAAGTGTAGTGATTGTATGAATTTGATGGCCATGTTGACATGTAATAGAAGGATGGAATGCGATCTTTGATGATATTTTGTTCGTGTTGATAGTCGTAATCGTTTGCAACGAGGAAGTTCTCACCTAGTCTAGTTGAGCCACCATGGTAAAGGTTATTATCGAGCTTATGTGTGTGACCGTTGTATATTTCAAAATCTATACCAGTGAATAGTTCAGCGTTCGTTTTGTCGCCTACGGTATTTTTATAAAGACTTGCGCCTTGATATGCGCTTGCCCAACCACCGCCTTCGCAAACGAATTCGTCGAGCGATACGTAATCGCCTGGTCGCGCATAAACATATGTGTCTTTCGTTCCGCTGCCGGTTTGCCCATATACTTGGTAACCCTTTGGCACATATTGCGTTTGGTTGAGTGACGCAGGCTGCACTAACAGTTCTCCTCCGTCGGTCTTTTTAGATATACTACGATTTGACGTATAGGCCGAGACGCCGGTAGTACGGTTAGACATGCCGAATTGAACGAAGTTGGCGCCCTCATTGTAACTAACGATATAGGTTCGGGATTCGACGACGGGGCTATCCCCGGAATTATTGTTCCGTCTATCATAGTATGCTTCGTATGCCGTACAGCCACCGTTCGCCAAGTGGGCACGGACATAACCTTTGATGGATTCTTCCTTTACGGTGACATGGTCTGTGATGCCGTCGCCTGCATCGTCGCCGTCACCATCATATGTCGGCCAGTGGTAGCTATAAATGTAATGTCTTTTATAATCGTTAGCATATGCTTTGCAGCTGCTCGGGAGTTTATCTGTATCATACTCTCCGTTTATCCATTTGACACCTTGTGTATAATTACCGTCTTCATCTTTTTCGGTATAGCACTTATTTTCGTCATACCAGTGTTCTACTTTTCGGTATGATTTGTAAGTTTCAGTTACTATTGTTAGTCTTAGAGTGAAGGTGCCGCCTCTGGCCATATAGAGGGTTTCGGTTTTACCGGTTGAATTAGATTCCGTTTTTCCATCAAAGAAAACCTCATCTTCTGTTGCATCTGCGATAACCGTGCCAGTCTCTGAGCTTAATTGCCCAGTTCGGCCGATGAATTCTGCTTTGAGATAGGTTTTTTCGAAGGTTGGAGCCGAAGCACCACTGCTTGAATAGGTCCAATTTGGACTTGCTGTGGTTGTCTGTCCGCTATATGTTTTGTCGTAAGTTGCGCTTATTTCTACGCCTTGCGAGTAGCCGACTACGATACCGTTAGTATTTATGCATGACATCGGCGATTTTCCTTTACAGTAGTCCTCGTTGTCGCTACTAGTATTATTCAATGTGCCGCCAATTGATCCGTCCGTTTTTATATATGCGTCCTTGGTTACGTCCTGTTTGTTTGAATTTTTGCCTTCGTATTTGACCTTGATTCCATAAAAAGTGTCGTCGGCGGTTTTGGTTGCGTGGATTTCTGGGGCTTTTTCTGGTTCAGCTTCTTCCGCGGTATTTGTGTAACAGAACCAGGAGACATCGTCAAAGTTTGGAGTTCCATCCTGAAGATTTCCGTCTTTGTCGTAGCGGCGAAGGCTGCCTTGTACAGACTCGAAGTTAGCGCGTACTTCATCAATGGTACCGGTGCGGTCGGCGCGAGCAAAAGTTTCGATGCCGTTTGCGGTTTTATTGCCAAGTTCGAAGCCTACGGCGCTTTTGCTATGGGTATTGATTGGTAGTGCAGCAGAACGCTGTCCTGCTCTAATGTCGGGATTCTTGAGATCGGCCATGTAGTTTTGGAACCAAGATGGACGACTGCCGGTTTGGCCATAGGAGCCTTTGCTCGTGTAGCGCCAATAGGTGCCAGCCATGTAGCGAATATCATAAGAAAAGTCTTCGATGCCGGCTGATTGGACGCTATAGTGCCACGAATTAGTGTCGCCTTTTGAATGAACGCCATCAACATTATCCGTAAGAGTTTCGTCGCGCTGATTCGTATCGTAGCCGAGCATCCAGAAGCCGCCATTACAGCCTACGACGGTTGCTTTACCCTGCGTCCATTGATTGCCGGTTACGGAGTTAGTTGGGAAGACGAATTTTATCTCGCCATTTTCCTTAGGTGCTTTATCTGCATCGACAGTATAGTGAACCCAACTAAGGCCATTTTGGTCGCAGGCGCTAGTGGAACGGCTTGCTTCACCGTTGCAGATGTCAGTTTTTTTAGCTGAAACGATGTTTGAAGTAGTTAGCAAAAAGATTGTACCAACAATACCTAAGATGTAGGCGGTCTTCTTGCTCATGTTTTTATTTTAGCACGAAATGCGAAAAATTATTTTTGAGATTTCTCAGGAAGTTTTGGATCGTCGTCTTTTAGAGTTTTGACAATATTGCGGCCATCTTCGATTGTGCTATTTAGCGTGTCGGCGTTAAACGAATTGATTACTTCGATGAGGCCGGCGACGGTAGTGATAATACCCATAATGATATAGCTGCCGACACCAATCGAGTCGGATGCGATAATGAAGTATATACCCCAAACTAGTTCAAAGAGCGTCAAGATGAGCATGAATTTCCAACGAAAATCAATGTTATTGCGCTTTTTGATGGCATTAATGACGCCAAGTACGCCGCCAAAGGTCGTAAAACCGCCGGCCATGAGGTTAAGGATTTTATTAGTGAATTGTTCATTCATGAGCAAAAAGACGCCAAGTGTGACGACGACAAGATATAAAAGCGTTTCGCCGATTTGAAGGAAGAACGATTTGCGTCCTTCGCCTCTTTCGCTAGCTTTGGTTGGTTTTTCGAGATCGTTTTTCATGTAGCCAAGGCGATAGAACGACCAGAATGAAAAGATGCCGCCAGCGAGCAGAATGAAGAATGGTAGAGTTTTGGTATCATTACCATTCCCAGTGATGCCGCCATAGGTCATTAAGATACCGGAAACAAGCATCATTAAAGATGTTGCAAGCTTGTTTTTGAGGAAAATATTATAGGCTTTGAGCCCGCGCTTGACTAACTTGTTCATACCTTAATTATGACACATTTGCTAAAATAATAGTATGAATAGCCGCAATCGAAAAATCGTGTACGTATCGATACTAGGTATAGTTATGAACGTTGCGCTAGCTGGGTTTAAAATTGTGGTTGGACTACTATCGAATTCGATTGCGATTATCCTTGATGCGATAAATAACTTTAGCGATTCTCTTTCGAGTATCGTGACGATAATTGGTGCAAGTTTTGCGAGTAAAGCGCCAGACAAGAAACACCCAATGGGTCATGGTCGGGCCGAATATTTGAGTACGGTCATAATTGGAATGTTAATTCTATACATTGGCATTACGGCATTAATTGAATCGATTAGGAAAATTATTACGCCAGAACCGGTGAATTATCGTACGGAAACGATAATTGTGGTTGCCGTGGCGATAGTGGTGAAAATTGCACTAGGCCTATATGTTCATCATCGCGGTCGCAAATTAAAGTCTGGTTCATTAATTGGATCTGGTATAGACGCACTATATGACGCGGTCATTTCGGCGGCGACTTTGGTTGCGATTATTATTTTCTTCACGACAGGCTTGCAGGTTGAGGCGTATCTTGCGGCGGGGATATCGTTATTTATTATTCGTTCTGGATTTATACTAATTCGTGGAGCTTTTAGTGCGATACTTGGTGAGCGTGTTGACCCAAGGATAGCAAAGCGGATTAAGGCTGATATCGCAAATGTTGATGGCGTGAATGGCGCATTTGATCTTGTAATGCATGATTATGGTAATGGTGCGACGGTTGCGTCGGTCAACATTGAAGTTAATCACGATATGACGGCAGGCGAAATTGATGCATTGTCGCGTGCGGTACAAAGAATGATTTATGAAAAATATCGGATTGTACTTAGCTCGGTGGGCATCTATGCTGTTGATTTAGATAATAGCGAAGTTAAGCGTCTATGGAGCCTCGTGAATGACATACGCGAGAAATATGAGCATATTATCGAGATGCATGGATTTCGGGTTTATGAAAAAGCTCATCAGATTAGCTTCGATATTGTAGTAGATTTCGCCGTTGCGGATCGCAAAGCGTATTATCGGGAGTTTTGTCGTGAGGTTGAGGCGACAATTCCGGATTACGCAATAAGCGTTGTGCTTGATTCGGATATCAGCGATTAAAGGTAGGGCGTGCCGTCTGCGATGTATTTCTGATATTTTTCTGGTTTATCGCGTAGGCCGGCGAGGAATTCGTAGATTGTATAGATTTCGAGTTGTGGCAGCTTATTTTTGAGGCTTTTTGCGGTCCATTCGCCGGATTTGATGCCGTTTTCGGGGACAGTGTTGGTTTTAATAACGCTTCTAAATTCATCAATAATGTCGGCATGTTTTTCAAGTCGCTTCATGAGCATAGTTGCCTCAAAGGAGCGCAGGCCCTTCGTTTCGGTTAGGTATTTTTGAATATCTTCCATACTACTTTTCTCCGTATATTTGTTTGGTGCGGTCTTTTAGTTTTTCGCCAAAGGCGAAGGCCTCAGCTTCAATTAATTGCGAACAGTAATCATCATAACTTGCGGTACCGCGTAGATAGTAGGCGAAATTTTGCTGGTATTTTTGGCGCCTGTCGGCGTCAACGTTTTGGCCAGCCCATTGGTGTGCATGCCACGTTTCGTGTGCAACGACATTCATGCGCATATATACAAGTTCGTCGGGTTTCTTGCGCCTAAAAATACCGAGAATTGGGCGAGAGTTATCTTCTTCGGTTTTTTTGATATTGTCTTCACACACTGTAATTAAATGCTTAAAGCGATTATAGTGACCTTTTTCTTTTTCGATACTAGAAGCGCCATAAGTTAGACCGGGTGGATTAAATCCAAGGCCGAGGAGTGGTGCTAGAAATTCAATTAGGGCCTGGTCGCCTCGCCTCGGGTCTTTTTCGTAGATGCGGGCGATTTCGGCGAGCTTTTTGTCGGGGATTTTTTCGAGTATTTCGTCGGTTTGTTGGTTGATTTCTTTCTCGTCGACGTTGCCGTAAATATCGGGGTTTTGTTCGACTTTGTCGAGCATACCCATGCTGTAGTCTATGCTATCTTCAAAATCGATATCGAAGCCCCAGATTTCCATAAGGTTAGGATTTATCTTCGCTTCTCGGTCGGTGCCGATGTCCGCAAGACTATCAAAATGGCGTTTTCTGAGAAATGGGTCTTTGACGATTTCGGCGAGCGAAATATCATCTTCGTGAATTAAGTTTTGAATGTGATACGATAATGCGTCGATTGACTGCTTTTTTAATGCTTCAGGGTTTTGGTTTGGATTGGCTGAGACAATTTTGTTAACTACGTTGTCGACGTGGTAGGCATTTTGGATAAAATCAGCGTCGTATGGCAAGATAGAACCAGCACTTTCATAAAAGCGCTGGTCGGTTTTATGTATTATGTCGATAAAGATTCGCTCGTCGTTGCTAAGGTCTTCGCCACGATCTCGGCCAGCGATTTGGTCAATATGGCGATTTCTTAGGAATGGATCGATTGAGAGGTCAACTTTGACTGGGGACTTATCGATAATCTCGGCTAATCCATCTTTAAGTTTTTGCGCTAGGTCGGGCGGTATGGATTTATCGGTAGTGCGAGCCTCAACGATGGCTTCCTGCTCTTCGAGAGTTAAAAATTTACTAAGAAAAAGACTTGGCGTGTAATGATTTGGATTTGATCTGTCGCTATCTTCGGCTCCATCATCAAAACTGCATGCGTCAAAAAAGTCATCAAGTTTACTATCGCTAAATGTAGTTTCGACGAGTTTTTTCGTTTCTGCCGATATGCTTGGCTTTTCGCCGAATGTGACGGACTTGCCGAGGTTATCCCATTCTGATTGCTGCTCGGTTTGCCCTGTGTCGTCTATGCGTTCATGGCCATTCATACGTTTATTGTATTATACTTTGTCGACTGATTAAGAATTTTTTCCATCAAAAAGCCGCAGGTAAGGGTGGGCATCACCTGCGGCTATTTAACCCTTTAAACACACCTTTAGGGGTACCGGAAGACGGAAGCGCGACCCACCTCACACAAATGGGGTCCGCCGGTTTAAAGGGGTTGCTAGCCTTAGAAACATCATTCTAAGTGGAGGTAATACTTTTCACTTCAAACTAATAAGAGAAATTTGAAGGCCGAATGCGTTTCTAAAGCACGCAACAATTACTAAAACACGAATGTTTTAGCAAAGTTAATAGATTATTTAGGTGCAGTACTTAGCCTAATTGGCTAAAACTATTACCATTTTAGCACTAATTTGATTATCTGTCAACACTTTTTACATAGTTTTTTGCATTATCAATAGAATTTTGGTCTTTTTCTACCTCTGTTTGGTTTGTTTTTACAGGGGTGAAAGTGCTTATTGTTATTATTTAAAAAAGTGTTATAAAATGGCAGATTTTTTAGTATTTCGACACGAAAACGTCAATTTCGCGAAGGATTTCGGGGAGTTTTACGTGTTCTTCTTCGGTATATTTTGATAGGACGAAATTTGTGTCGCCGATCTGCTTTCTAAGTGTGTCGTTGCCGGTGCCGACGCGGAGACGCGGAAAGTTATCGCCAATATGTTGGATTGTTGATTTGAGGCCATTATTGCCGCCATCGCTTCCCCGCTCGCGAAAACGAAGTGTACCGAATGGCAGGTTGAAATCGTCGCATATTACGAGAATGTCGGTAGATTTGAGCTTGTAGAAAGACATGATTGCTTGAATACTGGTGCCTTGGTCATTGTAGAAGGTTTGTGGTTTTACGAAGAGTATGTTGCGGTCGCGATCTTCGGCGATAATTGCATTCCATTTTGGCTTGTCAATCCAGTCGAGGTTGTGGACTTTGGCGTAAAAATCAAGCGCCAAAAAGCCAGTATTATGTCGCGTGAAGTTATATTGTTTGCCTGGGTTGCCAAAACCGACGATTAATTTCATATGTACATTATAACAAGAAAAAGCCGCCTCTTTCGAGACGGCTCCATGAGAGAGAAACATGAGTTGCTAATATTGGCGGTTCAAGAGGCGTGCGATTTCGCGAGCGGCTCTTGAACGTTCAATCTCATCTTTGGTTAATGTTACGACAGCAATACATTTGCCGCCGGCAAATTTAGACATTGCGCGACTCAGGCCGCAGCTATTTTTACTGAGATGCTTGTTGTGAACCTGCTCCGGATCGCCAATGATGACCATTTTTGAATAATCGCCGATACGCTCGACCAACTGTAACATCTGACTCCATTCGAAGTCTTGTGCTTCGTCGTAGATTATCCATGAATTCGCAAGGCTACGACCGCCCATATGAACCATGGAAGTTAACTCGCACCAGTCGTCGATGATCTTATTGACTTCTTCGTTAAGCTGAGCATTACTTCTCTTTTCTCCGTTTTTGCTCTTATCGCCTTTTTGCTTGAGGCCGGAACGGATATTATCAACGATTGGCATTGCGTTAGCGAGCGTTTTTTGATGCTCGTCGCCAGGCAAGAAGCCGATCTGTTCACCCCAATGTGGGTCGCGTGGACAAATGAAGACGCGGTCAAACTGAGACTTCGGATCTCTAACAGCATTGAGCCCGGCATTGACGGAAAGATAAGTCTTGCCAGTACCAAATGTTGCTGCACAAATGACGATGTCGATATCTGGCGCTAGCAGTGCTTCATAAAGCATGGCCTGTCCAGGATTGAGCGGTTCAATCGGGATGCCTTTGTTGTTTTCCTTGTTCGGCCGTGCGATGTAATGGAGCTGATGAAGAGTCCATTCGCCGGTCTTTTTGCCATCTTCGCCGTATTCTTCTTCGAAACGGCCGATACGATTTGAGAGGTCGCGGAAGTTGCCAGTTGTCTGATAACATACGACAGACTCTTCGTCGAAGACGAATTCGACGAATTCATTGTAGAGTAAGGGCTTTTCGTTCGGAAAGAATTTTGCAAATTCTTCTGCGGTCAAATAGCCTTTTGTAAACCACTTTTCGTATGCTCTTACAGGCAAAACCAGTTTGCGCCGACCGAGATAGATTTCCGGATTAATCCTAGCAATATCGATATCGCGCTGAAGTGCTTTTGCAAGCATCGCGGGATCGCCAGAGAGAATCGCAACAGCTCCGGGATGGAACTTGTTGTAATAGGATGCGGTCGCAAGAGCGCTCGCTTTAGTGCTAACCTTGCTGTCATCTTTGGCGAAAACTTGATCATCTGTGGAGATGAATTTGATTTTCATCCCGTTTTTGCAGGTAAAATAGTCGAGATTCTTGCTGCGGATCTCTTCGAGCATGTAAGTCATCTGCTCTAAGAGAATATATGCTGCTTCGCCACGACTAGTAATGCCTTCGTCAAGGAAACCGGCGAGGCGGTCAGTATACTGATTTGGAATCAGCATGATGCCGGCCTTTTTCTTGGTATCCTTGTCTGGATTAATCAGCTTTGGTTCGCCAATCAGCGCATCGAGTGCTGGAACGATAGCGTAATGAAAGCCCTTTTCTAGCTGCGCTTTGATAGCTTCTTCTTCGGCCAGGGCGTTCTTTTGCGCCTGCGCATACTTTTGAATAGATGCTTTCTGTTCAGCTTTTACTTTTGCGGCCCTTTCCTTTGCTTCCTTCTGTGTCCCATTGTTGGTTGGGATGTTCTTTGGACGTGCCATTATGCATTCCCCCCTTTCGAACATGCATGTTTCTCTCTAAATGTAATACGCAAAATAGGCCTGCTCAGTAATGAGTGGCCCACCTTGATTTTGATATTATAACATAAATGAAGGTTTTTAGAAAGCTATGACTTTTTTGTTGTTTTATTTTTTGGTTTAGCAAAAATAAACAATTTGCTAGCAATATAATTCAGAATTATTACGATGGCATTGCTAATGATTTTCATGAGGATGTCCGGCCAATGCCAAAGATCTACGCAGATATACATTATGGCTATATCGAGGAGGCCAGTTGCGAGACGGGCCGCTACGAATGATACGATTTCGCGAATTATTTCTTTTTTAGTGGTGTTTTTGCTTTTGAATACCCATATTCGGTTAGTAATATATGCAAATGCGACCGAGATTATCCATGCAATGGTTGTAGATGCGATAGTATTGAAATGGAAGATTTTTGCGCAGAGGGCATAGGCTGCAATATTAATTACTGTCGTACAGACGCCAAAAAATAAATAGGCAATTATGTCGTAGTATTTAACAAATAAACTTTTTAGTTTGCTTTGTGGTTTTTTAGCCATATTTATATTATATAACTAATCGCGATTGCGGAAGCTAAAGAATATCGGTGTGCCACTAAAATCGAAGGCTTCGCGAAGGCGGCGTTCGAGATAACGCTTATAACTCCAGTGCAGGAGGCTGAGATTGCTGCCATAGATTACGAACCATGGTGGGCAGGTATCGGTTTGAACCATGTAGCGTAGCTTTGGGTGGGTATTTTTGAGACCGGCCGGCGGATGCGAATTGACAGCGTCAGTAAGAAGTTTATTGAGATCTGATGTCTTTAGCTCGGCGTGGCGGGCGCGGTTAATTTGAGTAGCGAGCTCAAAGATTTTGGTAACATTTTTGCCGGTAATGCTAGATGTCATAACAACGGGGGCGTATGGGATGAAGTTAAAATCGTATTCGAGATTATCGAGGATCTCGTCGGTAGTTTTACCCTCAAGATCTGTTTTAGTGACAACGAGAATGATGCCTTTGCCGGCGTCGACGATTTGGCCGGCGAGACTTTGGTCGAGTTTTGAGTGTGGTTCAGTGCTATCGATGAGCATACAGCAGATGTCGGCTTCTTCGATGGCAGCGAGGCTACGAAGTGCTGAGAATTTTTCGATGCCCACTTCGCGCTTGCCTGGTTTGCGAAGGCCGGCCGTGTCGAGGAGTTCGATAGTTTGACCTTTGTAGCGGATTTCGGTGCGATTAATGTCGCGAGTAGTACCAGCGAGGTTTGCGACGACGGCCTGTTGCTTCTTTGCGAGTGTATTAAAGAGGCTGGATTTGCCGACGTTTGGGCGGCCAATGAGGGCAATTTTAAGCTTGTTATCGGATTGCTTTTCTGGTTTCATAGAGAATCCAGAGTTTTTGAGGGTGCTAGTAATTGTGTCGCGGAGCTCGTTTAAGCCCATGCCGGTTGTTGCAGAGATGCGGATCGGATCCTTGATGCCGAGCATATAGAATTCTTCGAGCGGGAGAGCTTCGCCGAGGTCGGATTTGTTGAGAAGCAAAAGGATGGGTTTGCCAGATTTGAAGGCTTTTTTGGCGATCATTTTGTCGTTATGATCTGGATATTTGCTACTATCGAGCGTAAGCAGAATGAGATCGGCGCTAGCGACAGCGTCTTCGATTTGGTCTTGAATATGCGCTTCAAACTCGTCGTCTGGGTCTTTGAGGCCTGCTGTATCCACAAGCACATATTGACCGTTAACCTTGCTGACGACATTATCGCGAGTAGTACCTGCTTCGCGCGCAACAATAGCCGTCGTTTTGCGAACTAGACGGTTAAAGATGCTAGATTTGCCAGCATTGGTCTGGCCAATGATTGCTACAACAGGTAAATTCATGCGTATATTTTACCAATCTTGACATAAAAAGTAAAGAGTGTTATAACTAGCGGAACTAGGCGGTTGTGCTTCTATGTAGTAACCAACATTTGGCTTACCTCTCCACAACACTAGAGGTATGATCGTTTAGCTCTTTTGGGGCCCTCAGTGTCATCGAGGGTCCTTTTTCTATTCGTGGATTGGCTCTTGCGGTTCTGCAAGATCAATGCTCTTCTCGGCTTTTTTGGCACGCCAGAGCTTAATGAGACAGTAGATTGCGATATAGGCCAGGACGCCGGCAATGCCAGCGAGCGCATCGATTAAGACATCAATAGCACTCCCGCTACGGCCAGCTACGGTTAATTGATGAACTTCGTCAAATGCGCCATAAATGGTTGCAACAATAACGGGATAAAAAACTTGTGTATGCATTGGGAAGCTTTTTGGGTAGAGGCCTTTAATGAAGCTAGTGCAGCTATAACCGAGGCCGCCAAACAAGACAAAGTGGGCAAGTTTACGTACGAATTCGTTTGACATACCTAAGAATCCTGCGACTTTGTCGGATTGGGCTTCAGAAATTTCGCCAGTACGTGACGAGAATATCCAGATAATCAGCATAAAAAAGATAGGAAAAATGATTCTCCAATAACGTCTAACGATATACATTGATTATGACCTCTTGTAATGTTTCGGATATTATAGCATATTATTATTTTTCTTGCTTTATAATTAGCTTATGGACGCAAATAAATATCAGGAGTTAGCGCTAAGGACGCTGAATAAAGATTTAGATAAAAATGAAGTGCTATTAAATGGTGCGATGGGACTTTGCGGCGAGTCGGGCGAAGTAATTGATGCACTTAAGAAGCATTTAATGCATGGCCATGAGCTAGATCGCGAGCATATGATAAAGGAGCTTGGCGATGTGGCGTGGTATCTTGCAATAACTGCACACGCGCTTGATTGTGATTTATCGGAAGTATTCGAGCGAAATATTGCGAAATTGAAGGCACGTTATCTGGAAGGCTTTTCAGAGGAACGCTCAAAGCATCGTCGCAAAGGTGATGACTGATTTGCAAATATAGCGAAAATTTGTTAAAATATCGCTCAGTGGTCCCGTCGTCTAGTGGTCCAGGACGTCTGGTTCTCATCCAGAAAATCAAGGGTTCGACTCCCTTCGGGATCACCACAAGATAAGCTAAAAATGCCCGTAGGGTATTTTTTGTTTATCTTTGCGTAGCAAAATATGCTCTCCCTTCGGTGAGCGCCGTTGTGGCAAATAATCCTATTGTTGTGCGTAGGAGTGGTTTTTTAAGTTCTTTTGTATTCATATTGCGCCTATTATAACGTAAGCATAAAAAATCCCCCGGTAGTTAGCCGAGGGATTCAGAAAGAGGTTAAAAGATATGAATTGACGCAAATACGGGCGCCAACGTGTTCGCGACGGTGGACATGAGCTTGATTGCGATATCAAGCGCTACGCCAACCACATCTTTTCGAGTATCGCCGACAGTATCGCCGACGACGGTTGCTTTATGGGCGGCCGAGCCTTTGGGGTGGCCTTCGAGCTGACCGGATTCGACATATTTCTTTGCATTATCGAATGCGCCGCCGGAGTTGCCCATGAAGATAGCTTTGGGAATAGCAACGATGGTTGCACCGACGAGAATACCGCCAACAAATTCGGCGCCAAATAAGATGCCGCCGATGGCTGGCACTAATAGTGCGAGAAGCGATGGTACGAGCATTTTCTTGAGTGCTTGTTGCGCAGCCATATTGATACATTTTTCATAATCTGGTCGAACGGTGCCTTCGATGACTCCTGGTACAGATAGCTGACGATCGCCCTCCTCTGCCATAAGCTTGGCGGATTCGATAGTGTTGTCTGTTAGTAGCGCTGAGAAGTATTCGATAATAGCACCGCCGAGGATTGCTCCGGCTATAACCATGAACCCGGCGATATTTAACATCGGTTGTCCAGTTGAATAGCTACCAACGTAAGCAAATATCAGAGAGACGGTTGCGAATGCTGCGGAACCGATAGCGAAACCCTTACCAATAGCGGCTGTAGTGTTACCAACGGCGTCGAGTTTGTCGGTAATTGCGCGAACATTATCGTCTAGATGGCAACTTTCGGAAATGCCGCCTGCGTTGTCGGCGATAGGGCCAAACGCATCGATGGATACAGTTGTCCCAACAAAGCTCAGCATGCCTAGTGCGGCGACGGCAATACCGTAGATGCCGCAGATGAGACCCGAGATAATCAGTGCCATACAGATCATGCCAATCGGTAAAAGGCATGAGCGCGAACCAATTGCGTCACCTTTTGTTACGACAAAGGCTTCGCCTTCAGTTGCCATACTAGCAAGTTTTTTAACTGGACCAAACTCGGTGCCAGTATAATACTCGGTGACTTTACCGATCATTACGCCGCTTAGGATTCCAAGTACACAAGAGATCCAGGGCGAGAGCCAGCCAACATGGAATGCGCTCGGAAGACTTACTTCCTTGCCAAAGATAAACCATGAGGCAACGGCACTTCCGACAATTACAAGAAATGCCGATATGTAAGTTGCCATGTCAAGTTCTTTCGATGGATGGTCACTGGCTCTATGCGCGAGTGCATAGACGATGCCGATGACGCTGCCGACAAGTCCGGTTCCGGCGATAATAATTGGGAAGATGCTTGCAGCTTCGCCAAAAGCGGTGCTAGCGCCTTCGATTTCAAGTGTGCCAGCAATCAGTATGCAGGCAACGATAGTTGCGACGAATGATTCGAGCAAGTCGCTGCAGTTTCCGGCAATGTCATTAACGTTGTCGCCAATGAAATCGGCGATCGTGTTGGGCATGCGCGAGTCGTCCTCGGGCATGTCGTGGCGAACTTTCGCAACAATGTCGGCCGATATGTCGGCGGCCTTAGTATAATTGCCGCCAGCGATACGGTTGAACATTGCCACGAGTGAACAGCCTAAGCTGTAAGTCGTAAAACGCATGATGGTAGGATTGCAAGTGAACGAGATAATCAGTCCACTTCCCTCTACGCCAGCTTCGACACCACCTGCGATGAGATGGATGAGTGCGAGGCCGAGCAGACCAAATGCGGGTACGCAGAGGCCGCTAATACTACCTCCTCTTAGAGCTACTTGAGTTGTCTTGCCAATGTTAAGTGTGTCGCGTGCGGCATTTGTTGTGCGAACATTTGCGTAAGTTGCACTTCGCATACCGATAACACAGGCCAAGCTACTCATGGTGGCGCCTAAGATAAATGTAAGACCGCTTGTTTTCTCGATGAAACAAGAGAAAATTAGTGCAACGATGGCTATGACAGGAATAATCGTTTTATACTCGGCGCGCATAAAAGTGCGTGCGCCGTTACGGATAATATTCGCAATCTCGACCATCTCGTCAGTACCCTCGCCCATTTTCTTCAGTTTCGTGAAGTTGTAAGCGACATACAGAAGCGCCAAAACAGTTATTGCAACTACGATGATGTAAACCACATTACCTACCTCCTTCTTTTAAAGTGCGAACATAATAAAAAATAAACACCACCCGTATGTTTGGGCATATTATAACATAAATATTAGTCTATTTGATGTGGAAGATTTTCTTGATAATGCTGAATAAGCCACGTCCGGCGCTATCAGCAGCATTTGTCACGAAACGTTCGCTAGCTTTTTCGGCGGTAGACTTGCCACGCTTTGTAGTAGTTTTGGGCACAGATACTTTTGGCGTATCTTTCTTTTGTGGCCCACTGCCGTATTGCTCACTGTATTTAGCGAGATTCTCGGCTTGAGTTTTTGACGGGTCGAATTTTTCGCCGGTCTTCTTAATGGTATTAGTATTGCCTGGTCGTGCGACGGCGTCGTATTTAGTAACGAATGGGCTAGCAGCGACAATATGCGCACGCTCTTCGATAGTTATTGTGCCCATGCGACTCTGAGGTGGTAAAATTGTGGCGCGTTCGACGATTTCGGGTGCGCCTTTTTCATTTTGGAAGGATATTAACGCTTCTCCGGTGCCAAGCTCCATGATGGCTTGCTCGGTGTTGAAGTTTTTATTTGTGCGAAATGCGCTAGCGGCGGCTTTAATGGTTTTTTGTTCAGCTGGTGTATAGGCACGTAGTGCATGTTGGACGCGGTTGCCGAGCTGTGCGAGGATTTCATCTGGGATATCGGTTGGGGCCTGTGAGATGAAATAAATGCCGATGCCGCGAGAACGGATGAGTTTGACTATTTGCGTGATATGCTTGAGACGGTAGCCAGGCATATTATTGAATAGTAAGTGTGCTTCGTCGAAGAAGAA
>JAEEGL015332743.1_pt1 | contig 23476 bp, 18 predicted proteins | sample 9134231 | NCBI WGS metagenome assembly JAEEGL01 (sample SAMN16246548, study PRJNA631951) | gut metagenome | biome: gut microbiome; feature: rumen; material: fiber-attached | host: Bos | place: Iran: Karaj | collected 2018-10
CCGAATATGGTCAAGTACGTCAATGACATCGCCGGGATCCGTGTGATCTGCTCCTTTACTTCGGATATCTACCGGATCGCAGAAATGCTGATCAGCCAGAACGATATCAAGGTCGTATCTGTCAAAGATTATATATTAAATCCCAAAGCCAGCGGCTATAAGAGTTATCATCTGATCGTAACGGTGCCCGTCTTTTTGTCGGACAGGATATTGGATGTGAAAGTGGAGATTCAGATCCGTACAGTTGCAATGGACTTTTGGGCTTCGTTGGAGCATAAGATCCATTACAAGTTTGAGGGCAATGCGCCCGAGCATATCCGCCGGGAGCTGGTGGAGTGCGCGATGATGGTATCGGATCTGGATGCGAAGATGCTATCTCTGAACGAAGAAATACAGGCCCTGAAATGAGGAGTGCCGCGAAGCCTTTCGGCCCCGCGGCTATTATGAAAAAAATATCTTTGAGTAAGTCTAAGAGGAGGATTTCTTACTTGAGGATATCTTAGCAAACGGATATGAATAAAATATGAACGGGCTGTAAACATTAAGTAAATATAACCAAAAGCATAGAAGAAAAACCAAAAACGTTGTGCATATTGCACAAAAACAAGCGAAAACGATTCAGGAGGACGGGCATGGACAATTTTATGGATAAGCTTTCAAACAGGTTTCATGCAGGAGAACTGATCCGCGCAAACGGGGAAGCGGAAGCAAAACAGATGCAGAGCTTAAAGGATGCAAATGAGCAGCAGGCGCAGGTGATCAGTGAGGTCAGACGTCTGAACTTAAAGACCGCGGAGATATCGGAACAGATCTCTCAGATGGCAGCGGCCAGTATCGAAAAAATTGAGGAATACAAGGCGGCCATGGAAGCAGCGCAGCCCGGGCAGGACGCTCAGCAGGCAGCACAGTCGCAGGATATGGATCGCGGTTCCGGCTGGGAAACCGAGATCTATCAGGGCATGAGCCAGATGCATATGGAGCTGCAGACCATCGAAAGCCTCGAGAGTTCCCTGATGGCATTCCAGGAAAGCCAGACAGAGCAGAATGCCAAGCTTGCTGCGCTGATGCAGCAGTCGCTGGATAACCAGAACAAGCCTACCAGTTGGCAGACTGAGGTATGGCAGAGCATGTCGCTTTTGCAGCAGCAGCTCCAGAATGTGGAAAATCTGGCAAGCTCTCAGGCAGCGCTGCAGGAGCAACTGCAGACTGCACAGTCCTATTTTCAGGAGCAGGTTCAGCGAACCCAGGAAGAATTTGCAAAGCAGCAGCAGGAGCAGAACGAGCAGATCATTGCAAAGCTTGCGGATGATAAAGCACAGATCGAGCAGATGGGTAAAGACCTCGGAGAGCAGATCAGAAGCGTGCAGGAAAAATCTGCCGGTCCGGAGAAACCCGGCTTTGTGTATGAGATCGAGGCAATCCTTTCTGAGATTGAAAACACGGAAAATAAGACAGGCGCAGAGATCAACGGAAAGCTGGATGAGCTGATCGCACAGTCGGGTCAGACTGATTACAGCGCGCTGGAAAAGCAGATTTCCGATACGCTCGATATCAAAAACCGCGCTACGGCGGAATCCCTTTCCCAGATCAAGGAGCTGGTAGTCGGCCTTCGTGTTTATCTGGATGAAGTGGAAAAGAGATGCGAAGAGTTTGTCCATAAAGAGGATGTGAAGGTTTACCGCAATGTTCAGGCCAGCGTCATGGAGACGGTCAGCGGCAGGACAAGGGATCTTGGCGACCGCATCGAGGGTATGGAGAAACGGGTTGAGAAGCAGAAGGGCATGAAGGGGCTGATGGTCATTACCATGCTGCTGTCGCTGGCATCCGTGGTTCTTTCGGTGCTGCAGATTCTGCATATACTGTAAAATACCCCTCATCTTGTTCGTTCATCATGTGGGAAATCATTAATTGGTTTTCAAGGATTGTTACAATGCACTACATAACGCGTTACCACAACAGAATGAAGTATCTTCGCTATAAAACAGCCGCTTTGACATTTGTCTTAGCGCTGTTTTTTGTGCCGGGATTTACCATGCCGCGCGTCGGCGGTGAAAGCGTGTTTGAGGTCATGGTCAACGGGCAGACTGTCGGCAGGCTCCGGGACGGCGAAAGGGCACAGGAACTGCTTTTGACAGCCAGGAAGAACATCGCGGCAGCTTCCGCTGAGCAGTTTTTGGCGGATGCAGATCTGTATGTGGAAGGCAGGGTTGATAATTTTGCGCATTTTTCCACGGACGAAGAAATGATCGCAGCGATGGAAGAGGTTTTGAAAGCGGGCGCGATCCGCACCGATAAACCTGCCTGGTCTGTGAAGGTGGGACGCATGATGGTCAGCCTTCGGGATTTAGATCAGGTGCGGCAGGCTCTGCAGCGGGCGGCGGACACCTATCAGGACGGCGAGCAGTTTTTGGTAACCCTGAAGGGGGATGACGACAGGCAGGTCAGTGTGCTGACGGCGCAAACCCTGGCGGCGAAGGAAACGGAAAAAGAGAGCGTTCTGACAACAGTCGGATCAGGCGATGACATCGGCACTGAGGGACTTTCGGATCTTCCTTCTGGAACCGGCTTTGCGGGCTTTGATTACGGCCTGAAGGAGCTGTATTTTGCTACAAAAGTCGAGGTGGCGGAATCCTATCTGTCCGATGATCAGCTGCTTGGCGTGGATGAGGCAGCGGATAAACTGACAAAGCTGTGGCAGGAGGAGAAGATCTATAAGGTCAAAAGCGGTGATACGCTTTCCGAGATCGCCATCGAAACCGATACGCCCCTCGATGAGCTGATCGCCTTAAACAGCAGCCTTGAGGATGAAAATTCTACGATCCGGGAAGGGCAGGAGCTGATCACGACTTCGGCCGTTCCGACATTATCCATTGGCAGGGTGGAGGAACTGTACTACGAAGAGGATTATGAGGCAGAGATCGAATATATCTATAACGATGACTGGTATACGACGGATAAAGAGACAAGGCAGCAGCCTTCGGCAGGACACCGGAAGGTAGCGGCGAAGAAGACGTATCTCAATGATGAGGAAGTGTCAACGGAGATTCTGAAGGAAGAGGTGACTTATCCGGCTGTGCCGAAGATCGTTGAGATCGGGACGAAAGTTCCGCCGACCTATATCAAGCCGATCTCCGGCGGACGCATTTCATCACCTTTCGGCCGCAGAAAAGCGCCGAAGAAGGGTGCGTCCACCTACCATAAAGGAATCGACTGGGCAACGCCTGTGGGCACAGCCGTTGTGGCTTCCTCCGGCGGTGTTGTGGAACGTGCCGGCTGGGGCAGCGGCTATGGTTATGTGGTTTATATCAATCATGCTGATGGCAGACAGACGCGCTACGGCCACCTGTCCAAGATCCTGGTAAAACCGGGTGAGAGAGTGTCCCAGGGTCAGAAGATCGCCCTGTCAGGTAATACGGGACGAAGCACCGGACCGCACATCCACTTCGAGATGCTGATTGGAGGAACGGCTGTGAATCCATTAAACTACCTAAACTAAAAAACCAAATTCATGATCACCGCAGCGACCCACGCTACAAAGCATTGCCACAGCACGACACTGAGAGCCCAGCGTCTTCCCATCTCTCTTCGGATGGAGGCAACGGCGGCCACGCAGGGCGTATAGAGAAGCGAGAATACCAAAAGTGCGGCAGCGGCGCCGGAAGAGAGCGAAGAAGTGATATCCCCGGGAAACAGGATCTCCATGGTAGAAACCACGCTTTCCTTGGCCAGAAAACCGCTGATCAGGGAAGTGCAGATCCGCCAGTCGCCAAGGCCTGCGGGTGCCATGACCGGTGCCATCCAGCCGGCGATGATGGCCAGGATGCTTTGACTTTGATCGTTGACCAGATTGAAATGCGGATCCAGGCTCTGGAGGAGCCAGATCACGATGGTGGCGATCAGGATGACGGTGAAGGCACGCTGCAAAAAGTCCTTCGCTTTTTCCCATAAAAGCTGGCTGACGTTTTTTACACCCGGCATGCGGTAATTCGGCAGTTCCATAACGAAGGGAACTGCTTCGCCGCGGAACAGGGTGCGTTTAAATACGAGCGCGATCAAAACCGCGATCAGAATACCGCCAAAGTAAAGCCCTATCATGATGAGGGCTTTATATTTTGGGAAAAAGGCATCAACGAAAAATGCATAGATCGGCAGCTTGGCACTGCAGCTCATAAAAGGCGTCAGCAGTATCGTCATCTTGCGGTCCCGCTCACTGGGAAGGGTGCGGGTGGACATGACGGCGGGAACTGTGCAGCCGAACCCGATAAGCATGGGGACGATGCTCCGGCCGGAAAGCCCGATGCGGCGGAGTAGCTTGTCCATGAAAAAAGCAACCCTGGCGATATAGCCGGAATCCTCCAAAAGCGAGAGGAAAAAGAAGAGTGTGACGATGATGGGAACAAAGGAAAGCACGCTTCCCACACCGGCAAAGATTCCTTTAATGATCAGGGAATGCAGCACCTCATTGACGTTTCCCCTTGTCAGGAGGCTGTCAACGGCAACGGTCAGCGAATCGATGCCGGTTTCTAAAAGCCCCTGCAATGTTCCGCCGATGACATGGAAGGTCAGGAAGAAGACTGCAAACATGATCACAATAAAGAACGGGATCGCAGTCCATTTTCCGGTCAGGATCTGATCGATCTTTTCGCTGCGAAGGCTCTCTTTGCTTTTGGCCGGCTTTCTGACGCACCGTAAGCAGATCCTTGCGATAAAAGCATATCGCATATCCGCAATGGCAGCGCTGCGGTCAAGCTGTCTTTCGTTTTCCATCTGCAAAACAATATGTTCCATGGTTTCCGTTTCGTTTTTATCCAGAGACAGACCGGAGAGGACCAGTTCATCGTTCTCGATCACTTTCGCTGCTGCAAAGCGCACTGGAAGGGCAGCTTCTTTGGCGTGATCCTCGATCAGGTGGGCAACGGCATGGATGCAGCGGTGTACGGCGCCACCGTGGTCATTCTCGTCACAAAAATCCTGCCGCAGGGGTTTTTCGCGATAATGCGCCACATGGATGGCATGGGCGATCAGCTCGTCGATGCCCTGGTTTTTTGCTGCGGAGATCGGAACGACGGGAACACCGAGGGCGGCTTCCATTTCGTTGATATCAATGGTACCGCCGTTGGCGCGGATCTCGTCCATCATATTCAGGGCAACCACCATGGGAATGTTCATTTCCAGAAGCTGCATGGTCAGATAGAGGTTGCGTTCGATGTTGGTGGCATCCACGATATTGATGATGGCCTTCGGTTTTTCATGTAAAACAAAATTGCGGGACACGATCTCTTCCTTGCTGTAAGGAGACATGGAATAGATGCCCGGCAGGTCGGTAACAAGGGTGCCCGGATGTCCGATGATGGCGCCGTCTTTGCGGTCTACCGTGACACCGGGGAAGTTGCCCACGTGCTGGTTGGAACCGGTGAGCCGGTTAAAAAGAGTGGTCTTGCCGCTGTTCTGATTGCCAACCAGGGCAAAGGTCAGAAGCGTGTCCTCCGGCAGCGGATCACCGCTTCCTTTCGGATGAAAACGGCCGCCCTCGCCGAGACCGGGATGATGGGTTTTGCCGGAAGGAGTTTTAGCGGATCTCAGGGGTTTCGCCCCGTTTTCCGTCTCGGTGCCGTCATTTGTTCTTTTCGGTATGTCGTCAGCTGCCCCGGCGGGCTGAGCGATCTCGATCTTGGCGGCATCTTCCAGCCGCAGCGTCAGTTCATAGCCGTGGATCAACAGTTCCACCGGATCACCCAGCGGTGCGTATTTCACTACGGTAACCTCAACGCCGGGGATCATGCCCATATCCAAAAAGTGCTGGCGCAGCGCACCTTCGCCGCCGACTTTGGTGATCAAAGCGGACTGTCCGATCTTCAGGTCCTGTATTGTCATGTCAGTTTGCTCCTTGCTGCTTTTTTCATAATCTTTCAAAGAGTTGTTTGAAGCTTATTTTTCATAGTGGTTAGCCTTGGCTAACTATAATTCCAACCCCGTTTTTTGTCAAGAGCGGCGGGAAATGATGATGATACCCTCATGATCCGGTTTTGTCGCAAAACCTGTGTGTTTTGTTATAAAAGTTCCTGTTTGCACTGCGGGAAGAAAAATGGTAGAATAGGAATAGCGTTTTAATATGGGTTTTTATGCAATTTGGAGAAGGATGTGAGTAAACGAATTCTGTTGACGGTTGCCTATGACGGAACGGCGTACAGCGGGTGGCAGATCCAGCCGCAGGGAAAGACTGTCGAAGGAACCCTGAACGATGCGCTGTCGCAGCTCCTGGGGCAGGAAACGCAGGTGATCGGCGCCAGCCGGACAGATGCCGGCGTACATGCACTCGGAAACAGGGCGGTTTTTGATACAACCTCCATGATCCCGGCGGAAAAGTTTTCCTATGCCTTAAACCGCTATCTGCCGCAGGATATCAGGATCACCGCATCCAAACAGGTGCCGGAGGATTTTCATCCGAGAAAAGTAAACTGCGAAAAGACATACGTTTACCGAATTTTTAACGCGCCTTTCCCGGATCCCATCAGGCGGCTTTACAGTCATTTTACCTATGTGCCGCTGAATGTGGAAAAGATGAAAGAAGCGGCGCAACACTTTGTCGGGACGATGGACTTTGCGGCAGTTTCGACTTTTAAGCCGGAAGTGGAATCGACGGTGCGTACTATCATGCAGATCACGGTGGAAGCGCAGGCAGAGACGACGGGACCGGCAGAAAAGAAGCATGCCGGCATGATCACCATCACCGTCAGAGGCAACGGATTTTTATATCATATGGTGCGGATCATCGCGGGTACGCTGATCGACGTGGGCTGCGGCAGGTTAGAGCCGGAGCAGATCCCACTGATCCTGGAAACGAAAGATCGTGAGAAAGCCGGCCAGACGGCGCCCGCCTGCGGACTGACGCTGCAGGAGATTGTGTTTATCCCGGAGCCGGAGATAGAAAGCGACTGATCAATTTACAACAAAGTCCGATATGACAAAGTGATGGAATAAAACGAGTGATCAATATACAATATAAAGTCCGGTAGAAAAACACGGCGTCGAAGGATACCGGTCAATTGGGGAGACGATGATATGGTGAAGAAACAGATCATAACAATCGGATTAGCGTCTATGATAACAATGAGCGCAGCTTTGTTATGTAAACCGCTTGGCATTCTGACAGTCTATGCAGATACTTTGCAGGAAATACCTGTCGCAGGGGAAATAGCTGAGGAAGGATCTGAGGAAGCATCACAAGGCGATGCTGCCCGCCTCGGGAAGTCCGTTACAAGGATGGGCCTTCGCTATGGCGCACTTCTCGGAAACAAAAAGAATGCAGCGTACTCTCCTTACGGACTGGCTTCCTGCCTTGGGATGCTCTCCGGCGGCATGGACAGCGCAAGCAGCGGGTATTCCCAGGTGATGTCGCTTCTTGGCGCAAAGGATGCGGCCACGCTCGGTCAGGATAATCTGGCTTTCTTAAAACAGGCCAAATACGGAAGCGAGAATACCTTCAAAACCGCGAATTTCCTGCTTGTCGATCAGTCGATATCGGGTAAGGAAGGCGTGAAAACAGAGTACCTCGGTTTTGTAGAGAATTACTATGACGCCACGGTCAGAACTGCTGATTTCAGGAACAACCTGGCGGGAGAAAAGAAACAGATCCAAAATGATGTGAAAACCGTGACGAACGGTTTTATTCCCGATTATGAATCGGCAGCAGATGACAGCACCGATGTGGATCTGATGAATGTGACGTATTTTAAGGGGAAATGGCGTTATCCCTTTAAGAAAAAGAATACGAAAAAGAAAAAGTTCACATCGGTAAACGGGAAGACCAAAAAGGTGAAGATGATGAGCATTGAGCTCAAAGAGCAGATCCGCTACTATCAGGACAAAAACTTCCGTGCCATCAGCCTGCCTTATTCCGTGAAAGCACCAAAGGGGGAATTTGCAACGCCTGTGGAAATGGTGATCGTTCTGCCGAAGAAGAAAAAGGCGGTGGACTGTGTGAAAAAATGGAATGAAAAATCCGTTTCCTATAAAGAAAAATTCCTGTCAAAACTCGACAGAGCCTCGACCTTTAACGAAGTTACTGTGAACCTGCCGCGGTTTGAGATCGATATGACCTGTGATCTGCAAAAGAATCTGGAAAAACTGGGCGCAGCGGACATTTTTACCGGAAACTCCGGCATCACCGGGATCGTCAAAGATCCTTTATATATCAGCGCTGCAGTGCAGAGGACGAAGATCAAGGTTGATGAGGAAGGTACCGAGGCAGCGGCTGTTACGGAGTTCGTAGCAAAATGCACTGCGGTTGCGGAGCCGAAGATACCGCCGCATTATGACTTTATCTGCAATGTGCCTTTTGTATTTATGGTACGGGATGCGTCTGGCAATACGCTGTTTGCAGGCACTGTCAATAAGCTTTGATAAACTACTGATAAATTCCGAGGTAAAAATGAGCGATAAACTTCCACATGATCACGGACATGCAGGTACCTGTGACAATCTTCTGTCCCATATGCCTGATGCGGCAGCGATCCAGTCTGTTTCCGATGCGATGAAACAGCTTGGCGATCCCAGCAGGCTGCGGATCTTCTGGCTGCTCTGTCACTGCGAGGAATGTGTGACGAATATTGCCGCTTTTATGGAGATGACATCTCCGGCGGTGTCCCATCACCTTCGCCTGCTAAAAGACAGCGGGCTTGTGGTGACCCGAAGGGAAGGAAAAGAAATGTATTACAGGGCAGCGGATACGGATCTGGCGCAAAAGCTTCATCTGACCATCGAAGAAGTGGCAAGGATCTCCTGTCCGAAGTAAATGCCTGAGATAGTGCAAAGTTCAGTATGAAAATACGGTGTCGAAAATAAATAATTAAGTTAGAAAAAAATCCGGTATGAAAAACCGGAGAAACCAACGAATGATAGATACGAGGGGTAACATATGACCTATTCAGTCATCGGAATATTGGCGATCTTGATCCATTTGATCATCAATCATGATATCATCCGCAAGAAAAAACAAAACATGGAAGTGTGGGAACAGCGTTACCGCTGGTTCTTATATGTCGTGATCGCCTATCATGTCACGGATGCGCTCTGGGGCATTTTGTATGAACAAAAAATGATCGCTGCAGTGTATCTGGATACTACGGTGTATTTTGCGACCATGGCTGTTTCCGTACTGCTTTGGACGATGTTTGTTGTCACATACCTGGAAGGTGAAGGACGGTTCAAAGAAATCATCAGTATGGCAGGATGGGTATTTTTCCTGTTTCAGATGCTCGTGGTGGTGATCAACTTTATTATGCCTGTTTTATTCTCCTTTGATGAAAACGGCACCTATCATGCCTGGTTTTTGCGTTATGCCCTGTTCACGGCGCAGGTGCTCATGTTTCTGATGACAAGCGGATATACCATGGTCATCACGAAGGGATCGCAGGGGACGACCCGCCGCAGAAACCTGATGATCTGTCTGTTTGGCGTTGCCATGATCAGCGCTATCTGCCTGCAGTTGTTTTTCCCGCTTTTGCCCCTGTATTCCATGGGATATCTGCTGGGCTGCTGCGTGATCCATACCTTTGTTGTGGAGGGTGAAAAAGTGGAGTACCTGAGAGCACTCGAAGAGTCTCTTGGCAGAGAGGCGCTGCAGGAAAAACAGCTTGGTGCCTACCGGAAAATGGCCTTTACCGATCCGTTGACCGGCGTGAAGAGCAAACGTGCATTCAAGGACAACAGCGAGGCTTATGACCGGCGGATACGGGAAGGCTTTCTGGAGTTCGCGGTCGGCGTATTTGACTTAAATGACTTAAAAAAGATCAATGACATCCGGGGGCATGAAGCCGGAGATGAGAGCATTATCGCAGCCTGCAGGCTGGTCTGTAAAATATTTGCCCATAGTCCCGTGTATCGTGTCGGCGGGGATGAGTTTGTTGCGATCATAGAAGGCACCGATTACGAGAACCGTCACAACCTGATGAGAGAGTTCCAAACGCAGGTGGATGAAAATGCAAAAGAAGGCAGGGTGATCGTGGCCGGAGGGTTATCGGATTATGATCCGGTAAAGGATGCGACTATCGCCGATGTATTTAAGCGTGCGGATGAGAATATGTATGCAAGAAAGAGTGAATTAAAGCAGAGAAATCCGGTTGCTGTATAGTCAAACGGCTGATAAATTGGCTGCAGAAACCCATATGTAAAAACGGAGTGATAAACTCGTAATAAGTTCAAAGGAGCAGGAAGGATGAGAAAAAGACCAATCGCCACAGCACTGATCTGCATGATGACATGCGCGCTGCTGCAGGGTTGCGGCAATACGGTGGAGATAGCGGATGACGCTGTGATCGATCACGCGATCGAAGAGGAGGAGGAACAGACGCCCGAGGATGAACTGTATGCCGATGCACCCGAGGCACTGCGGGACCTGATCGAGAATACAAATAATGAAGTAGTCCTGACGGTTTGGGCTTCCTCGGAAGATCAGGATCTGACACAGAGTATGATCAATCAGTTTGTGGCATCTTACCCTACCGTGAAATTCGATATTACGTTAGGCTGCGAGTCGGAAGCGACGGCCAAGGAGACGGTCCTTGCAGATCCCGAGGGGTCTGCGGATGTGTTTACTTTTGTGGATGACCAGATGCCGGAGCTTTTGCAGGCTGACGCACTTTTGGAAGTGGACTCATTTTATACCTATGATGTCAAAGAAAAAAATGTGGAGGCTTCTGTCATGGCGGCCAGTGATGAGGATAAACTCTATGCCTATCCCATGACGGCGGATAACGGCTATTTTCTGTTTTATGACAAATCCGTATTCTCTGCATCAGATGTGACATCCATGGAAAAACTGCTTAAAAAGGCAGAGGAGAAGAACAAAAAGGTGGCCATGGATCTTGCCAATGGCTGGTATTTGTATTCGTTTTTCCGCGCAGAGGGACTGGAAATATCCAGGAAGGAAGACGGCACCAATACCTGCAACTGGAACAAGGCAGGAGGAACGGATGTGGCGCAGGCGATCCTGGATCTGGTAGCGACGGGTGAGCTGGTGAGCATGGACGATGCCGCCCAGGCTGCACAGCTTTCTGAGGGTAAGATCGGAGCCATTGTGAACGGAACCTGGAGAGCAGCGGACTGTCAGGAAGCCTGGGGTGAAAACTATGCCGCAGCAAAACTTCCCACCGTACAGATTGCCGGCAAGGACAAACAGATGGCCTCCTTCTGCGGTTCGAAGCTGATCGGCATCAATCCGCATACGGAATATAAAGAATGGGCGAAGGTGCTGGCTGAATACCTGACAAATGAAGAAAACCAGATTAAGAGATTTGAAGTCCGAGGTCTCGGACCGTCGAATATTGTGGCACAGTCATCGGATGCGGTGAAATCCGATGTGGCGATCGCGGCGCTGGCACAGCAGGCGGCGAATGCATTTCCTCAGCGCGTTGGCGCAAATTACTGGAAACCGGCTGCAAACCTGGGTGCGGTACTTGCAGGCGGCAACAAAAAGAAAAAGGATCTGCAAAAGCTTCTGGACGAAACAGTGGATGAGATCACAGCACCGCTTGAGGAAGAATGACAGGCGGAAAAGCTACGATTTCGATTCGAAAACAGGATAAACGATAGAGATACAGTTGTGAAATTCCAGTATGGAAAAATCGAAAGAATAAACGAGTGATAAATCAAGGAGGAAGGGAAAAAATGAAGATTCTGGTAACAGGAGGAGCGGGTTATATCGGAAGTCATACCTGTGTGGAATTGCTGGACGCAGGATATGAGGTGGCGGTCCTTGACAACCTGTACAATGCAAGTAAAAAGTCGATCGACAGGATCGAAGAGATCACCGGGAAAAAAGTCGCTTTTTATGAAAAAGACATGCGGGATGCTCAGGCGCTGGCTCAGATCTTTGCAACAGAAAAACCGGAGTGCGTGATCCACTTTGCCGGCCTGAAAGCGGTCGGGGAATCCGTTGAAAAGCCACTGGAATACTATGAAAATAATATCGGCGGTACGCTGACACTGCTCGATGCCATGAGAAAGAACGGATGTAAAAACATCATCTTTTCTTCCTCGGCTACCGTATACGGCGATCCGGCCTTTGTGCCGATCACGGAAGAGTGTCCGAAGGGTTCTCCGACAAATCCTTATGGCTGGACCAAGAGCATGCTAGAACAGATCCTGACAGATGTGAATACCGCAGATCCTGAGTGGAATGTGATCCTGCTTCGGTATTTCAATCCCATCGGAGCCCATGCAAGTGGCAAGATCGGAGAAGATCCGAAAGGGATTCCGAACAACCTGGTGCCTTATGTGGCGCAGGTGGCTGTCGGCAAGCGGGAAAAACTGGGCGTATTCGGAAATGATTATGATACACCGGACGGCACCGGCGTGCGTGACTACATCCACGTTGTGGACCTGGCCAGGGGACATGTGAAGGCGATCGACAAGATCAAAGAGAACCCGGGCGTGAAGATCTACAATCTGGGTACCGGTAAGGGATACAGCGTTCTTGAGGTAGTGAAAGCATTCTCGGCTGCCTGCGGAAAAGAGATCCCGTACGAGATCAAACCCCGCCGCGCAGGAGATATCGCAACCTGCTATGCAGATCCTTCCCTGGCGGAGAAAGAACTGGGTTGGAAAGCCACTTTCGATATCAACGATATGTGTGCCGACTCCTGGAGATGGCAGAGCCAGAACCCCGACGGATACGGTGAGTGATCGCTTATCCTTCTTATCCACAGTCGATGAGCTGCCGCATTGTGAGCCGGTTGTTCGGCGGCGAGTTTTTGACCGAGCAAAGCGAGGGCAAATGTTTGAGCATTAGCCGGACAGCCGGTCAAATGCGGCAGCGGAGAAATAATTTCGAATTATTACCGCATGTATCGTCTGGCGGGTGACAAGCGCCGGAAAGTGTGATACAATCATTCGTGCGTGTGCGGATCGTCCGGTAATACCGGGCAGATTATGTATGAAATAAAGGAAAACGGAACCATCCATGTACTCCCTTACGATCGTTTTTTGCAGGGAGGACCTTCGGCTGTGTCGGATGAGGAGCTGCTGGCCATCATCCTGCGCACCGGGACAAACGGAGAGGATGCGCTGAGCGTAGCCTGCCATGTCAGAGAACTGTGCGGTCAGCAGGGACTTTTGGGGCTGCATCATCTGACGCTGGATCAGTTGATGTCTGTGCGCGGCATCGGTCAGGTCAAAGCGGTCAAACTCAAGGCGATCGCAGAGCTTGCCACCAGGATCGCAGCGGCAAGGGTGGAAAAGGATGTATGTCTGCAGACGGCAGGAGCCGTGGCAGAAGCTTATATGGAACGGATGCGGCATCTGGAGAGAGAGCAGACACTGGTTGTGTTTCTTGACGGAGCCGACCACAGGATCGGTGATGCGGTGCTTTCAGAAGGATCACTGACGGAAACGCAGATTTTTATCAGAGAGATATACAGGCTGGCGCTGCAGATGAACGCCGCCTCGATCATTTTGCTCCATAATCATCCCAGCGGCAATCCGAGGCCATCACGGCAGGATATGCTGATCACGGCCCGTCTTCGCGAAGCATCCGACTATATGGAAATTCCGCTCCTTGATCATATCATTATCGGAGATAACAGATATTACAGCTTTAGAGAGAAAGGAGAACTCTGATGTCAGCAACCGGTTTCGGCATCGACCTTGGAACTTGTAACATCAAAATCTGCCAGCGTGAAGGCGGCAGTATCTATATGCAGAAGAACATGATCGCCATTGAAGGAAAGGACGGGCTTTTTGCCTACGGAGATGATGCCTTTGATATGTTTGAAAAGGCTCCCGGCAATATCCATATTTCCTATCCGCTGATGAATGGCGTGATTGCAGATATCAACAACATGCAGACACTGATCCGCTGCTTTATGAACGACCTTTGCAGGGGGCAGATCCGTCCGGCGGATTATTTCATTGCCGTTCCGACGGATGTGACGGATGTGGAAAAAAGAGCGTTTTATGATCTGATCAAGAACGCGAATGTCAAGGCCAGAAGTGTCATGGTAGTGGAAAAAGCCATCGCAGACGGGCTGGGCCTGGATATCGATGTGAAAAATTCTCAGGGTGTTCTGGTCGTTGATGTGGGCTATGATACCACGGAGATCTCCATCCTTTCTCTCGGCGGTATCGTGGTCAGCCGCCTGATCAAGGTGGGAGGCCTGAAATTTGATGATGCCATCCGGGCGGCTGTCAGAAAAGAGTATTCCCTGATCATCGGCAGCAAAACGGCGGAAACCGTCAAAAATAACCTGACCAGACTGGAAGAGGAAGGCAATCCGGCCATTGTTTACGGCAGGGATATTGTTTCCGGCCTGCCGGTGGAGCGCGCGATCCCGACGGATCTTGTGGCAGATTGCGTGCGCGAGCATATTTCGGCAATTATCGACAATATCAAAGTGATCTTGGAAAGAACGCCGCCTGAACTGGCAGCGGATATCTACAGACAGGGTATTTTCCTGACCGGCGGTGCCTGCCAGGTATCCCGTCTTTCCCAGATGATCAGCAACGGTACCGGGCTGCGCGTCAACGTGGCAGAGCATCCGGAAGCATCGGTTGCATTAGGTCTTGGCAGGATCATATCCGACGAGAATTTCAGATCCGTCGCATATCTGCCGGGCGGGGCTGACTGATAGTCAAAAAAGCAGTGATCAGATAGAATTTTACGAATGAGAAGAAAGCATAATAAATTTACCATACCAAGTAAATATCTGCTGCTCGTATTAACGGTAGTCTGCATTGTCCTGATGTGTGCTACCTTTTTTACGGACTTTCTCGCAACGCCCCTTTCCAATGTGGCAGGGAGCGTTTTGATCCCGTTTCAGCGCGGTATCAGCAGGATCGGTGAAACAGCCGGACGCAGGAAAGAAGAAATGGAGAACCTGCGGGATGTCATGAAGAAAAACGAGGAGCTGCAGACAAAGCTGGATCAGCTTGAGATCGAGAACAGCGCTCTTCAGCAGGATAAGTATGAACTGAACCACCTGCGGGAACTCTATCAGCTGGATGAGCAGTATGAAGCCTATGAAAAAGTCGGGGCCCACGTGGTATCGAGGGATCCCGGAAACTGGTTTTCCGCCTTTGTGATCGATAAGGGCGAAAAGGACGGCTTGAAGGTGGATATGAATGTGATGGCCGGCTCCGGACTGGTAGGCAGGATCACCGAGGTGGGGCATGACTGGTCAAAAGTACTCTCCATTATCGATGATACCTCTTCTGTCAGCGCCATGGTGCTGTCCACGGAGGACACCTGTATCGTACAGGGCAATCTGGACACCATGCGAAACGGCATGATCACGTTTTCCAAACTGGTAACCCAGGAAGGCACCGTTAAAGAAGGAGATAAGCTGGTCACTTCTTACATCAGTACCAAGTATCTGCCGGGCATTCTGATCGGTTATGTGACCGAGATCAATCCCGATTCCAACAATCTGACACATTCCGGCTATGTCACGCCGGCAGCGGACTTCACGCATTTAGAGGAGGTGCTGGTGGTGACGACACAAAAGAATACCTACGAAGGCGGAGAGGAGACGGACGGATGAAGCAAAACATCTTTGCGACAGTGTGCGTACTCCTTGCTTTTGTATTGCAGTCCACGGCAGTCAAGTGGATCTCTTTTGGCGGGATCTGCCCGAACCTGCTGATCGTGATCATCGCCGCGCTGGGCTTTACCTATGGGTGTAACATGGGACTGCTTTCCGGATTTTTCGCCGGTCTGTTATGGGATCTGTTTTATGGGGATCTTTTGGGTTTTTATGCCCTCGTTTTTATGTATGTGGGTTATCTGAACGGCGGCTTCTGGCAGATCTTTTTCAAAGAAGATATCAAGCTGCCGGTGATACTTGTGACGGGAAGCGATGTCATCTTCGGGGTGACCAGCTATGTCATGCGTTTCCTGTTGCGCGGCCGTTTTGATTTTGCGAATTACTTTGGTCATGTGATCCTGCCGGAAGCGGTCTATACGGCATTGATCACACTCTTGATCTTCCCGTTGTTTGCAAAGATCACAACCAGGCTTGACCGCCCGGTTCAAAAGGGCAAGGGGCCGGTGATCGAGATCCGGGAGACAGAGGTTTAAAAGGTGCTGAAATCACTCAGAGATGCCGTGATCGGCTTTATCACAAGCAGGATCTTTGTGATGATCCTGGTTTTTTCGGTTCTGACAGGTGTGATCACTTATCGTCTGTTCGATCTGCAGATCGTCAAAGGCGGGGAATACCTGTCTTCTTTTCGTATGATCATCCGCAAGGAAAAGAGCCTGGATTCCACCAGGGGCAAGATCTTTGACAGAAACGGTGAGCTGCTGGCCTATAATGAGCTGGCCTATTCCGTAAAGATCGAGGATGTCTATGAATCGGGACGCAATAAAAATGCCCGTCTGAATACAACGATCTCCGAGCTGATCGATCTGATCGAAGCTGGCGGAGATAAGATCGAATGCGATTTTTCCATTATCCTTGACGGCAATAATGAATATGCTTTTACACAGGAAGGAACCAGGCAGCAGCGGTTCCTTGCAGATGTGTACGGCAAGCAGAGGATCGAGGATATGGATTATGCCGAAAAGACCTCTACAGCGCAGCAGGTGGTGGAATATCTTGCCGGCAGCAAGAAATTCGGGATCGGCGAGTATATGGACCCTGAGGACAGAAAGTCCGGTTTTATCGTGGGCAGCGGTTACACCAGGGAAAAGCTGCTCAAGATCGTATCGGTCCGGTATGCCATGAGTCTGAACAGTTTCCAGAAATACATCCCCACGGTTGTGGCTGCTGATGTATCGGATAAAACGGTTGCCATGGTCATGGAAAATTCCGATCGCTTAGAAGGCGTGACGGTGGAAGAGGATACGATCCGCAAATATGTGGACAGCGTATATTTCTCACATATCATAGGATACATCGGCAAGATCTCAACAGATGAATATGAACAGCTTTCAGCGGAAAATGAAGATTACGCCCTGACGGATATCATCGGCAAAGCCGGGATCGAGCAGGTGATGGAAACAACCCTTCAGGGCAAAAAGGGAAAAGAGGTCGTTTACGTGGATAACCTCGGTAAGGTGATCGAGACCAGCCAGAGGACCGAGCCGGAGACGGGAAACGATGTGTATCTTACCATTGATAAAAAGCTTCAGAAGGCGGTGTATCATCTGCTTGAGCAGAAGATCGCCGGTATTCTGGTTTCGAAGCTGACAGCAGAGAAGGAGTTTGTGCTCGGTGAAAACGAATCCTCCTCCCACATTCTGATCCCGATCTATGACGTATATTATGCGTTGTTCCACAACCACGTGATCGACACGGCGCACTTTACCCATGAAGGGGCCAAGGATACGGAACGTAAGGTCTTTACTGCTTTTCACAGTAAACAGGAGCGGACCATTGAACGCATACGGAGCGAACTGCTTGACAGCAATACTGCTTACAATGAATTGCCGCTTGAATATCAGGTATATGAGCTCGGAATCGTGGATATGCTCGAAAAGAAAGGCATGATCCTGACAGATGAGATCGAGGAAGATGATGAGACGGTGGCAGCCTGGAAGGTGGATGAGAACATCAGCCTTCGCAGCTATTTAAACTATCTGATCGGTAAGGGTTGGCTGGATGTTTCCACACTTCCTTTAGAGGATAAATATTCCGATTCCGATGAGGTCTATAAGCAGCTGATCGAAACGGTCTGCGATATGCTGCAGACGGATGATTATTTCAACAATCGTCTGTATAAGTACATGCTGCTGGATGATGAGATTGACGGCATGGATGTCTGCCGGCTTCTGATCGAACAGAATATCGTGGATGTGACAGATGAGGAAAAAAATGAACTGCAAAGCGGCGAGAAAACACCCTACGCGTTTATGGTCGGCAAGATCCGCAATCTGGAGATCACGCCGGCGCAGCTGGCACTGGATCCCTGCTCGGGTTCCTGTGTCATCACGGATCCGGGAAGCGGAGAAGTGCTGGCCCTTGTCACCTATCCCGGATACGACAATAATAAACTGACCAATACCATCGATGCGGAGTATTATAATAAGATCTACAATGATCTGTCACAGCCTATGTGGAATTATGCGACCCAGCAGCTGGCAGCGCCCGGTTCTACTTTCAAAATGGTTACTTCCGCTGCAGTGCTCGAAGAAGGCGTTGTCACGGACGGGGAACAGATTGTCTGCCACGGTCTCTGGGATACGATCTTGCCGCCGGCAAAGTGCTGGATCTCCCCCGGCGCCCACGGTGCGCTGAATATTACCGGTGCCATCGAGAATTCCTGTAACTATTATTTTTATGAAGCATCCTACCGCATGAGTTTCAAGGACGGTGTCTACGACAGTGATACCGGTCTGCTGAAACTGGCAGAGTATGCAGATAAATTCGGCCTGTCCGACAAATCCGGGATCGAGCTGCCTGAGAGCAGCCCAAAGGTATCCGATTATGATGCCATCCGTTCCGCCATCGGCCAGGGCACCCACAACTATTCGACTGTGGGGCTTGCCAGATACGTGACAACAGTGGCAAACAGCGGAAACTGTTACAACTTAAGCCTGATCGACAAAACGACGGACACGGACGGTAATCTGCTTCGGGAATATACGCCGGAACTGCGGAATAAAGTGGAACTTGCCGACAGTACCTGGGCAGCCATTCATGTGGGCATGCGCAAAGTGGTGGAAGCAAAGGAGTATTATTCGGAGATCCCGTTCGCAGTGGCCGGCAAAACCGGTACCGCACAGGAAAACAAACGCCGTGCGAACCACGCGCTTTTTGTCTGCTACGCGCCATATGACAATCCGAGGATGGCTATGGCCTGCCGTATTGCTTACGGATATGCATCGGATTATGCAGCGCAGGTTTCCGAAGAGATCATCAAGTATTACTTTGGCGTGGAAAACGAGGACAAGCTGATCACAGGAAAAGCAAGAGAAACATCAGCTGTTCAGAACGCAGGAGACTGATATGTTTAAAAACTATCGTCTGAGAGACTATGATTTTAAACTGATCCTTTATCTTTGTGCAGTGACGGTGATCGGGATCCTGGTCATCGGATCGGCCCAGGAGGGATATGAGAAAAGACAGCTTGTGGGATTTATCGCAGGTCTGTTTCTCATGATCCTTTTGTCGCTCTTTGATTATTCCGTATTTTTAAAGCTGTACTGGGTGTTTTATGCCGTCACGATCGTCCTGCTTTTACTGGTGCGGTTTTTCGGTAATACGGTCAATAACGCAAAGCGCTGGGTGGAGATCGCGGGCATTCAGTTTCAGCCCTCTGAAGCGGCAAAAATCCTATTGATTTTATTCTATGCACAGTATATGATGAAAAGAAGGGAAAAGATCAGTTCCTTAAAGAACATTCTGCTCATGCTCATCCTGCTGGCGCCGCCGCTGTACCTGATCTACAAGCAGCCGGACCTGTCTACCAGTATCCTGATCATGCTGGTATTTGCCACACTTTTATATGTGGGAGGATTGAGCTACAGAGTGATCTTCGGTTTTCTGGTCGTGGCAGTTCCCATCGGCGTGATCTTTCTGACGCTGGTATTGCAGCCGGATCAGAAGATCATCAAAGATTATCAGCAGACACGTATCCTTGCCTGGCTCAATCCGGAGGAGTATTCCACCGCTGAGGGGTATCAGCAGGACAACTCCAAGATGGCCATCGGCAGCGGTCAGCTGACGGGAAAAGGTCTGGACAATCAGGATATCAGTTCGGTCAAGAACGGAAACTTTATCTCTGAGCCGCAGACGGACTTTATTTTTGCGGTCGTCGGAGAGGAGCTTGGTTTTGTGGGAAGCATGGCGATCGTGATCCTGCTTCTTCTGATCACTCTCGAATGCCTGATGATCGCCCGAAAGGCCAAAGATGCGGCGGGAATGCTGATCGCAGCGGGAATGGCGGCGCTGGTGGGGTTCCAGAGTTTTATGAACATTGCCGTTGCAACAGGGCTGATGCCCAATACGGGAATTCCGCTCCCGTTTGTCAGTTACGGACTGACCTCACTTCTGAGTCTGTATGTCGGTATGGGGATCGTGCTGAATATCAGGCTGCAGGCGGAACGAAAAACAGTTTCCTATACGGAACTGGATACTTTATAAACTATGTATCGGGAGGGTATCGATGAACATTGCTTTGATCGCACATGATGCGAAGAAAAAGCTGATGCAGAATTTCTGCATTGCTTACAGAGGGATTTTAAGCAAGCATGATCTCTACGCCACCGGGACCACCGGCAGGCTGATCGAGGAGGTCACCAATCTGACGGTTCATAAGCAGCTGGCAGGTCATTTGGGAGGAGAGCAGCAGATCGGTGCACAGATCGAAAATAATGAGATCGATCTGGTGATCTTTCTGCGGGACGCACTTTCGCCCCAGGGCCATGAACCGGAACTCAATCATGTAGTCAAGCTGTGCGATATGCACAATATTCCGCTTGCTACAAACCTGGCGACGGCAGAGCTTCTGATCAAGTCGTTGGCCAGGGGAGATATGGAATGGAGAGAAATGTACAAATGATGCAAAAGCGCGTTGCGGTATTTGCGTTGATGGCGACGGCGGCGGTAATGCTGTCCGGCTGTGGGAAAAAGGAGTTTGCAATGCCTTATCAGCTTACCCCCGATGTTTCGGCCTTCGGAATGGAAACGGGAGGAAGTGTGGATCTTGGAAATGAAAGCTTCGCTGCGCCTTTTGCCTCATCTTTATGCGTAAGAGATGATACAACACTTTCCGTGGATGCCGTGGATCTGACACAGGCATCGGCAGGGATCCTGTGTGATGTCAATACCGGGCGCGTGATCTATGCAAAGGACGAAACGCTGCAGCTGGCACCGGCTTCGCTGACAAAGGTGATGACGGCGTTGGTAGCATTGGAAAACAGCACACTGGATATGAAGCTGACGGCTTCCGAGAATGTGCAGATCTCGGAATCGGGAGCAACGCTCATGGGACTGGCACCGGGCGATTCCATGACAATGGATCAGGCATTGCATGCGCTGCTGATGCAGTCAGCCAATGATGCGGCCGTGCTGATCGCCGAAAACATCGGCGGCAGTGTGGAAGGCTTTGCGGAAATGATGAACCAGAAGGCGGCGGCCCTTGGGGCAACGGGATGTCACTTTGTCAATCCCCACGGTCTGACGGCTGACGGACATTACGTGACCGCTTATGATATGTATCTGATCTTTGCGGCCGCCATGCAGTATGATACCTTTAACCAGATCATCCACACAGATCATTATGAGACACTGTACAAAGACAGTGAAGGAAACGGCAAGCCTTATGAGGCGGGAACCACCAATCTGTTCCTGAAAGGCGACTACAATCCGCCGGCGGGGATCACTGTTGTGGGCGGAAAAACAGGAACCACGAACGTAGCGAGAAACTGTCTGGTGCTGCTGTCACGTGATTCCGCGGGCAATCCTTATGTATCCGTGATCTTAGGTGCTGCCGAGAGAGGAATCCTCTATCAGGAAATGGTCGCACTTTTAGGGAAAATCGGGTAAAATGGTTGTCTTTTTTGAAAAAAAAGGATATACTGTTACATAGAATATTAACACTTAGGAGGGCTACTATGGTACAGCTTATTGTTGGTAACAAGGGAAAAGGAAAAACCAAGCATCTGCTTGAAAAGGTAAATTCTCAGGTGCAGGAAGTATCCGGCAATATTGTATACCTTGATAAGAGTGCAAAACATATGTATGAACTGAATAATAAGGTCAGACTCATCGACCTGTCACAGTATGGGATCGGCAGCAGCGATGGATTCATCGGTTTCCTGTATGGCATTATTTCACAGGATCATGACCTGCAGCAGATGTATCTTGACAATTTCCTGACACTGGCGAAGCTTGCGGATGATGCGGATATCACCCCCATTGTTGAGCAGCTTGAAGGAATGGGCGAAAGATTCGGCGTTGATTTTATCCTCAGTGTGGGACAGAATGAGACAGAGCTTGCAGCAGGACTGAAAGACAAGGTGATCGTATCCCTGTAATCTGCCAGGGAGACAGAAGTTTGAGGCACAAACATGAGCAGCCCCGGAATACCGGGGCTGTTTTTGAAGAAGAGGTTTTATTTTGAGGTTTTATTTTATTGAAAAAAGAGCAGTTTTGAATTTATTTAGAGAAAGACAGTTTGGAAATTGAGTAAAAGACAGAGACAGAGTAATAAAAAGATCACAAATATCGGTGATTATCAAAAAAGCAGGCCGTTGAACATGAATATCGGTCTGGCGGTCATGCTGGTACTGTTTGTATATATCCTGATCTATGTGGTGGGATATCTTCGGACCAAGCATGTCGTCAGCTACGAGGTTGTAAAGGGATCTTTGAGCGTATCCAACGTGTATGAAGGCATCGCGATCCGCGACGAGGAAGCATATCCCTGCGAAGGCGCCGGATATCTGAATTTCTTTGCAAGGGAAGGAGAACACCTTGCAGCCGGCGATCTGGTATATTCCATCGACAGCTCCGGCAAAATTGCCGAGATGATGGAAACCCAGCAGGAAGAGGCGCTTTTGTCGGAAGAAGATCTTTCCAAGATCCGCCAGCAGATGCTTGGTTTTCAAAAAGAGTTTACGCCGAAGCAGTTTGGGAGTGTTTATCCGTTTACGCAGCAGATCTCTTCCACGGCACTGAAGCTGTCCAATTACAACATGCTCGACCAGCTGAACCTGATCAGCGGCGGGGAAAGCGCAAGCTTTGTTTACGCTCCGAAAAGCGGGACGGTTGTATTCGGCAGTGACGGCCTGGAGAATTTAAGGCCCGAGGATGTTTCCATGGAGCTGTTTGATGAAAGACCACAGCGCACCTATCCGCAGTCGGGAGCGCTTGTTACGGATCAGGAGATGGCCTATAAACTGATCGATTCCGAGAACTGGTCCATGGTGGTTCCGATGAAACCGGAACGGGCTACTGAGCTCGAAGAGGCGGAATATGTCAAAGTCCGTTTTCTGAAGAATCAGTACGAATCCTGGGCGAAGGTCACGACATTGTACAATGCGGACAGTACCTTTGTGCAGCTTGACTTTACCAATTCCTGCATTACCTTTGCGCAGGATCGTTTTATCAATATCGAGATCATGCTCTCGCAGGAGGAGGGCCTGAAGGTGCCCAACAGTTCCATTGTGGAAAAAGACCTGTTCATGATCCCGAAGGAGTACAGGATGGATTCCCGCAATTCCAAGGATGGCGGTTTCTGGCGGCGTGAGATCGACGAAAACGGAAATGAGAAAGACGTCTTCGTGGATTGCAAGATCTATCATAATGACGATGAATTCTATTATGTGGATATGGAGACCTTCCATGCGGGCGACCGGATCGTCATGCCGGAAACCGGTGATCCCATCTACAATGTGAGCCGTATGAGCACCCTGACCGGCGTTTACAACATGAATAAGGGATATGCAGATTTCACCGTGATCACGATATTGTATCAGAACGATGAGTATTCGATCATTAAGTCCAACACACGTTACGGCCTGGCGGAATACGAC
>JAEEGL015061673.1_pt1 | contig 23475 bp, 22 predicted proteins | sample 9134231 | NCBI WGS metagenome assembly JAEEGL01 (sample SAMN16246548, study PRJNA631951) | gut metagenome | biome: gut microbiome; feature: rumen; material: fiber-attached | host: Bos | place: Iran: Karaj | collected 2018-10
TCAAGTCATCATTTTTTATATCATATTACAGGTACTCACCGGGATAGCGCATTTAATGCAGATAATCCAAAGGTTTCCAAAAATTCTGATGGCATTAAACAGTAATCTATATTTGCTAGGTATTTCTTAATCTCATCCAAAGGTTTCCATCCAAAAAAATGAACATTTTGATCATGAACTTCAAATAATTGAGATTCTAAACTTCATTTTCAGAAAATAAAAATTTCAAAATCAACTTTTTTCTTATTCAATTCTTTAATTGCTAAAACTAATTGATCAAATCATTTTTCTTTTTCTAATCTTCAATAGAATAGCAGTCAAAGCATTATCTAAAGGTTAGAATTAAATATATTATACTTGTAGAAAAAATAATTTAAATTGCAAGAAATTTGCATTATTTCAAAAATTATATACAATTATAGTAAATTTTTATTATTTGTACAAATTATTATGGAAGAATTAAACTTAAATAATTTCCAAAACATTCCAGAGAATGATACGAGTTGAACTAAAAAGAAAAATAAAAAATGGTTAAAGTTTATAATATTAATAGTTTGACTAATCATATTAGCTGTATTTATCATAAATAAATTTAATATTTTTAACAATTCTGATTTCAGTTCTGATTATAATCATATACATGTACATCATCATCCAGAAATAAAATATATAAATATGAATGATGAGTTTTTTTGAACTATAATAGAGGGATCGGATATGGACAAGTACGAAAATGCTACATTAACAATTGAAGAGGCAAAAAGTATTATAAAACAATCAAAACATTCTCACATCCATTTAGACTCATTAACTCAAATTAGTAGCGATGTTATGGCGAAACTTGTAAAATATAATTGAAAATCTCTTTCATTTGCAAAATTAGAAAAAATTGATAAAGAAATAGCAAAAGAGTTAGCGAAATTTAACTGAGATTATCTATATTTAGATGGTATAACTAATCTAAATTTTGATGAAGCAAAAGAATTAGCAAAATTTAAATGAAATATAAGATTACTATGACTAAAGGATATCGATATAGATGTAGCAAAAATTTTAAAATGAAATACCAGAATTGAGTTTGACATATGAGAGATCACATCAATAGATGGAGATTTAGCAAAAATGATAGTAAATAATAACGATATTAAAAGACTAGATTCATTGCAATTAAATAAAATTAAGACAATAGACAAAGAATCTGCTAGACGACTTTCTAGATTTTGAGGGTGGCAAATACATCTTAAATGATTGGAATATATAAGTAAAGATGCAGCAAAAGAATTAGCAAAGTTTAATGATACAATTTATGCGAGTGAAGCTACCAGTTATATACTATTTGAAAGCAATACAGACGACACAATAGCATATTGGAATGAAACGATTACAATAGAAGAAGCTAAAAAATTAGCCAGTAGATCTTGAAATACTCTTCAACTATGGATACAAACTATAACACCATGAGTAGCAAAAGAAATTGCTAAATTTAAGTGAAATAAATTAAGTATTCATGGTATCACACATATTGATAAAGAAACTGCCAAAGAATTAGCAAAATTTGATGGTGTTTGGATTACGATTTGAACATTAGATTCTGATGTTGATGATGATGTCATAAGAGAACTAGCAAAATTTAATTGATGAATTATGGTAAACCCAAAAATTATATATTCTAATGATGGTAGAACAGGGACAGATAGCGATGAAACTAAAATCTTGAGAAAAAAACTTAAAAAATTCAGATTAGAAATAGATTGATTAGTTATGGATTTTTGAGACGCTATAGAAGATTTTGAAAAGGAGCTTAAAGATAAATATCCACAAAGTTTTCAATGAATAAAATATGAAAATGGTGAAAAAAATATCATAAAAATCAGTTTTGCATCGTATGAGAATAGTAATATTTTAGATTCTTTCTATAATAAGTTGGATAAAGAATCAAATTATTCTTGATTATTAACTGTAAATCTTGAAATCGAAAATAAAATATATGAAACATGCAAACGTAATTTTCCCCGGGATGAAAAATCATATTGTGTAATTAAATAATTAATTTATTAAATTTATAAACCATACTTGAAATTAAAATATTAAACATTAATATTTTAACCGTATTTATATTAAATTATTATTTTAATGAAAATTGGAATAGTCTGATTACCTAATGTTTGAAAATCTACGCTTTTTAATGCTTTGACTAAATCATATGCAGCTCCTGCTGAGAACTTTCCATTCTGTACGATAAATCCTAACGTATGAATAGTAGATGTAAAAGATCCTAGAATAGATGTTTTGGCTGAGATGTCTCATAGTCAGAAAAAAGTTTATGCAGCTACTGAATTTGTGGATATTGCATGACTTGTAAAATGAGCTTCAAAAGGGGAGTGACTTGGAAATAAATTCTTGGCAAATATTCGTGAGACTGATGCAATAGTTCAAGTTCTCCGTTATTTTAAAGATCCAGATGTAGTTCATGTAGAATGAAGCATTGACCCAGTTAGAGATGTAGAAATTATAAATACTGAACTTATTTTTGCTGATTTGGAACATATTGAAAGAATTTTGCCAATATTACAGAAAAAAGTTAAAGCTTCAAATTGTACGAAAGATGAGAAAAAACAATGTGAAATCTTGGAAGTAATTTATAAAGCTTTAATGGATTGAAAATTAGCTCACACAGTTCGTAATCAATTCTCTGCTGAAGATTTGAAAGTTTTGAAATCATATAACTTCCTTACACTCAAACCATTTATTTATGCATTGAATGTTTCACAAGACGACCTAGTAAACGCAGAAGCAATTAAATCCGAATATAGCGAAAAATTACAGGCTCCAGTAGCTGTAGTTTGTGTGAAAATAGAGGAAGAAATGATGGATATGTCTACAGAAGAGAAACAGGAATTTTTAGCAGAAATGCTAGAAACACAGGCTTCAAACATTCCAACTCTCGATGATTTGATTTCCCTCGCATTCAATACACTTTGATTAATGTATTATTTCACTACATGAGAAAAAGAAACAAAAGCTTGGACTATTCCACAGTGATCTACTGCACCTCAAGCAGCATGAGCAATCCATTCAGATTTTGAGAGATGATTTATTAAGGCTGAAGTAGTTTGATATAATGATTTAGTAGCTTGCGGTTCACGAGCTAAAGCTAGAGAAAAATGATTGTTACGTTTAGAATGAAAAAGTTATATTGTTCAAGATGGAGATGTAATGATATTCAAATTTAACGTATAACATATTTTTGTGAACTATAATTAAATATCAAATTTTCAAAAAAGGAAGATGATAATATATAATAATGTTCTCCAAAATTCGCGTTTTTCTTAAAAATAAATATAATTACACTTGTATTTAAATAAATTCTCTTAAAGAAAAAATGGATAAAAAATCAATTCAAACAATGTGAATCAAGTCAATTATCACAGTAATCTGACTTTTTTCTTGTTTATCACCACTTGTGCATGCAACATGAGAGGTTAGCTTAGCCAATATAAAAGATTCAGTAATGCTAACAACTGAGGATAACTCATTAATTAACGCTGCAATAAATAGAGTAGAAAAATTACAAGCAGATATTGAAACTGTAACTGAAGAATTATTTAAACTAGACGAAGAAGAAAAAGCAAGAAATCCTGAAATGAGTACAAGCTACAGACAGGCAAGAGCTGAAATAGTTAGAGTAATATCAAGTATAAATTGAGCTAACGAAAGACTTACGACATCATTAAATAAGCTAACTCAATATCAAAAGAAAATGAAAGATTTCCTTAAACAATTAAGAGATGCTCAAGTTTCAGAGAAAAAAGCAAAAGAATACCTCGATGAATACATGAAATTATTGTACAAAACAGAGTTAAAGATTTATGATCAAGACGGAGATAAGATAGATGATATTAGATTATTTGTAAATTCTGATAATTTTAACGAGACTTTCATAGGTAATGATTTATTATCTGCTATGACTGTTCAATTATGAGAATTAATTGAAAAATCTAATCACGAAAAAGAAAAGAAGACGAACTTGTTAACAAAACTTTGAAGCTTAAAAATTGCTGCTCAAGAAAGTATCGAAACATATCGTAATGAAATTGAAAGATTGGAACAAAAGAAACAATATTTGATTAGTTTTATCAGTTTATATAGAGAAAAAGCTGATACTAAATTTGAAGCAATAATGTCTAGCAAAGAAGATGTGAATAAGATGGTACTTACATTTATAGACGATATTGTAAAGAAGAATTATAGAACCAATGACAATATTCCTGAGAATATTAAAGCCATGTTAGCTGCTCCTGATACTAGTGACGATGATGCAGCTCCAATAGCTTGGCCAATTTACCCAATTGAAAATATTACTCATTATTTCAATGATGCAAATTTCGAGAAAGAAAATTGATTTAAACATCAGGCAATTCAAATCCAAGCTACACAATGAACTCCAGTATATGCAGCTAGAGATGGTGTAGTTTACTACGTTTCAAATTGATTCGATGGAATCTCTTGGGTTCTAATCATCCATAAAGAATGATATGTAACTTTGTATGAATACATGAACCAAATCATCGTAAACGCATGAGATACAGTTCAACGTGGACAAATAATTGGATATAGTGGATGAGAACCTGGAACTATGTGAGCATGATTCGCTTCAGAATGAGAAAATCTGACTTTCTGAGTATATAAAAATTGAGTAGCAATTGATCCTTTAACTATATTAGATCTTAGTGTTGTAACTGATTGGCAAAATACGCTACCAGAAGACTACAGAATCAAATATTTAAGTGACCAACTTGTTAGACCAATTGATGTATCAGACTTAAAAATTATGGAATGACAAACAGTAGATGAAAGAGCTCAAAGATTATTGAATGGTTACGGTGTAGGAGTTTATAAAGAATTGGACTTCTGGAATTCAGTAGTAGAATGAACAAATATTGATAGAGATGTAGTAATCTGTATCTGAGTAGCAGAATCTACTTTATGAAAATACCTAACAACGAGCAACAACATTTGAAATGTATGAAATAACGACAGATGAGATAGAGTAGCGTATGATACTCCTTATGCATGAGCAAGACTGATTCCTCTTACTTTAAATAACCAATATTTGTGACACTATCACACAATTAATCAATTATCAAGATATGGAAATGCTGAATGAAAAATTTATGCATCTAGTCCAATCAACTGGCAAACTAACGTAATGAAATGTCTTTCAAAAATTAAATGATATACAGTTCCAGAAGACTTTCCATTCAGAACATGACCTAATCCTAATATTTCAGAGCGAGAAAATTCAGAAGAAAGCTCAGAAGAAAACGCATAAAATAAAGCTGGCAATTTAAGCCAGCTTTTTCTTATAAATAAAAATAATCTATTTTTTGACAAATAAAATATTTTGTATATAATTAATTTATAATTTTAAATTATCTAAGATGCAAAAATGGCAACAGAAATAATGAGGAATAATGAAAATCTAAATGAACTTGATTCTCTAAAATCAGAATTATCTGATTTAAAAAATGAATTAACTTCAAATAACGAGAAATTAGAAGAAAAAACAGAACTTACAGATGAAGAGGTTAAAAAAATAGTTAAAAATGCAAATGAACGTAACGTTATATCACTTAAATTAAACAAATTAAAAAAGATTACAGATGAACAAGCTAAAGAATTATCAAAAGTTAAATGACTTCAGCTAAATTGATTGGAAAAAATAACAGATGAACAAGCTGCCGAACTAGGTAAAATAAAAGGTACACTATTCCTTAATTGACTAAAAAACATTACAGATAAACAAGCTATTGAATTATGAAATATAAAGTATCTATCTATGAATTCATTAACTAGTTTAACAGATAAACAAGCAGAAGCATTGTGACAATCAAAAATATTATCACTGGATTGACTAGAAAAATTAACAGATAAACAAGCTAATGAATTGTGAAATGTTAGAGATCTTTCTTTAAATTGACTAAAAAATATCACTGATGAACAGTCAAAATGATTATCAAAGTCTAGAATATTATATTTGAAATGATTAAATAGTATAAACGATACACAAGCTAATAATTTATCAAAAGTATGATCGTTAATCATTTATAGATCTATATTAACACCGAAACAAAATCAAATATTAAAAAATCGTATAAGGAATTAACCCAATTTAAAGTTAAATAAAATGTCCTATTCGGGACATTTTTTATTCATTAGCAATTTGTTTGATATCGACTCCGATATTATTCAGTTTTTCTATTATATTATCATATCACCTTTCAATAATTGCTTCATTTGTAATGTGAGTAGTTCATTCAGCGATGATTCCAGCTAAAACCATAGCACTTCATCATCTAAGGTCAGTACTTGAAACATAAGATCATTTCAACTTAGTCTTTCAAAGTATTAAAGCCTCGTGTGGATTTAAAATTTCAATTTTAGCTCCAAAATTTTCAAGTTCAGCTAAATATCCAAATCTTCATTCATACAAAGTTTCAAATATTTTTGTAATTCCATTACACTGAGTGAATAAAGTTCCAAATATTGACTGTAAATCACTAGGAAATCATGGGAAAATTCTGATTTCTAACCTTTTTAATGCTTTATAATTTTCTTTATTATAAGAATCTACTTTGATAGTATGTTTATCCAAAATACGGAAATTAATTCAAATTTGTTCTGCAATATTGTACATAGCCGAAAGGTCGTCTACATCCATATTAGTAATAGTTAATTCTGATTGATCAGCACATGCTCAAATTGCAAAATATGTTCCAGCCTCAATGTAATCACTCACAATGTTGAAAGTTGGATCTTTTACCTCCATTTTTTTCACTGGTTTAATCGTCACGGTATGATCAATTCACATAGTAATATCAGCTCATGCATTATTCAAAAATGCAATTGTATTTTTTACATGTGGCTCAGTGGCTACTTGATAGATAGTTATTTCATAGTCTATATCTTTACAAAATGCGAGATATGTAATCAATGCTTCAGCTGCAGTTACAGAAAATTGCTGTAACATTATGTTTCTCTTTGGTTTTCAAGTCACTTCATAAACTTTAAAGTTTTCATCATATGTAATAGAAATTCATGCTTTTACTAATGCATTATCAAATGTATCTAAAGGCCTTTTACCAATATTACATCATCCACTTCCAACGAATTTTACTTTTCCATATTTAACCAATCCTAAAGGAATAAGTAAAATAGAGGCACGGAATTTCTTCGCTAAATCGTTCGTTAAATCAAAATAGTCTTTTGAAGTTTTGAGAGCCGTAATAGCTAGGGCCTCCATATTTCTAATATCTGAAATATTAGGCTTATTTAATAACTCAACGGGGAAATCCAATAAATAATTCGCAGCCACAACAGGTAAAGCTGCATTTTTTGATCATGAAATCTTAACTTCTCATTTTAGATTAGGGGAATAGGAGAGTTGGAACATTTTATTCAAATATAATATAAAATCAGATTTTTATTATTATTTCATTTCGATTTTCTCAGCGACAGATAGGAGTAATCCTTCCTGCCACTTTCATCACATTAATTGAATCCCCACAGGCAAAATATCTCAGCGATCTTCTACTTTTCACATTGGAATAGATATTGCAGGAATTCATACCAAATTAGCTGTAACTGTATACATATCCTCAAGATACATCAATAATGGATTACTTGATTTTTCTCAGAATCTTCATGCTGGAGTTGGAGTCGTAGGAGTTACAATAGCATGATAATTTCTATAAAACTTATTAAATTCTGACTGTAAAAGCTTTCTAGCTTTGTATCCACGTAAATAATATTTTTCATAATTTTCTTTCGTAACTACATAGTTTCCAAGCAAGATTCTCTTTTTTACTTCATTTCAGAATCATTTCATTCTGATTCTTGTATAATATTCATGTAAATCTTTAATTCATTTCATATCTTCCTGTAGTCAAAAGCGTATTCCATCAAAGCGTCCAAGGTTACTTGTTACTTCAGCGGAGATAAGCATGTAATAAATCGCACTTACATGCTTCAGTATAGGTAAATCTACGTAATCTACAGTATATCAATGTGACTTTAATTCATCAATTTTAGTTAAAAATAAATCTTTAACTTTAGAGTCCAGAGCTTCATTAATTGCCTCATTCGGAACAGCGATTTTTATATCACTTTCTTTCAAATTTAAATCATCAAAATCTTTTATATCAGCTTTTTTTCTTGATTGACTATCATTTTCATCATATCCACAAATTGCATCGAGCATAATTCTAGCATCTTCTACAGTTTTAGTTAAAACTCAAACCTGATCAAAAGACGAAGCCATTGATTGAACTCCATATCTAGAAACTCTTCCATATGTAGGTTTCAAACCAACTATACCACATAAAGCAGCAGGCTGACGAATTGAACCTCAAGTATCAGTTCACAATGCAGCTATACATTGATCTCAAGCTACAGCAGCAGCGCTTCCTCAACTTGAACCTCATGGAATACGATCAGTTCAGTTTGGATTTTTAGTATTTCAAAAAGCTGAATATTCAGTCGAAGATCACATAGCAAATTCATCCATATTTGCTTTTCAAATCATTAATCCTCATTTCTTCTCTAAATTCTGGAAGCAAGTCGCAGAATATGGAGCTACATAATTTTCAAGCATTTTAGACCCACATGAAGAAATATATCATTTAGTCATGATATTATCTTTGATAGCAATCGGTGCTCAGTGTAAAGGTAAATCCCTAAAATTATTCTGATTTTTTTCTACATAGTCTGGATGTAATCTAACATACGCATGTAAATTATCTGAATCTTTTGTAGCTTTATCTAAATATAAATTTATTATTTCTGTAGCATTAATTTCTCACTTTTCTACTCATTGAATGTATAATTTAAGTGTAAGATTTTCCATTAGTTCAAAATAAATATAAATCTGATTTTTTGATACTGATTTTAATCAGAAAATAAAGAGAAAAACAAAAAAACAAGTCCTACGAATTACGTAAGACTTGCCATGATTGATTTTCTGTTAGTACTCTATCTTTCTAGCCGATTTTTCATTCTTCTCCAAGACTCAGAGTCTTGTCTACTGGTTTTCTCTTTAGAAAAATCGAACTGATTTTTCTTTGTCTTACTAAATTTTTTAGTACTAACTCTTCTATTAGATTTAATCATTATAAATTGGCTAGACAGAGAATTCTCCGTTTTCCCTACCTTATCAGGGGTCTTAAAACTAGCTAAACTCATTATATATAATACGATATAGAATATCAATAGTAAATTTTATAGAACAAAATAATAAATCTTTACATTGACTTTTAAATAAAAATACATATACATACAAAGCACATTTTCTAAATATTGTATTTATATAAATATATCCAAAAATGACTAAAACATTCGAGTGAAAGATTGCAGAATTAGAACTAAAGAAATCTGAACTAGATTCTTCATTTTTAGAATTAAAGAAAAAGAGGTATGAACAGAGGATTTCCGAATTGTTAGCAAATCCAATGCACGAATGAGATGAAGAAAAGGCAATAGACAAATTTAACGAAGTTAGAGAATGTTTTTCTGAAATAGAAGTAATAAACTATGAAATTCAACATATTCCAGAATCCATAAAAGAAATCGAGACAAAAATATCCCACTACCAAAAAATGAGAGAAAAGGTTAGAAACATTCCATTATATAGAGACACTGAAGAATGAATTGCTGAAATTTTATGATGAGATCCTGTTTATCAATATGCTAAAGAGACAAATAAAGAAAAACTTGCCAAAAAAATAGAAGAAAGACGCCTTAATGTAAATGAATATGAAACACATTTGGGAAATATGTACAAAGAATTGCTTAAAACATATGAAAAAAAGGAAAAAGAAGTTAAACAAAACATGCCAAAAAAAGTTGAAATATTATTGCCAGAATGAATGTCTGAACAAATTAAAGAAGATTTAAAAGATGATAAATTTCTTAATCCACAAGAAATAGAAAAATTTCTAAAAAATGAACTAAAGAAAAATGCGTGAGATATAATGATTTCTCATATAAAGAATACATTTAAAGAAAACTATAATCAGGCTTATAATTACATAAGTAAACTTATTAAAAAATATCCAAAATTTAAAATAATTGATAATGTTGAGAAAAAAGGTACAACACCGAGCAAAACAAAACGTGAAAAATTAATATCCTCAATTTCCCAAGAAGAAACAGAAGAACATAAAAATGAAAGGCTTAAAAAAAGCAGTTTATTATCCAAATTAAATGAAATTTGAAAGATTGAAGACTTAAAGAGTAGAATATCAAAATATTTAGATTTGTTTGAAGAACTTAACCATACTTTTGCAGATAGAGAAGAGTTTGAACCATACATGTTTGAGGTTATTACAACACACACTCATATAGAGATGGAGAAAGAAATTATAAAAACCCTAAATTGATTAATACAAGAAAATTTTCATACAGAAAAGACTGGATTATATAAATATAACGTTTATAAATTTAATCGTGGTAGCCGAAGAATGTTAGCGTATCCAAACGGAGAAATTTTTACCTTATGCCCACACGAAAAATACGAAGAAATAATTAACACTCAGCCACCTATAGATAAAACAAAATAATCTTATTCAGGCAATATCTCAAATAAATGTTCATTTGTAACATCAATTCACTCATAACAATTCATTTCAAAGTCTGGATATTGTCATAGATTCATCAACAAATTAGCAATTTCACTTTCTATATCAGCAGGGTAGTCAATAATCAATTTTTCCGAACCAGAAAAAGTGTCCCGATTATAAATTTTTCCATCGATAGCCAAAGAGTATATCACATTTCTCTGAAGATTGTCAGAATAGTCATCTATAGCACTATAAAATCTAGCATTATCAGCCATGAAAAATGAATGTACTTGTCTATCGTAATCAGTGTAGAATAAATCACAAGTTACGGCTCAATTCTTGCGAAGAATACTTAAGACTCTCTCCAAATACTCTGATTCTCATTCAACTGTAAACGCACTACTCTCACATTCTCATTGTGTATAACTTTCAACTGTTTCAGACTGACAAGCTACACAACTATTTCAATAAGTTTTTCAATCACTTCCACATACAGGAGAATATATCATAGTACAAACATCTGCAGATTTTTGAAAAGCTGTACAGTATTTAATTCCAGAATCGTTTTCACATTGTCAAAAAGTAAAAGTTTCAACTAAAGGCTCCTTACACGCAAAGCAGTCATTTTTGTAAGTTTTTCAATTATTTCCACATGCTAAATCATAGTAAGTATCATCACAAGATAATTCTGGATCTTTATCATTAGGCCAACAGGCGTGCACATCTGCCTCAGCAGGGGCATCTATCATTTCACACTTATAATCGTTACATACAGCTTTATTCATAAGTAAGCAGTTATATACACAGCGTTCATCATCTCACAAATGACTTACGAAATTTGTAACAATATTTGAAGCCACATCGATATATTTAATATTCAAAGAAATATAACATCCGAGCGGACATTCTCACACAAAATATCAACAATCAGAATCTTTTTTACAATAATTAAATCACTCAAAAAGATTTTTAACTTCATCAGCATTTGGATAACTAACTAATTCTAATTTTTCTATACTTACAACCTCATAATAATGATTTCATGCAGCCGCATCTAATGGCGTTACATATCACTCAAATTTTATTTTATTTCATGGTAAGTAATCAGATTCTTTAGTAAATTTATCCTCTCGTGTGCCTGAAGGTAGAAAAATATGATCTGAGTGATCTTCAAAATATCATTTTAAAACTAAAGTTCATTCTTCAACTGTAGAATCGAAACTAATTTCTGGTCAAACTCAAGCAATAGTTAATTCTCATTGATAGTTAGGTCCACCATTTTGAGCGTTTTGGCATCAAAATAAGAATAGGCATGATAAAAACACTCATAAAATCATAATTTTTCTCATTTTAGTACATTTTATAAAATAAATTAACTTATGACAAACTACCTAATACTTAACGGCAAAAGCATAACTACTAAAAATAATTCTAGAAACTCAAAATTTCCGCTCCTTCAATACATACTTATAAGGAACTTCTAAAATTCATTTTTTTCATAAATTCCTTTTTGTATTTGAATCATAAACATAAAACATCTTCTTTTTATTGTTATATCACCATAACGTAACATAATGCCAATGAATTAAAGCTTTTCACCACAAAAATCGTTTTTTCTTTGTCTGTCAATTCGCAACCAAAAGAATAATTGGTCAATCTTTTAAATTTTGTTTCAAGAGAAATAACCTTTCATCATCGCTCAATTTTCTAGCATTCAAGATAGAATATTTTAATTTGTATTTTTTTAATACTTTCTTAATTCACCACGGCGTCATAAAATAAGTATTTTTTGACCACCAATCAGATGAATAATCCTCAATATTTTTAACCTTACCACCATTTCATTCAATCACAGCTTTTAATGAATAATGGGCACAACCTCAAAATCTTCTAGTTCTTAACGGAAATCATTCTGGAGGAGTTTTATCAACCAAAAAAATATTATCCAACTCAGATTTATTATTCTTAGAAGGAGCTCTTGAAAACAAAGAAAGTAATGTATCTTTAATTGTCATAGTTTAATAATTTTATTTAAACTATAGAAATTTTCAAATCTCAAATCGTATTATCCTCTACTTGTTTTACTTTTATCACCAACTTTCTCTCCGGAATTTGTTTTTCTTCACCTTTTTTTAGAAATGAAATTTCTTCATCGTTAATATTTTTCAAAGGAATTTCTATTTCCTCTCATTCACTAGGAAAGTCTTCCAATAAGGATGTAATCAAATAACTAAATGTTTCTCAGTCATATTCCTCTTCTTCCAATCAAAGTTCCTCAAAAGTTAATTTACTTTCCTCTAAGAATTCATCAATTCTTACAAACGGAGATACATTCCAAGAATTTTTTCAGACTTTTCTAATTGGATTAATCTCTACATCACTTTCATCTTGAATATTCCCGAAAACTTCCTCAATAATATCTTCAAGTGAAATAATTCCATCTACTCAACCATACTCATCCATTACAAGTGCTATATGCTTATGAGACGTCTTAAATTTATCCATTGCTACATCAATTGGAGTAGGTGATGGAATTTTATGGATTGGATACAAAACTAAATCCTTCAACTGAGCATCTCATCCATATTTTTTAGATAGATTTAATAATTCTTTTAAAGTAACTACTCTATCCGCATCATCTATTCATCTATGATAAACAGGGATACGAGTATAATGGAAAGTCAAAAACTTTTCAATAGCCTGATCTATTGTAAGGTTGTCATGTACAGCACAAATTCTGACTCTTGGAGTCATTGCTTCTCAAACTGTAATATCGCTAAAATTAAGCATTTTCTTTACATTTTCGTAGGTATCTTCTTCAATAGCATCAGATTCTACAGCTCTTTCAATGAAAGCTTCTACTTCTTCTTGAGAAATTTCTTTATCATCTTCAGATTTTTTATTAATCTTTTTAGTCAACAAACTTAAACACCAAATTATAGGTGATAAAATTTTAGTAAGATAAAAATAAAAAGGAGCTATTTTTAAAGATAATTTTTCTGCATTCTGCTGTGCGTAAGTTTTGGGAACAATTTCTCAGAAAATTAAAATTAGAATTGTCACAACAGCAGTAGCGATTCAGACCACAAGTCATTGATTAAAATTAATTCATTCAGCTATACCAATAGAAATTGCCGTAGCTAAAGAAGCCGATCCAATATTTACAATATTATTTCATATAAGAATCGCCATCAAAACCTTATCATTCTCTTTTTTACAGTATTTCAGATATTTCGATCAGCGTTTATGTTGTTTTGAAAGAGTATCTACTTTATGTTGTGGAATTGATGTTAGGGCAGTTTCACTCCCTGAAAAGAACATAGAAAGCAGAATTAAAATCACGAAACTAATTATCGAAAACGGGTCCATCTTGTATCAAATATGATTATTATATTATAAAACCATTACTTAGCCGAACAACCAAATGAATTCAAGTTATTCTCCATAGGCTCAAATTTAGCCAATTCTTCAGTACATTTTTTAGTTAATTCTTCTTCATCCAATTGTTTCCACTCTTCTTGCATTTGCTTAACTTCATTTTTCAGATCAATCCTCATTTGTTTAGTATAATTTTTATTATCATCTTTATCTATTATACACTCAACCAATTTAAAATATTTATTACAAATTTCAACATCATATTTAAATCATGTATCGGTAACATCTATTTTATTATTTTCACATCCAACCAATAAAACAATTAAAGGCAAAACCAACAAAAAAGAGATTTTTTTCATATATTACATAAACGAATAAATTACACAATAATCTGTATAGAGATTTTAGTAGAGAATACAAATAATTTTTAAAATTTTTCTTGTAATTTCATCCATCATAAAATTTTCTCTAGAAAATCAGAATATGGCAAATCTTTCAAAACCCAACTGATTTCACTAGATATTTGTTTATAATCATTTTCATTCACTGATTTATCATCTCAAATAAAATCAAATGGAACTTTTAAGATTAAACGTGGATATTTATATTTAGATGCAACAAATTCAATTCACCAACTTTCCATATCAAAATACATTTCATCATCTATAAATCAAATTTCTTTTTTTAATTTAGGTTTTTCTAAAATCACATTTTCACCAGAAAAACATGTTTTTAGCGGAGCAATTTGCAGAAATGGAGGAACTATCATTTCCTTTTCAGTATGAAGATTAATAACTGATGCTACTTGAATTGAATCTGATTTTTTTCTCAAGTTTGAATTCCAATAACCACAAATTCATATATTTCGAATAAAAGCAGGCTCAGCGGTCACAGTTAAATAGTGTTCTAATGAAGATACTGTTTCATAATTTCATATTCCACAGCACAGGTAGTCAATATCCAAAGTTTCTCTTAAATCAGCGGATTTAATTCATTCTTTAATTGCTTTTAATTCATTAGGCAACGCTACCACAACTAATATTTTCATAGCAAAGCAACAATATAAAATTAAACAAAATTTTTAATAAAAAGCAGATATTTTTCAAATATTAAACACAATAAAAAAAAAGTGTTCAAAATTTTGACAAATTATAAAAAATAATATATAATATATCATCTTTATTTTATAAATAATAAAAAATGGCAAAAAATTTAAATCAATCAGAAACACCTAGAGAAGGCCTAGATGAGACAAGGAGAGACCTAGACGAACTTAGAGCTGAAGTATCTCAAGGACCTATAGATGTTGCTTTTGGACCAGTAATCGGTAGCATAGCAGCCACGCAAATTCTCGAATCATTAAATTGATCAGAAGAAACAGTCGAAGAAGAAAACTTAGACTTAGATGAAGAAGTTAAAAGTTGAATGGAAAAAATTGTAAATAAGAGTTTTGAAGATATTATATCAGATTATAAAGGAGGTTTTCCAATGTGATTTGAGAGATTAAATATTATTGAAAAACTTAATGCTATATCATTAAAAGCAGCTATTAATAAGCTGTGAGATAAGGTAAAAAAGCTCCCTATCAATAAAATCAAAGAAGAAGCCCTAAACCAAAAAAATATTTTCATTAATAAAGCAAATGAAAAATTATCTAAGTCATTTAAATCTAAGAATGATTTAAAATCATACTGACTTACAGATAGTGAATGCAATAAATTAGTAAAATACTTAGAAGATTCATGATTTATCGGAACATCAGAAGCGGATGACGATTGAGAAATTATTTATGGAGAAGATGGTACAATTATTACTGAGAAAAAGAGAGGAACTAGTCCTGCACTTTTACCATTTATAGGATGACCTATATTATTTCCTATGATGAATCTATTAGTACGTGCATGAATCGTAAAAAAACAATGAAAACAAGAAAAACCTAAGGAAGATAACGATAAAAATTCAAAAGAAAGAGATAACGAAAATAAATTAGAAGATTGAGATGAATGAAAAAGTGGTAGAACTAGATGATGAAATTCATGATGAGCTTGAGAATGATGAAGTTGAGGTGGTGGATGATCACGATAAAATAATAGTAAAATCCTAGCTATAAGCTAGGATTTTTATAAGAATAAAAAATCTCCTAAAAAATTTGACAAAAAATATTTTTTAAATAAAATATATATGTATAATTTAATTAATTTATTATATTTATTTATTAATTATATAAAACATGGCAAGGAAGAATCCAGAAACTCCAAAAGAGAGTGAATTAACAGATTTTATGAATGAAGAAGCAGCTCTAAAAGCTGAAATATCACGTAATGCAGCAGATCCAGGTCTTAACGAAGTTTTAGGAATGGATGCTGTAATTAATGCAAAAGCACCAGATGATGCCGAGATAACTACAATGGAAAAGCATGAAATCGCATCAGATTGAGTGGTTAATATGGCAAATTTGGTTAGAAAACATTATGAACTAATCAATTCTGTCTGAACTCTTGAAGAACGGAATAGATTACAGAAAGAGCCAGAATATATTGCAACAATGCAAGCAACATTAAACATATTAAATCGACCTTGTAAAATTACAGGAACTTACGATGCTCAAACAAAAGAGTCACTAGAAAATTTTGTAAAAGAAAGGACAGGAAAATCAACGGTATTAAACAGTGAATGATATCTTTCACGTAGTAATAAACTTGTACTTGTTAATGGTCTATTGCATCCAAATGATGCTGAGAAAGCAAAGAATAGGACTACTACAAATTTTTCATCTCTCGAACCTGATCTAAAAACATGGCTAAAAAATACAAACTGGAATCTAGAAGAATGACAAATTAATTTATGAGATATCGCATACAATAATCCTGGACATTTACGAAAAAGAAACTACCCATACAGATATCCTGTTTGGACACACTAATGTAGAAAATATTTAAAAAAACAAATAATTAAATTTATGACAAAATCCTAGCTATAAGCTAGGATTTTAAAGAATAAAAAAGTCTTCAAAAATTTGACAAATTATAAAAAATAATATATAATATACTATCTTTATATTTTAACCCAAAAAAAATGGTAAGAATAAATCCAGAAACACCAAGAGAAAGTGCTGATGAAACAAGAAGAGATCTAGACAATCTTAGATCTGAAGTTACTGAATGAGAATCTACATGAGTAGATACGTTAGAACAACTTGAAAATGATGCAGAAGTTAAAAGCGGATTCGAAAAAATTTTAAACAAAAGTTTTGAAGAAACTGTATCAAATTTTGAACAAGAACTTCCTAACGATTTTACAGTAGATGGTTATTTGAAGAGTATCACTGAAACAAATAATGAATTATGATTATTTATAGCATGACCACTAAGATTGCAAAATGTATTCCTATGATCAAAAGTTAATTTTAAAAAACTAACTTTAGAACAAAAAATCAATTTTATAACATTGAAAAAATCAATAGATAAACTCACATCATGAGGAAATGATTTATCCAAAATTTCATTCGAAACAATTGAAAAAGAAGCATCAGAACAAGGTAAAACTCTTATAAATAATGCTGATAAGTATCTCGAATGAAAACCATTATCTACATTAAAATCATTATGATTAACAGATAGCGAATACAATAAAATAGTAACTATTTTAAGACAGAAATGAGTAATTAAAGGAGATTCAAATACTGATGATGAAGAAATTATTTACGGAGAAGATGGTACAAACATTACTGAGAAAAAGAGAGGCTTTGCAGTTAGTGGAACTGTACTTGCAATAAGCTGTATTTTTTCAGCTATTGTTGGAGGTGGAGTTAGCTATTATATACGATGAAGAGATAAAAGTACAACAGACAAAACAAAAACTTGACCAACAAGTGAAGTTAAACATCGAGATTTTAGAGAAGAAGCTCAGACTTTATCTATTACACATAGTTCTACAATGAGTTTCAATAATGCTGAAACAATATATCCAGATAGAACGTTCTGGAATAAAGTTAAAGAATGTTTTTATTGAAGAGAATATGCAGAATTGCAATGTCATACAACCATGGCCGCAGGATTCAAATGAGCTGATCAAGATTTCGATTGGAATCCAGCCACAAGAACAATAACAATAACAACTGATAAACCAACAATTTCTGTTATGGGTACAAGTTCAAAAGTGTTAGACTCAGGATGAAGCCTTATTAGATGAGCAAATAGAAATGTACAAACACACGCAATAAAATTATGTGAAAACGCAATGATGATGAATTATGCATGATATACGTATGATGATGAAGAAGAAAAATTAGTAGTAAATAATCCAGCAAAACAAAGACAGCTTGAAAGAGATTGTGCAAACGCATTGAAAAAACAGTATGAAAGAGTGTATGGACATATTGGTGTTCTTGGTGTCAGAGGTGTTTCAAAAATTGAAGTAAAATACAGACCAAACAGTAAAATAAGACTTAGTTTAGAGGATAGAAATGTAGATAGTCTAGGTGATAACCGGCCAAGACCACGAAAAGATGATAAAGAACATTACGTAAAAATGTAAAAATCTACAAAATTTTGTACAAACAAAAAGTTTTGAAAATCAATCATATAATTCTTTTTATTCATAAATCGCATAAACATGGTAGAAAAATTAAACCAACCAGAAGCTCCAAAAAAAGAACTAGAAATTTTGGAAAATTCAAGAGAAGAACAAAAAGATTTGCAAAATGAATTATTAGGTGTCGAAGGACTTGACGATATTAGAGCTAAAGTTAAAGCAAAACAAGCAAATAGAGCTGAGGTAGAAGTTTTGAAGAACTTTTGAATTGCAGAAGGTTGAAAAGTAGACCTTTCAAACTTAGTTAAAAAACATTTTGAAATGAATAATTCTGTTTCAACTTCCACAGAATGGAAAGAATTACGAAAAAAACCTGAATATATTGCGACTATACAAGCTACTTTAAATATAATGAATAGACCATGTAAGATTACAGGAACTTATGACGCTGAAACAAGAATAACACTCAGAAAATTTGTTAAAGAAAGAAGTGGTAAATCAAAAGTTTTGGATGATGACTGATACCTTTCAGCCATTCATAAAGATGTGTTAGTTAACGCTTTAATACATCCAGTTAATATAGAAAAAGCAAGAACAAAAGACTATACAAATTTTTCATCATTAGAATTTGATTTAAAAAACCGATTAAATAACACATATTGGAACTATGAGGATTGAGAAATCAGAATACCAAATAAACGATATTATATGCCCGGGACTAGTGGAAATTTTCCATATAGATATCCTGAATGGACACAATTTAATATAATAGATGATGAAGAATAGAAAAACAATAAAAAATCCTAGCTAATTGCTAGGATTTTTTAATAGAAAATTATAAATATTTGATTTAACTATTATTTTAATTATAATCCTAAATGATATCTTTTAATTAATACTATAAACACTTATGCCAACGAGTAAAATTACAAAAAGTACTAAGAAATCTAGAACCAAGAACAAAGCCACAAAAACAATAAATTCTGAATCCAAAAAAATATCAAATTCTTCAAAAAATAGGAGACTAACCAGTGAAGATAAAATGCTTGAAAAAGTAGAAAAATATGTAGATAAAAATCGAGAAAAAACTTCACAAGAAATGATAGAGAGAAAAAATAAAAGACCTGCTCAAAATTTTCAAGAGTGAGATCTAGAAGTGATGATTTCTAGGATTGACTCAGAGAGTAAGTCCAAAGAGAAAGTTAAAAAAACAAGTAAATGGATATTATATTTAATTTACACAATAATTATATTAGCTATAATAGTTTTCTGAATAAAATATTTTTTCAATTCAAATATGCCACAAATTTCATAATTTAATCGTTATAATAAATATAAATTACTTGATAATGTAATTGTTTTTAATAATGTTAAAGTATATTTAACACTTTACTCAAAATAAAAAATCATGCCAAAAGACGAAATAGACTTAATTCTGCAAATACAACAGTGAGATTTAGATAGTTTCACTCCTTTATACGAAAAATACTTCCAGAAGATTTATTCATTTGCTTTAATGAAAGCTGATGGAAATGTGCAAATGGCTGAAGATGCAACAGCAACTACATTTATGAAAGCTTTTGAAAATATAAATAAATTTTCAGCAGAAAAAGAGGGTAGCAGCTTTGCTGCACGAATATACAATATAGCATATCACTCTTTACTTGATATTCTCAAAAGAAAAGAATCTAACAGAATTGATGATGAAAATAATATTTCAGATGATTCAAACTATATAGATTATTTTCAAAAACATGTTCAAACTGAACAGATTCTTACATATTTAGAAGAACTATGAAAAGATAAAAAAGATTTATTCATTCTTAGAATCCGAGATAATCTTTCGTATGAAGAAATTGCTGAAGTTTTATGAAAACGTAGTTCAACTTGTAGAAAAGATTTCTCAAAACTAGTGAAAAAAATTGCAAATCATTTCAAATATTGGATTGAAGATTAATATCTAATAATTCAGATTTTTATCTAAATTTATTAAATCTAAATGACAAAAAAAGAACAAATTAAAACAATAGCATCAGAATTCAAATGAGATGATAAAAGACTTCTAGAAAAATTATCAGATGAAAATTTGCCAGAATTCTCAGCTAGAGAAGAATTCAAAGCTAAACTAGACTCCAAAATTCAAGATAAAATCAGAACTACAAAAGAACAGCAAGCTGACCAAGCTGTAATGGATGCTATTCCAAAGAAACTGAAATGGAGGTTCTACCTTACTGGATATGGATATGCTGTAGTTAGTTTTGTGATACTTTTCCTAATATGATTCTGTACGAATATATTTACATGAAAATTAAACGTTCCTACCAAATACACTTATTTAGAAGAGACTAAAGCTTTCTGAAATATAGAAAAATGAGAATTGGCATATAATTACGATACAAGTAAGGCTAGCAATTTTACGTATAATGCTGATATGGATGATTTTGATTATGAAGAAACTACTGAAGAATCAGCAGATTATTCTACAAAATCATTAAATTCAGTTTCAAAAATTGCAGAAACTCAAAGTCTATGAGCTACTATGAATGCAACTGAAAACTTTATAGAATCTTCTGATGAGTGAGACGATGATGTTGATGTTGATTCTCCAGACTACCTATTAAATAGAAATTTCGTATTTAATCAAACTTATCGCTTTGCGTATAAAAGTAAACAATTTCCAAAATTAGCAACTGAATACCCAATCTATAAAGCTAGTTGAGTTTTAATGTGATCAAATACTCCAAATCAAGTTCTAAAAAATCTGAAAATCTGAGATGTTTCATTCAAAAAATTCCAAGATTTAGAAATAGCTGGTTTATACATACAGCAAAACACAGAAAACTGATATTTAATATCGTTTGATAAAGATAGCCAAACATTAAATTTCTATCCAAACAATAGTCGACAAGCTAGAGAATTTAATGGAAAATTACCATCAAAAAGACAGATTACTAAAGCCGTAGAAAAAGATTTAAAACAAATAGGTGTTCCAACTAAAAATTACTGAAATGCTGAAATTGATATGGAGAATTACGATGAAAGTATGTGAATAATCAATATATTTTATCCATTTAAAATTCAATGAAAAGAAGTTCGAGATGCAGAAATGGAAGAAAGAATTTGAATGCAAATCGCTTACGATTTAAATTTACAAAAAGTTGTTTCAATTATTTGAATAGATATTGCTACTTATGATATCTCTAATTACCCAACATTGGAAAAATCATACATTGAAAATGAAATAGAAGAATGATGAGAATTTTTTGAGCAATGAGCATTGCATGAGAATTCAACTGTAGTATTATTTGATAATATGCAGATAGTTTATATCCCAAAATATGAAAACTGAATTACATACTATGTACCAGCTATCAAATGAGAAATTGATACCTTCCCTGAAAGTTATAAATGACCAAAATATGTATTCCAAGAAATAGTACAGTAATAAAACCTAAAATAAAATCAGCTTTTTATATCAATGATATAATATGCAAGAGCGAAAACTTCCACCAAAAGTAAAAATCATTGAAGCATTAAGTGCAGTAGCTGATGATAGAATTATTGTAGAAGATTTGCTTTCAAAAGAATGAAAGTGTGTTTCTTCAAGTTCTCCATGAAAATCTTATAGGATTTTGTACAACGAAAAAGAAAATCAAATCTCCTCAAATGATAGTTGATCTACAAATCAATGATTTTTATGATATCCAGCGATAGCATTTCTATTAAAAATCTGAAAATTAAAATATGATGAATCGATACTTGAAATGGTAAAAGATACAGATTGGATGAAAATTAAATGATTAGTTCATAAAGACTACGAATCTTCATATCGTTTGATATTATGAAATTTGCATATGCAGTGATTTAATGTTGATTATTTTATTTCACAGGTTGAAAATATTTATAACCAGATTTCTGAATTACATCTACAACAACTAGTTGAAAATTCCTAGTCAATAAATATACTAAAAGTAATAAATAATTCAGATTTTTTAATTATTTTTCTTTTATAAATGCCAAGAGTAGAACCATCAATTTTATGAATAGATCGATGAAGTAAATACATTTGATTAGCATATACACATGAATCAAATGATATAATTTTTCCGGTTGGATACATGATCAATGACCAAATGATATATTTCCATATCGCTGATTTAATTCAGAGATATCATGTAAAAACTATCGTACTTTGACGACCAAGTAAACAAAAAGATATCCAAGAAAAAATTACAAAATTCATGACATCATTAAATTATATCATCGAGAAAGATGAAATAACTATCGAAACTATCGAAGAAGATTATACAAGTGTAGAAAGCTGAGAAATAGTTTCGAACTTCAAAAAAAACGAGACAACTGATACAATCAGTGCGATGTTAATTTTGGAAAGATGGAAAAATAAAAATCAAAAATAAATCTAATATTTTAATTCAGATTTATTTTTTTCATATGTGAAAAGAATCTCATATACAATGAGCACTTTATGACGTAGATCATTATGATTACTATATTTCCCTAAATAAAGAAACTTTAGAAAAAATTAAAGAGTGAAATATAATAAAATCAAAAATTGTATATTCTTCTTATGATTACGAGCAGAATAAAAAGATGACACAAAAAAAGTTATTCATAACTTTATTAACAGATGAAGAACGTATAAAAAATCGAAGTGAAACAAGATTTATACATACCAACGAAAAAGTATGACTAAAAATTTCTAATAGACTACTAAATATACTAATTGAAGAAAATCCAGAAGACTATGAACATCGTTATGATGCAATGTGAAATAAAATACATTTTTTGATAGCCAATTCAGAAAGACCACTTAGTGATAAATGGTGATTTGACCAAACATTTAAAACTTGCGAAAAACTAAATAAAAAATTACCAACTGAATGAGATCTTTTTGAATCAGAATATATTTTTATAAACTAGGAGACAA
>JAEEGL016075143.1_pt1 | contig 23473 bp, 20 predicted proteins | sample 9134231 | NCBI WGS metagenome assembly JAEEGL01 (sample SAMN16246548, study PRJNA631951) | gut metagenome | biome: gut microbiome; feature: rumen; material: fiber-attached | host: Bos | place: Iran: Karaj | collected 2018-10
CCTTCAGCGGCAATGGCGTTCACATTCGACGGCAGTGCATACAGACAGCAGTCTGCCAACTGTCCTACGGCATACTCTTCTTTCACCAGTCGCCCAACTACTGGCACATCTATCGGGCTATTGTCCATCACATTCATTTCTCGTCCTCCGTCTTTTTATCATCCTTATGTTTCAACCAATATTGCTTCAATAGGTTCGTGTCTGGCAACGACTCATAATCAATTGGTTTTCGCTCTGTTGGTTTTACCGGCTCTTTGGCCGAATCCTCCAAACTTACTCTATCCCATGATGCCTGCAGTTCCTTATAGTGTGAATATACGAAAGCGGGAAGTCCTGCCAGAATATCCTTGATTCCCTGATAGCGTTTCTGCTGCAATAGCTTCTCCACATATTTCCGTCCATATACAACAACTTCTTCCCTAAGTCCCCCGTCAGGGTGGGTCAGTGTGGCCTTTTGCCTTGAAACCACATATTTATATTTACCCGTCGCAACGTCGCCATTCAGCACTGAGAAAGCTCCCACCAAAAGGTCTGCCGCCAGTTCTTGAATCCACAGTTCGTTCTCAAACAACAAGAAGTGATACTTGAACAAATACTGGTGAGCCATCTCGTGCAGAAAGGCCAGTTTAAGTGCTTCCCGGTTATTGATACCAGACTTTTCCATCTCCCGCCAGTCATAGTAGAGTTGACACTCCTCCGCCTTATCGGATGTTATTACTTCCGCTATCGTTTCTGCCCTCTCCTTAATTATAGGGACTGGCAACTCGAAGAAGTCTGCCACCTGCTTTACAGTATCCTTGATATCTTCATCCTTAATGTCATAATCCTTATCCAAGAACAATGCATCGATGATATTCGCATCATGACGCCTTAGAAACCTAACCCAAAGCAATGGGTCTTTCTCCATAGCTTCATGAAAAGCGGCTTTCGGATCTTCCGCATTCGCGATTCTTTTAAGTTCATCTATTACGTTCATATCACCAAGGTTGTGACAGTTCGATACCTTCTTGCAATTTTCGTTCAGAATCTGAAATATTTTCTTTGTTCCCTCTGAATATCAGGCAGTATCTGAAGTCGATATTTATCAAACTCCGTTATCAAATTCTGTATCGTCAGGGGTATTCCCTGCTGCTGCATCTCTATTACATGATACTTACCATACCTGATAAATAATGCTCGCAGCGTACCCTCCGGATGAGTCGGACTTCCCGATGTCATAGCCAGCCCCAAAGCCACCTTCGACACATCCATATTCCAAAGGCCACTTCTTACACCCATAAAATAATCACAGCACAGCTCTTGTTCCCATGCTCCATTGTTAGGCCCATAGAAATGAGTGTTTTGTAATACGCGATGGGCACATTCGTGCGTCATGACCAGGCTGAAGGCTTCTTTCGTGTCCACCTTCATGTCAATGAGCTGTTGCATGTTGAAACATAGTACATCGTCATAATAGCTTCCCCTGTCCCAATTTACAAACATCGTCTGACCACCAGGTGTGTTGGTGAGGTCTTGAATCATCCGTGGTTGCGGAATATTGAAGAAGTCGCATGCCGACTTGATGGCATCCCTGATGTCATCTTGTGTCAGTCCAAAACGGCTGAATCTCCTGCTCAAAGCAAGAAATTCATCCATTGTCGGACGCTTGTTGAATGCCTTGAATAGTGGGCTGTTAAAGAAATCCGATGTACTCATAAACCACTACGCCATTTTCTATCATCCTTCTGCATCTCATCAAGCATCTTTTCTGTTCGCTCAATGAAATCGTCTGTCTTCTTCAGAACGTCCTTCACTCTTTTGTCCTTCGCACGTTCTTCCTTGCTCTTGAAAAGAAAATCAAATAGTCCCATAAGTCATTCTGCTTTGTTATCAATCAATTACTACATCTTCATCATCGTTCCAAATAGGCTTCTGGGATGATGGCCTATCATTATTGCCAAATTGTCCCTCTGAAGATGGTCTGTCGTATGTCTTCTGCTGAGGATTCTGATATATCGGCTCATAATTTCCACCTTGGCTATAGTCTGTTGAACCCGACAAATGAGATGTTGGATGTGAATCAACACCAAACCAATTACGAAGTACGTTATTCACTTGTTGCTCTATCTCGGGAGTTACCGATGACTTAACTCGATTGTAGGCGAAGGCAAGCGTTACGCCATTATCAAGAAGCCCCAGTAAGCCAAACCTGTCACGAGGCATGGCATCCTCTGGCAAAAGCTGGTAGCCAAGAGCAGCGACAATAAGCGACTTGTTAAGCATACTTGTGTCTGGACTCTTCAGAACATAGAAAAGCTCCAACATCATCTTTGTCGCCTCGATACCAACCAGACTGGCATTCTCTTGTATGGCTGCCCAAAGGTTCTCCGCACCTCCAAATAATTTTAATATCTCGTCCATACTATCTCAATTTATTTACGTCATCAATAGTTATTATTGTCAACTCATCATTATTGATGGTAGATTGTTTGGCAAGTCTATCTGCCTGGTTCTGCACTATTTTCTCAAAAGCGTTCCTGATAAAGCGGGCATTCCCGAAACGATTGTCCTTCATCATCACTTCACGTCCAATATAACTATGCATCCACTCAAAGGCATCACGTTTGATTTTGTATCGCGACTTCTTCAGATTCATCCGAAGAATCTCCAGCAAATCATCTGCGGTATAATCATCAAATTGAATATAACGGTTGAAGCGTGACTGCAAACCTGGATTAGAGTCTATGAAGCCCTTTATCTCATTGGTATAACCTGCCAGAATCACAACCAATCTATCGCGATTATCCTCCATTCGTTTTAGTAGAGTGGCAATAGCTTCTGCACCAAAGTCATTCTCACCTCCTACGAGCGTGTATGCTTCGTCTATGAACAGCACACCATCCAATGCCTCGTCTATTTTTGCATTGGTCTTAGGTGCTGTCTGTCCCACATATTCTGCCACCAGTCCTGAGCGATCTGTTTCCACAAGATGACCTTTTTTCAGAATACCAAGTTCCTTGTAGATTCCTGCCACGATACGCGCCACTGTCGTTTTACCAGTACCTGGGTTTCCCGTAAAAACCATGTGGTAGCTCATATTCGTATTCGGCAGGCCCTGTTGCATTCTCATCGCTTGTATCTTAATCAGATTCCGCAACGACTCTACCTCTTTCTTCACTACGCCCAAACCTATTAGACTATTCAATTCTGCCATATAGTCATGGTTGTCAACCATTATGTTGCTCTGTTGCTGTTCTGCACCTTGTTGTTGTCCATTCGGTTGGAACGACTTACTCAGCTCATCGTTAAGCAAATCACGTGCATATAGGCAATTGCATTGGGCAGCATTTCGCAGCCATCCTATGCCGTTCGTCCTATCTGCCTGAACATACTTCCCCTCCATGAGAATCTGTCCCATCAAAGCTTGGGCAAACACATCACCGTGTCGTGCCTGATTAAATATCTGGTCTATTGCATCCTTTGTCATAAAACATCATTTTAGTGTATTACAATTCAAACACCTTCATCATAACTATCCGCTTCTTCTCCCGATGCGACAATGTTTCCTTGAGTATCAATGAGAAATACATTATGGTGGTCATCCCACACTTTTGCCTTCCCATGATGAAACCAATCCACTTCATCCCACTTACATGGAACAACAAGTTTTCCTGTTTTGTCAACAAATCCCCATTTATCTCCATTTAACACGCCAGCGAATCCTTCAGAAAAGAAATCTACGCGATTCCAACGAGATGGGAATGCTTCCTTGCCTTTGTTATCAATAAAGTAGCAAAATCCTCCATTGTCTTCAACACCAGCAAAACCTTCAAAAAAAGGATATGCGTATGCCCATCTAAAAGGAATAGCACACTGACCATAGTTGTCAATGTACCCGTATCTCCCACTATCATTAGCAACAGCTGCTAAGCCTTCCGAGAAAGGAGAAGCATCAGGCCATTTACAAGGTATTTCCAAGTCTCTTTCTGGGTCGTAGTATCCCCATTTCCCATCAACCGCTCTCATCTGAGAAGGATTTGCATCAAGCAATTCTCGTAGATTATTAATCAGTTTTGTATGAAGATGGGCAATCATGTGATATGCTTTTTTACTAATAATAAAATCCTCATCTTCGTCAACGTCATCACGAAGAATCCACGAATGACCAAGATAAAAGGTTCTACAACCTATATCATACGTTTCACTGTGAACTTCGCCTCCCTCTTCCTCCAAGACTTCCACCATATATATTCCCGGTTCGTCATTGTCATTGATAGCCTCAAAAAACTCTACCTGATTAACAGACCAAAGCCCATCCACTCCCATAAACACAAAACAAGAACGCTCTTTTAAATGCTTAGGAACCTCATGCTTGACGCGCAGGAGGATAGCGGTTGCCTCTAATTGGGCATCATCAATAAGCTTGGTAATCTTATGATAGAAATATTTAGGGATAGGAATACCATCGTATGCATCATAGCTTAAGTCCGTATTGATGTGAGTTATAACACCTCTATCAGAAATCATGTGCTCGTTACCAACGCATTTGCCGGTATCTTCATCGGCATAAGTAACATAGAAGACAGAATACTCGTCACTTAACCAATGGTTCTTCTTGATAAACGTATCACCTCTCTTAAACTTGCACTTCATTTTTTCCCTTTTTCAATATAGACAAGACGAATGCAATCTTTATTTCACATCTTTACAGATTTTAACTATGTACTTTATATTCAATCTAACCTATCTAATAGATAATTATTGCTTAATTCTTAATATAAAATGTCTAACGCTTCTAATAATATCTGGTACTATTAAAATAGGTGATGTCCCAATTAAAATATATAACCAGTCTTTCAAAGGTAACGGTGAAACACTGAACAATTCACCAACACCATTGACTATCAAAACCTGCCCAAGCAAGATAACAACCACTATCAGCAAAAATCCCTTACTATAAGTCTCAATTACCGTCTGAGGGTGAACAAACAATTCAAGTATATCTTGCATAAGGCTTCTTCCTGTTCTGAAATACTTTGCATTAAACAGATTCCAGAACTGCATAACCACAAATACAGAAAAGAAGACTCCCATCTCGTATGAAGACATATGTGGTGCCTTCTTGGTCATATCAAAATAGCCGTCAATCGCAGCATGTATTGTATCTTTCGTTAAAAGTGATGCCACGCCAACATCTGGCAAGATATCCTTATGCCAAAGCAGTTGCCAGATACCAAATAGTATAACAAAGAAGAACAAGCCTACCCACAATATTCTGGACAACATCCTTTTGTCAATAATGAATGCTTCTGGACTTCTTGGCGGTGCATTGAGAACTTTTTCATCAGCAGGCAAAGAAGATAAAGCCATAGCAGCAAAGGTATCCATAATAAGATTCACCCACAGCATCTGAGTTACTGTAAGTGGAGAGTCCAGACCAGTACATGCTCCTATTAGAACGATAAGGCAAGCACAGATGTTAATAGTCATCTGGAAAAGGATAAAACGCTGGATATTAAGATACAGCGAGCGCCCCCAAATAATGGCTCGCTTAATGCTTACAAACGAATTATTGATAATAGTAATATCACTCGCTTCCTTTGCCCTTGAAGTTCCATCTCCCATAGATAGGCCTACTTGTGCTTTGCTAAGAGCCGGTGCATCATTAGTACCGTCGCCCGTCACAGCAACGACTTCTCCAATAGACTGTAGCAAGGTCACCAATCTCGCTTTATCATCGGGCTTAGCCCGAGATATGATTTTAAACCGCTTATCACTTATGAGTTCTTTCGCTTTTTCGTCTGAAAGTTCTTCAAACTGGTCGCCAGTAATAACAATAGATCCATCGTTATCTCCGATTAAACCAATCTGCCGTCCTATTTCATTCGCGGTACCGATAGTGTCACCTGTAACGATGATGACACGAACCTGTGCTTTACGGGTGCAATCCTCAATAGCATCTTTGACATCTTCACGGATAGGATCTGCTATACCAACAATACCATCGAAGGTCAGTGGAGTCCATTTGCCGTTTTCTTCTCGCTGTGAAGCAAAAGCCAAGGTTCTCATGGCTTTTGTTTGATAACCTTTAAGAGTTGCTAATATGTCATCTCTAGAAGAATCACCTCCAATAGTCTCACACATCGATAGTACTATTTCTGGTGCTCCCTTAATATATCTAATGTGACTGCCACCAGTAGAATATATTTCCTTACTATCATCCAGGTCTCGACCATAGAACTCAGTCTTCATGTATTTTTTTTCAGTAGAGAAGGGAACGGCTTCTCCACTAATGTAAGCACGGCGGTATGACTCATATTTGATCCCTTGTTTTTTTAGCCAATTTAAGAGTGCTCCTTCTGTAGGATTACCGACAGTCTTTTCTTTCCCACAATCATCAACTGATATTTCAGCTGTTGAGTTCAGTGCAATATTGTAAACAACATTTTCTTTAGCCATATTTCCGCAAAAGCAAGTTTCCAATACTGTCATCTTGTTTTGCGTCAATGTACCAGTCTTATCTGTACAAATTACAGTCGTTGCACCCATTGTTTCGCACGCATGGAGTTTTCTGACTAGATTATTCTCTTTTAGCATCTTCCTCATACTCAATGCCAGACTGACTGTTACGCTCATTGGCAATCCTTCTGGCACTGCTACAACTATCAAGGTCACAGCAAGCATGACAGACCCCAAAAGAAATTCTACAATCTCTATAAAACTATGATTGTTTGCAGTATTTCCATCAAAGAAGAAAAAGTAAATAAGTCTGCCTACGACTACGAGAATGGCTATAATGAAACTGATTCTTGATATGAGCGTTCCTAATTTGTCTAACTGAATATTCAATGGTGTCTCAACGTCCTTTCCTTCCTGTGTTTTTGCCACACCATGACCTTCTATCGTATCCATTCCGATTTCAGTCACCTTAAAGATGGCATTACCACCAATGACTGTCGATCCTCTCAACACTTTATTTGTAGGAAATGTTGCTTCCTTCTTAAAATCTTTCTCGTATGCAGACTTCCTAATGTATGGTTCACCTGTAAAATTTGACTCGTCTACCATGAATTCATTGGTCTCACAAAGAATTCCATCTGCAGGTATTTCATCACCATTTTCTAAATATACGTAGTCTCCAATGCATACATCGTGTTTCTCTACTTCTCGAACCTGAATGTTGTCTTTCCCATCTTTCGGGAATTTCCTAAAAACTTTTACGGGCCTTCTATTCTTTATTTGATTAAGTACATCAAATTCTTTATCCGCTTTTACTTCGAAAATGAATCCAACACCAGTTGCTAACAGCAATGCTATAAGAATACCAATAGGTTCAATCAACATCGAGTATTCTTTTTGCTGAAAGAAAACTTCATATAGAGCCACCAATACTGAAAAACAAAAAACAACCAACAGAACGATTATTAGTGGGTCTTTGAATTTGTCCAAATAGGCTTTCCATAATGGTTCCTTTTCTGGGGGTGGTATCAAGTTCTTTCCCCTACCATTTTCCACTTCGTTCGAATCGTGGATAAGACTTTCATGCAAGAAAGTCCTACGCGGTCTCATCTGAAATACTTGTTTTATTGCTTCGTTCATCTTGTTTCAAAATAACTTATTTAGGGAACAAAGATACCAATAATATTTCAAACGGCAACAAAAAAACAACGTTGTCATCAAATCCACGTTCTCATAAAAAATATCGCCACCAACGTTAGCAGCACTTATGATAATGCAAAATTAATTTCTTATATCAACAAAATCAGGCGGTGCTTGTATCTTGTAAACAGAATCTTTGCCTTCTTTTATATTCTCAGGTATGAACATATCCCGATTAGCCATATTTTCGAGAGCTTTAATCTTCTCTCTAATATGATGAGCCTGAGTCCTATCCTTGTAATCAACCGCCTTTTTCCCTTTGCCCGTTTTTTCATAGATTTCATTAAACCTTTTCACTAATGTCTTTTTAACTTCTTTGTCTATCTGTTCTCGCCAATCCAATCCATTACTAAAAATAGATTCTTGGACTATCAAAATATAGAGGGCATATTCTTGAGCACTTAATTTTATTGTGATTTTGTCCTGACCGTCTAAAGACTCAAACATAATAGGTCTTTCTCTATATTTCAAATCAATAACAAGACGATACTCTTTCTTTTCTTTACCATATGATATCAAGTCAAAGAGTGATCTGTGGAATCCATAATAGAGAAATTTCCGCTTTTGGGGTTGACTTTCAACGGCTATTGCACAATTCACCATGTTGCTATACGTATCCACTAATTTTCGAATGGTTTTCAAAATGTCTTCCCCCAAGTCTATTAACAAAAAGTTAGAATATATTATTCTTTCTGAATCATCACCGCTATGTTGGGCAACTACTGAAGAATTATTTATTTTAAATAGCAGGGAAGGTTTTGCTCCCAATAAGTTTATTCCTATTTTTTTATAAAGCAAGTCTCGACAAAAACGAGAAGTGGAAATGCTACAAAGATCACTACAAATTGACTCGATTCGATTATCTGATGCAGACGGTATCATGTAAGATACTACTTTTTTCAAGTAATCCCTATCCATCGAATCAAAATCTCTTGCAATATGAGGAATGTGAACAAACTTAAAACCTGCAACGGCAAATTCGTTATTTATCTCACGATAATTGTTTTCTATAAAATTGTTAGCTATTGTATTCTTTTCATTTTCTATATAAACAACTGTCATGTTCTCTATATGTGAATCACCTGATTTTACTGAGAACACTTCTGCCCCATCTTTTAGAGCCTCCGTAATTGCAAGAATCTGTATCGCTTCTAATGGCACACATGTGCCATCCGACAAAGACAAGCCTTTCAGTAGGTCAATTATAATGTCAATTTCAGTTTCATCCAACTGTTTTAGTATTCCAACAGCTTTTGCCAATGTCAAATGTTTTGCCTCACTTAGCATAGTCTTTTTGATATTGAGCTTATTACGGGAAATAATCTGCTCGAAATACTCCATTTCTCCTTGCTCTACTATAAAATCAGCTTCTATCAAATCTGCAAGGATTCTAGCAAATGCAATCTTTTGTGGTCTATCCATTACCATCTTAGGTTTTTGTCAAATGAAAAGGACTATAAACAGAAATACGAGTTTCCCTCTTTAATATAATACTTAGCTTTGATGATGTCAGATGAAAACTTACGAGAGACATATCCAAAGGAACTCACAATCTCATTGACAAATGGGAGTTCACTTCGTTTAGGATAGTATGGAGTTTTTGATGTTTTTAAAAATAGCAATAATAGCCTAAGTCTTTTTAAAACACTTGATATTGATTTATACTCGAACATCTGTCTATTCATAAAATGGGCAGAATCGTTATTGAAATCAACCCGATAGAATCTAATGCGGTTATATAACACTTTGATTTTTTGATATGGTATATAAATACAAGTCAATATAAACCCTGAACAAATAATAATAGGAACATAGTTATGATAGTAACAATATATTGAACTCATTATTATCCAGATAATCAGAAAGAAGAGAAAAGTAACTAAATAAATAGCCAGCTTTTTCTCAGGCTGAAGATGCCTGATGGGGGAAAGGAGTTTTGTCCACCATCTCTTTATAGGATTCTTTAATAGTTTCCTTTTGTGATAAAATGTTCTTCTATAAGTTGTATATTTGTCAAGTATGACGCAATATAATTCTAAGTGCAATCTGTCTTTATAATCAACAAATTGTTTGCCACCAATTGGATATGTAGATTCTTCATTGACCATAACTATATCGCTTTTACAGATTCTTCAATGTTTCTGGCAAGATTTTCACAATCACGTCTTTTGTTTTCTACTTTTGCTTTCTCCGTCATACATACTGTCTGTAATTCTCCAAACTTTTTATTTGCTACTGTAAGAAGTTCATTAACACCATTTGAATATGTGCTATATATCTCCGTCAGCCAAATAACTTTTAAATACTTCATCAAAATTAGAGAACTTGTGGCTGACTCCATAGTTGTGTTTATACTAAGACTGAAATTTGAATACTGATTTTCAGTAAATCTTTCTTGTATATAGCTTTGGGCTGACAAAAGTAGTTGAATACTTTCTTTTGGATATGTTTTTAATTGGTTTGTAGTAGGCAAAAAAGATTCTAATGCATTCTTTTCTTGATAATATGAAACTGCATCAGAAGTCTTCAACTCTTCAATAAAAGATTTGATATAGTCTTTTAGCATAATCCCAACGGACATGTATATTGGGTAAGCTTCATCTTCATTAACAGGATCACAGTCTTTCATCTCCCTCAAATTGTTTGCTTGCTCAGTAGAAACCTCCGTAATTTCCTGAGCAGTCTCATTTTGACAATTTTCAATATTTTCCTGAGCCTGTTTTCCCAAAATATGAAGTTCGTCAATCCATTTTTTTAATCTTTCCTGTTTTTCCTTTACAGCTTCAACAATAACTGCATTTGCAGAAAGATTTCCAAGCCAACCTCCTATCATCGGGCCAAGTACAGTTCCTACACCAGGACAAATCAATGTTCCGATTGCCAATCCTAATGTTGCACCTCCCCATGCTCCACCTACACGTGTGGCTGAATTTTGAAGGGCTTTCATCATATTAACATCTCCTTGCTCTCCCTTTTTTATTAAATTTAGCCCTTCTACTCCAACTTTCACCAACGGGAAGTGTCCTCCTAAATCAAAATCTGGATGCCATATGTCAAGGTCAATTGTCGGAACTAATCCTTCTGCAAATTCCTTTGCAGCTGAAACAGCTAAATCTTCAATATTGTGGACGTGTTGCCATGTCTCATCATCGATAAAAGCGGAAAAGAAACCTTTGATTCCGTCCATCCCTGCAGTCTGAGCAGCAAACTTGCCACTTTCTTTTGTGGTCTTTTTCATTAGGCCTCTTGCTATGGTAAACGTGCTGTTAGCACTATGCTCGAGTTGGTTTGCAGTTCCATTTAATATGTTTGTCCATGCGTCTGTATCGCCAAGATGGTGAAAGAAGTGGTTCATATCATGACCATACCTAATCATGTCATCCTTAAAATTATCTGCAATTATATTCTTGGCTTCTGAAAGCTTGCCCATAGCACTAATAAGATTAGGGGAAAATTTATCAAAATGAGTCGCCTGACACATGCTATACATAAATTGCTCCATAGGGGTAACAATGGTTTCAGATTTGCGTGTTGGCTCATCTGTTATTTCAGAAATGGCACCAGGTAGTTCAGACAATTCCTTTATGTAATCTACGAAAGGTGTCATATTTCCACTTTCGAGTTTTTCAGGAACAGGTATAACAAGTTTTGAAATCTTAACGTTAGCTTTCTTATTATCAACCAAGAGTTGGTCCAATTCTTGTATAACAGCTAACATACATTCACCTTCATCGGTCAAATTGTGTGTAACTATCGGCTTAGCTATGGTTGTCTTATCCTCTTTTGATCTATTTAAGAGAGAAAACCAAAAGATGGCAAATAATGCAGCTCCATATAGAAGTACGATTCCAATTAAAAAGAAGAATAAAATTCCATCTTGTTCCCAAATGTGAACAGAATCTTCTATGAAAATATGAAATAATGCATAGACATAGAATGTGGCAAGAAAAATAAACAGCACACATACTGTATATTTTTCTCTCAGGAAATCCTTTACTTTTTCCTTTATCTCATTCTTGTCCATACATCATTCAATATTGAGTTGTTTCAACCTTGCTTCTCGAATAATGCCGAACCAGCCAACTTCTTCATATCTTTTGAAAATCTTTTGGAACGATTTTCCGTAAACTTCTTCATCATCACGAAACATGGATTCTAAAAGTTGTTTAGCCAGAGGATGTTCTATCGTACTTAATACTAAATATGATCCCATTTGGGCAAACCCTTCACAGATACACTTTGCTTTATGGTTATTCTCATATTCATTATATTCCCAAATATTGTTCTGCAACTGCCATGCATGAAGATATTCATGAGCCAAGATTTTTGCAAAGTGTATCTTATTAAGATGGCTCATTACAAATATTGTTTGCTCAAAGTTATATCTGCCACGTACACATATCTCAGACCATCCAGAATGTAAGCCTGCGGCAATCTCATTCATTTTGTTCATCTCTTCTTTTGATATAATCTTTATATTGAGAATGTCATCACGAATGTCATCAAAACCGACTTTTGAAAGCCTACTCAACACCTGCTTCTTTGTCCAACCAAGATTCGACAATGTAACCTCGTTGTCAATACATGTTTTACAAACGAATCTGCCTTTCTCGACTTGGTATACATCAGAACCATCTCTTTCATAAAATCCATAGCAAGAGTCACATTGTATAATACAATCTTTGTGCTCTTGACATACAACAGTCCCTCTCCAGTCTTGATAATAATAACCAGAAGGACTCTTTCCACAATATATACATTTACTGCTCATGAATTGCCTTTTTTAATTCCACAGCCCATTCTCTTGCCGTTGGCCTGTAATCGGTTACACAAAAAGTTCTTTCAAAAAGTGTTTGTAGTCCTTTGGACAAACGGTGATAATGGGCATGCAGATTATGGTTTTCAACAATTTGTAAATACTGTGAGTTCTTACCTCTTAAATACAAATCTGCTTTTATTCGATCACTAATCATGTTATAACGCCCATTATTATATGGAGGTTTCAAAATGGTATTTGCATATGGATGCGTACCTGTTAATATAGAATAGAAACAGCACCCCATAGCAAAAGAATCACAATTCCAGTTTAGCTTCCGATGAAGTTTGATGATATTATATGCTTCAGATGGCAAATAATTCAATGTATGAGCATTGCTTTCAAAAAGTAAACGTCCATTGTCCTCAACCTGAATAGAGTCTATATCAATAATCGACACTTTCCCATCAGGTGTCACCATTACGTTATCAGGTTTTATGTCACCAAGTACATATTTTCCTGTTTTATGGAGTCCCCATATAGAAATAGCCCAATTAAACAAAATTGCATATCGGTTTTTTAGTCCTTTTTCTGTATGCAGTTCAAACTTATCATGCCATTCATATTCATCCGGATAAACATCAGATATGGTCTGACCAATATAATACGAATCCAAAATTGTCAAATTCTGACTATCGGGAAATGCCTCTTGCATCATAAACCCGAGGTACTTTTTCCCTTGTTCATCAAATATAGCTGCTATCGGCCAGCAGTAACGAATCTTGTCATTGACAAAAGGTGCATCAAGCTTCATCAAATAGAGAATCTTTTCCCTATTCTTGTTTGCTTTATCTTCATTAACATATATTTTGAGGACACAACGTCCAAACCCATTAAGGGTGTAGTGGAAAATATAACCTTCCCCACCAATGTCATCAGGTTCTCTATTAATACTAAGATAATACTGTGACTGTCTCGTCCTCAATAGTACTCTTCTCTTCATCACCTTCTGCCAATTCTGGCACAGTTTCTTGACTGTCTACAACCTCTTCAATGATGTCCCCTGATTTAGTGTAATCATTACAATACAGACCAACCATTAAAGTTCTATCATCACTTTCATATCTGGATGCATCAGAACTTGAATCAACAAATTTCGCGAAATTATCAAAAAGATTTTCTTTTGATTCTTTCAACATTTTTTCTAACGGTTCCCAAAATCCTATAAATGGCCTATTCCTATCTTCATAACGTCCAGTATCTTCGTTTAATGCTATACATTCCCAACAAAAGTTCTCACAACCATCAGAGAGGATTGTTACAACTTGAGGCTTTTGACATATTACTGCAGTCTCGGGAACTGACACTCCGGACATTTTAAAAGAAGGTATGCATATTTTATCCCAATTATTTAGCATAAAGACAGTCTGATTAGGCTCATCCCCCTTATGTGGAGTCATTATACTATGCCATTCTCCGCTATTGTCTTTATAGCCCATTCTTCCGTCTCCTATATGACCAGACATAATTCCAAAAGGGGTAACAATAAGTACAAGAAGGGTAGCATTAAAGTCTTTGGGAGTAACAGGTTCATCCAGCATTGAAACTTTTTCTTCAATAAAGTCCTTCAACTTTCTGCAGATTGCATAGAACTCTATATGCCAATCAACTTCTGATGGTAAAGTCCCTTTTGATTTCCATCCCAATTTTTCTATCACAGTTTTCAAAAGAAGTGCTGTAATATCACAATTAGTTCTTGCACCTCTATCCGATGCTGGTGCAGAGCCTGCAGCATCACTAACAATATAGAGATGCCATCCGTCGCCCAAATCCTCAAAGAGATGGTAATCTTGACAAACCTCTTTATACTCTTGATGCTGCCTTCCGAGGAAAGTAACACCTAAAGCGTGAGCGTTGTCATCAATGCGATAGTCTGTTTTTATCGCAACCTTAGATGGGATATAATCAGTTTCTTCTGATTGCGTTTGGCTAATGGGATTCTCTTCATTCATATTCTTAGATTTTATAGTCTTTCATCCAGGAATCGGCATCAATAGAAATATCGACAGACTCATCATCGTTAGATTTAGTGATTGTACTTAGACTACGACTAAGCCACCTGAAGAAATTCCCAAACCTTAGGTTAGACAAGGAGGTTTCATGACCAGCACAGAGTTTACTCAGTGTCTGCCTGGTAACACCGTCCGCTATACATACTCCAATCATAGAAAAATGCTTCTCTTTCACTTCTTTCAGAAGTTTTGGTGCGATTCTATCTATTTCACTTTGGGGGGAAGTTGGATTGTCATCAGTCATCAATACGATCCATGGACGGTAGTAGCATTGGCCTGTTTGGTCGTAACGCCTTTTACGTTTAATTACCTCTTCCAATGCAAATTCAATAGCCTTTACAGTTTCAGTTGTTGAGCCTCGTGTTTGAAGTACAGGTGGGGTTTCATCACGAGACAAAAGTTTGGGTTTCCTAATGATTTTTGGTTCTTGATCAAAAGTAATAATCTCTACTTCCAATTGTTGAACTGTCGTTTTAGCAACTCCATTTTTTCCATGAATAATATCATCATAGAACTGAGTAATAGCGGCATTAAGTTTGCCAATTCTATCTTCCTTTACCATTGAACCTGAAACGTCCAACAGAAGCACACAAAGGCACTTCTGTTGGTAATTGTCAGGCTCCATTGCTTGATAGTTCATAATCAATCTTTAGGTGTTTCTGATTCGTTTAAATCGTCATCATCAACTACGCTTTCATATTGACTGTTCTCGTCATTTGAATAGGACGATTCTTTCTCCGAGGTAGAGTTGTCAACATTCTCTGATGAGTGAGAACTGGTTTCTTCAAAGTCACCATCGTTGGTGTTATCTGGATTTTCAGATTCAGACTTTGCATTGTCGTTTCCAAATGAAGAACCAGGTCCTTGAGTAAAATTATCTTCTGGTCTGAATTTTTCCCCTTGAGTTCTGTCATTTCCACTTCCAGGAGGTTGAGAGCCACCAATAATGGCATCACGCATATTTCTAAACCAAGCATCATAAGCTGCTTTAATGATAAGTTCTTTTTGTTCAAGAACCCTCTTGAAGAGTGCTTCATCTCTCTTGCAAACAGTTTCGTTATTTCCAACTGGACCGGTGAAGAATTTCGACTTACTCTCCTTTTTAGTCATCTTCTGATATGTGTGACTAAATACAAATGGAGCAATATTCTTCAGTTCGCTTCTGTCCATCTTATAGAGGGTCTTTGCAAGATTATATCTAATCTTATCTTCAACAATTTTTTTGTCTTCATGCAACTTCTTATCATAAACACCGTCTGCAAGCATCATCTTATAGAATACTGGTGACACGTCAATAATGATGAAGAGCAACATTATCAAGCCCACTGCAGTTGTAAGGTAGTAGAACAACCAGTGAAAGGATTCATAACATAAAGCACAAATAATAGCTACAACTAAACATATTGGAACATTTGTTATGAAATTCCATTTCCTTGTTTTACCTGCCATTTCTTCTTCATCATCACCAAATACACCAAAATAAGACTTAAATGTAAAAGACATCAAAAGAAAGAAAAGAACGACACCAGTTAATAATTGATGTCCCCACCCCCAATCAAGTGGGTGATAACCATCGGGATTTGGAGCATTTTTATTAATAGACGCCCCATTATTAATCGGTATTTCTTCTTTCATTGCAACTGCATGTAGCGCCATCAAATTATCAAACAGCCCAAACCCTTTTTCTTTAATGCTGACTAATAATTTTTGAGTCTGTATGCTATCTTCATTAAGCATCTTTGATTCCAAATCACTTAACTCCTTTTTCGCTTTTTTATATCTAAGGTCTGCTGCTTCCAACGCAGCTTTATATTTTGTTGTGTCAATCGTTGTTCCAAAAGTTCTTGAGCCACCACCAATACTTGTAGCTGTTGTCCTATTTCCGTACTGATCTTTTGTTGGAGTATATGTTTTTGTCTTGTCAGTCTCGCTTGCAATTTGATTTTTATCTATTACCCGATATGCACTATCATTTGGATTACTAGCAATTTTTGTATAAGTATTAAGTAGCCCTTCTACCTTCTTTTCTTCTGCATCATAATTGTTATGGCGAATAATGTATTCATCCGTTCCAAACAATTGGCGTTTTGCTTTAAATAAAGCAGAATCATCAAGATACTTTTGGATTTCGCCGTCAAATATCTTAAGCTCCAATGGCGCAGAAATCACGATTCCTAACAAAATAGAGATTACAATACGTGGCAATGCTGATCTAAACTCCAGCCAACTGATAGTAACTTTTCCGTCTGAATACATTGTATTAGTAATAAATCTATCCAGAAAGAAGATCATCATACCCCAGAATATTGCAAATACACCAGCTATAATATAAGGGCCAGGAGTAACTTTCATTTGTGACCAATTCAGAAGCCCTTCACTTCCAACCCCTAAAACAAACTGCATTGCAATAAAACTAGAAAAAGTGGCCATTAATGCCGTAAAGAGGATTACAGTTCCTATACCTGCGTATTTGGAATGGTCAGCAGGACACATACGCAAAAGAGCTCTATCTGCACCTGCGCACCACCATGTAACCTCTTTAAATAAATGTTTCAGATAATACCATGGTTCTTTTGACAATGCCTCTCCATCATTTCGCATTTGCCTGATTTCATCTGCACGATCATCAAGAATTCCTTCAGCGCTTTTTCCATCTTCTAGACCGTCTGTGCCCAAAAGAAGATGTGTTGGTATCTTCTGAACAGGGCATACATAATCTTCAAGGTCTTTGAAGTCATACTTTGCCTTGACATTTACACCATCAGCACCACGAAGAGATTCTTTAAATTCATCGTAGCTTTTGTTCGCATTACCTGGCTCCTCACGCCATAGATCGTATGCTGATTTTCCTTGTTCACCTTTAATATTAACAGGAGTTGTTGGTTTATTCCCCTTCTTACTTGTGAACCAAATATTACCATTTTCGTCTACATGTGGTTCGTAAGTATCTCCAACTTCGCCGATAATATTTAATGGATCAAAAGGCATTGGCCCCTCTCCACCATTCTTTCTAAAGAACAGATGTCCGTCTTTTACAAATGGGATATAAGTGTCTCCAGGGTCACCCTTCTGCGTTTCCACCTGCTTGGCAATCCATCTGAGGAAACCCTCTTCTGTCTTGTTTGGTTCATCCGGATACAGTCTTTGCCAAAGTTGAAAAGCAGATTCGCCATCTGCACCGGGCTTACCTTCTAAGAAGGACAAGAAATCAACCTCGCTATCTTTGCCTCTTTCTTGCTTCTCTTTCCAAAAATCGTAGGCACTCTTTCCGTCATCACCGTTACGACCATCTTGCCCTCTGAAAGCCTTAAAGAAAGCTGTCAAATTTTGATCTTCAGGCTTCTGTTTAGACTTCCAAATCTCATACAAGTCTTTACCGTCAATTCCATCTCGACCCTTTTCTCCTTTGAAATAATTGAAGAAGTCGGTTTTCGACGGATTATCACCACCTTGTTCTTCTTTCCAGATATCATACAAATCCCGTCCATCAGAACCATCTTTACCAGACTCTCCCCTGAACTCCTTCATATAAGCTTGGTAAGATGTATCTTTACCTGCGGGTTGCTTGTCTGCCCATAACTGATAGGCATCTTTACCATCGTATGAAAAAGCATTCATTTCTGAGTGAAAAGCCCCATTCTTCCAGACTGTGATTTTTTTTGTGTCTGGATCATAAGTAAACTTATATTCATCTCTATGAGGATTTGCGCTTGTAAATGTGTCTTTAGGTTCCTCCTTAGGGGAATCATCTAAGTCTTCAAAACCATATTTTTCCCATTCCTTAACAGTTAATGAGAATGGTTTTCCTTTTTCTTTCCTATCAGCACCTATTTTGCAGACAGTAATATCCACAAGATCCATTGATTTAACAACAACGGATAATTTTTTAGATTCTGATTTGAAAAAATGTCCTATCTTTGGCGCACTCATGACTTTTTATCTCCCTTTGTTAGTCCATACCATTTGTCTATCAATCCCTGACGCATCATCTCCTCATTTACATCACCGCTCCTTTCGAGTATTTCATCACTATGGGTAAGTAAGAAATCTCTTAACTGTTCATACTTGTCAGAAGAAATTTTCTCGTCATTAGTTGCATGTGCAATTTCTGCAAAGTCATTTAATCTATCTTTGAATTTGTCATTGCAACTTTGACGAAGGGACTCTATTTGGCTCTGTTCCTTAGCATTTAAATACTCTTTTACCATAAGTTCAATATTAAGAAAACTCCGAACAAAAGCGATACGAACCATTGTGGCATTATCGTACATCTGTCCGTCAAATTTATCCTTATGGAATTTTGGCTTAATGGCGGACAATATATGGTCATCTATTTGTTCTGCAACATTTAAATCGAATTCATAGAGTAAAGAGAAAGCTTCGGCCAATATAGAACGACCTTCTTCATTAAACTTATTTATTAACTCATTGTACCAATCTTCCCATTCAGCATCCTGTTGTGAAACAAAACCTAATATTTCATTTCCTTTAAGATATGTAAAAATATTCCTTTTCGTTTCTTTGATTGTTTTAAGAGCTTCTGTGTCATCAATTAGCTTCTTAATATCACTGCCAAATTGTTTATAAAATACTATTTTTCTAGCACTATACTCTTCAAATTCACCTAGTCCATCAAACGTGTTACAGAAATCACTACCACTCTTTTCTATTTCATCAACAATCTTCTCTGACAAATTGTCTAAGAATTCGTCGTCATCATTAGAATAATTATAATTGTTATTTTCAGAACGAATTTCTTGCTTTAGCTTTTGCAGCAAAATTTCGCGCAGTCTATCTCTTATAAGTTCTTGCTTCTCTTCATCCTTTAACTCCTCAATATGAGAAACGTCCTCAATAATTTTCTTGGTTTCTATTTCTGTTTCATCAATTAAGGGCAATTCAAACAGTTTCATTACCTCACTACCAAGGGTCTCAAGTGAAGCAAAAGACTCAATATTCTCACCAATAGCTTTTGTAATATCCGTTTTTGCGCTATAGCTCTTTAGTTCACTCCATATTTTTTTCATTTTTTTACCTACCCAATTCCCGAGTTGGAATTGTTGGGGTAGAATAAATTCCTTTATATGTTCATCCAGATTATTCTTTTGCTCCTTTGCTTGTTTATATTTGACAACTGCATCATGAGCAAAATATTCATCAATAAGACCAATAGTTGATGATAGATGGCTTATGGCATCGTATAAGAAGGTCTGGCTATTCTTCTGAACATTTAGAGTTGTAGTTATTATCTGATTAGAAGCATCTACATCATAATCAAAATATTGGTCATCATTGCAATTAATAATTACTTTGTGATTTTCAGGCAAATTAATAGGATGGGGAATCGCCTCTAAACCATCTTTAAATAGTCTTTTATAACGGGAATATAACAACTGTGCATTTTGTTGCAAAGACATATCTTCTAATGCACAATTAATAATATAATAAATAAACTGACTCGAATAAAATTTGATTCCATTAATATCACAATCACAATCAAATTTATTTTTTAGGATATTGTGGAAATCATTTACAGCTTCGTCATTTTGAGTTCCTTCATCTAATTTGTTTATAGCAATTACTAAGTCAAGGTCATTCTGCATTTTTTCACCAAGCCCGCTACTTACGCCTAACCTTTTCTCACCTGTTCCTGGGGTATCTAAAAAACGTATACTACCAACATCTTCCCCGTTAAGATTAAACTTTACGTAAACATCCGCATCTTTTGTAGCATATACTAAATAAATTCTATTATTAATATTTGCCTGAAGTGAATCAAAGAAAGATATACTCTTCATGTATTTAGTTCTTCCTTCGTGAGTATTTAGTGGAATCGGAGTTTCTGGAGAATCCAACAAGTCAATATAGCAATTGTCATCACATCCTCTCAGAATAAGAGACTTTAAAGTTGCTCTTAAAGTATTAGGAAGCGCATCTTGCATATTCGTTGCTTTAGAACGATGAGAAACACAGTAATTTCTTAACCCCTCCTTAGTTTTGTTGGTGATTCTCTCCCATTCTGCACCATCTAGTCTACATTCACGTATATAATCTTCTATCAACTTACACATTTCACTTGACGTGTAATACCTTACAACAGCAGCAGGATAACGACTAACATTTCCATCCTGATCAACACTTTCATATAGAGCATTAATATAATTAACAGGTGCACCTGTACAAGCATCATTACCTCCTTTCACTGGAAAAAGATATGAATTATCAAATTCTTCTGTTTGTATAAGTTGACGCATTAAAGTACTTTTACCCTGCCTAAAGGTTCCCACTATACCCAAATTTACATAGCCACGGCTAACTCTCGTCAAGGCTCTAACAAACGACCCTTCGGCGGCTCCACAAAAGCCCAGATCTTGAAGCGTTGCCTTTAAACTTGTTATATCAGATACTATTGTTTCCCATTTTTGAGCAGTTTGCTGAGAATTATCATTGATGATATTCATCCACCTAGTATTACCAATGAAACCAGACAACGCAGATACATAACGACTCCATTCTTGAAGATCTGCTTTATAATCCTCAAGTTTTTTTTGATACTCCTGGCGAGTTTGAATAGCGCCATTAATTAATTCACTTATAGCCATAACTCTTTTATTTTAGATATTTTTTTTCATTTTTTAGTTCCAAGAATTCTTTAATTGATGCAAAATTAATTAAAAATCGTCAGAAAAACGCAAAAAATAAACTCAAAATGGCATTTTTTGACTAAAATTAATTATATTCGCCCGCGAAGAGGCTATAAATCGCCCATATTATGGGTATTATGAATGACAACATCATCACAATAACCGCAATTGTATTAAACCATACAGCTTTCTTCTTTTGATGAAATACTTTCCCTTTATTCTCGCAGTTTTGTTTTTGAGCAGAAACAAACATTCCATATAACCAGCAAAGCCCAACGAAGACAATTCCCACTAGATACAATAAAGATTTCCAAGTCGGATAATCTCTATTATGTAGCAGAATTGCCCAAGCTTCAAGCATTCCTAAAGCTATAAGGATTACCCAAAGTGAAAACACTAGCCAAGGACTATGCCTTGCGACTCTTTTTCCTAATACTCCCATATACTCTATGTCCTATTCTTATAATCTATAATTAGTTGACAATTCCGATATTTCTTGCAAAGATACGAAAAAAAACAATAATATTATGGATAATCCCTCAGTAAACTACAATTTAACACTTCGTTCAAACTATTCTTGCTTAACCCCGTACTATTCTGACGTTGATAAAGATGGGCTATTCATTTACCTCAACGGGTATTTTGCCAACAATATCACCCTTTGGCGAATATATGTCTGCCCTTCCTGCTTCATTAATGATATTCATTCCAAAGAATCGCATAACATGTAATGGGAAAGCTTCGACATACATCTTCTGTAAGTCATAAGGCACCAAGATAATGGCATTACTTCCATCAAAGGAATTGTCGTCGATATGACTTAATCTGCGCTCTTTAGCCATCAGAAATATCTGCGGCGAAGGACAGCTGCAAAAAGCGTAGTCTTCAATGGATTCAAGAGTGCTTGGCAGGACGATGGTATTGAGTCCAAAACATTCACCAAACACATCGTTTCTGAGAACCGTGATTCCTTCGGGGATGACAATATGGCGGAGCATGGTGAACTCAAAGGCATAACCCCCAATCTGTTTCAGAGTAGAGGGGAGTTGAATAGCTGTCAGACCCATGCAACCAGAGAATGCTAAAGACTCTATTTCAATGAGTCCTTCGGGCAAGTTGATGTTCTTGAGTTTATCCATCTTGCCCCAAGCATCATTCCCAATAACTTCTGTACCTTCCGGCACAGTATATTCTTCAAGTTCGCTATTTCCCTTGACGAGAATCTTACGGTCTTCCGTATAGGTTACACCGTATTTGTCGATGAACGTTTTCATTGCTTCCATTCTTTTTTTCATTATTATTCCAATGCTTCCTTGCAGATCTCGATGACACGGCTCACCAGTTTCTGTATATTCTCATCGGTAGAGACAGACTCCGCAAATTCTGCTACGCGGAAGACAAACTCAAACTTTATGTCTGGTACATACCCCTCGTGTGCATTCTTGACGTCTGCTGTTGCAGCAAACATCATGATGTCGTTGACAACCATCGCGTAGAAATTGATAGCTGTGACTGGCGCATTGCACTCCTCCAGATTGATAATGAAAGGCCCATGAATGCCTTCTTCCTTGCCCATCTCACGAAGCACGTCCACAGTATGCTCTTCCACATACATTTCTACTACGGATGGCATGATAGCATCCAACCAGTTCTTTACTGCATTGATCATTTTCTCTTCCATATAGCATTCGTTTTTATCCGTTACTAATGGAAGGATTGCGCAATAGGTATAACTTATTACATCTTTAACAAAATTTTATTGTCTTTGGTACCTACGACTTGAAATCCGCAGGAGGCCAATATAGAAAGAGAGGGGACGTTGGACTGATAAACTTCCGTTTGGAGTGGAGCCTTAGATATTGTTTTGTAATGTGCCACGACCTGAGCTACAGATTCTTTGGCATAACCCTTATCCCGATATTCACGGTGCATGGCATAGAAGAGGGTTGGTTCGTGTGATAAATCCATGATGGCAACGAATCCGACAAGGTAACTCTGCTTCCATATACCCCAAAGGAAACCATCCCCATTCTGTGCATAGGCATCAAATGAACTAAGAAACTGATACATACCATCAACGTTATGCACAAAATCGTATAATTCAGGCAAAAAGAGTCGGAACGTGATGTCTTCCACAATATCGCGAAGCATATCCATATCGAGCAGGGTGATTCTGTCTAACCTGCATCTTTTGGTGTACAATATGGGAGGTATTGGTGTCGGTGTCATACTATCATTCCCCTTTCAGCCATTTCACAGAATAACAACATATAAAGACGGGCATAGACACGCTCATTATGACAAAGCACATCCCATTGCTCCTCGTTGAACTCTATAGCGGTTAAGCATAGGTCGCACATACG
>JAEEGL012572119.1_pt1 | contig 23472 bp, 9 predicted proteins | sample 9134231 | NCBI WGS metagenome assembly JAEEGL01 (sample SAMN16246548, study PRJNA631951) | gut metagenome | biome: gut microbiome; feature: rumen; material: fiber-attached | host: Bos | place: Iran: Karaj | collected 2018-10
CCGGATGCATACAGGCGATTCGTCAGGCTTGTCACGACCGATGACAGGGTTGAATATACCAATCCCACCTATGCCCAGCCCTATATGTACAATGTGCTGGGAGAGAGCGTGATACGCCAGTTTGAACTGGGTATCCGCAAGCTTCGTTCCCATTTTCCGGGCATCACTTTCAGCACATATGCGGTCGAGGAGCCGTGTTTCACGAGCTGTCTTCCTATGGTGCTTTCCGGATTCGGGTTCAAGTATGCGACCCTTAAGAATCCCAATACCTGCTGGGGCGGATATATGGCCGCGTCCGGGGGAGAACTCATCAGATGGACGTCGAAGGACGGAAGCTCTGTCATAGCCTCTCCCCGCCACGGGATAGAGGGCCTGGGGGGCGACGTGTGGACAACTGAATCGAACGGCCTCTATCCAGGGTATTTCGCAAAAGCCGATTCGGCTGGTTTCAAGCATCCCGTAGGCTTTACATACCAGGATGCCGGCTGGACCAACGGACCGTGGATGGGCGTGCCGCCCGATACCAGGGAGGGCGTCAGGTACACCACCTGGACAAAGTTCTTCGAATCAGTCGCTTCCGATGTGGAGCCTGAGGATTATGCCGCCGACCAGGAGGATGTCCGCGGAGCCCTCGTATGGGGCTCGCAGGTACTCCAGAGGATTGCAAGGAGCGTACGGCGGAGTGAAAACAACCTCCTCTCAGCCGAGAAGATGGGAGTCATGGCCCGTCTTGGCAACGAATGGGAGGGACCAGACCCGCGCTGGGGCGCAGACTTGGACGAAGGATGGAGGAACCTCCTTCTGGCGCAGCATCACGATTCGTGGATCGTCCCCTACAACGGGCTTAAGAAACAAGGCTCGTGGGCCGACTGGATATGCGGACGATGGACTCCGAAGGCGGATGAGGTGGCCGACAGGTACTCTCAGGGAGCCGTATACGCGACATTGGGCGGAAGGTACCGTCCCTCCGGCGATGCCGCTCCGGCGGTGAGGGTGTTCAATACCCTCGGGCTTGAAAGGACGGGAGTCGTCAGCATGGACATACCTTCCATCGCTCCGGGCAGCGCCGTGGCGATGACGGATCCGGACGGGAATCCGGTTGAATGCTGGAACGGCCTCGTTGACGGCGTACACCGTCTGGTATTCCGTGCCGATGTCCCCGGACTCGGATACAATACATATTCCCTGTCCGTCTCGGAGGCTGCGCCAAAGAGCGTTTGCCGCCGTGTGCGCAAGGTCGAAACCGGAGACTACAGGATTGTGTTCAATCCCCGTAAGGGCGGTACCATAAAGAAGCTTATTGACAAACGCTCGGGGAAGAATCTCGCTGTAAGGGGCAAAGGAGTCGCTTTCGGCGAGATAAAGGGCTTTTTCTATGATGAGGGACGGTTCCGCTCCTCCGCCGAGGCCACGGCTACGGTGACCCTCATCGAAGACAACCCGCTGGAGAAGAAGGTCCGCATCTGCGGCAGCATAGCCGGCCATCCGTTCTCCGAGACGCTTACCCTCCGGGAAGGAGACCAGAGGATAGACATCGCCCTGGAGATAGACTGGAAGGCGAATGTAGGCATAGGCGCATACCGCCAGAGTGACGCCTACGCCAATCCGGAAAGGGCTTTTTACGACGACAGATACCACCTGAACATTTATTTCCCGGTATGTACGGAAGGGGCTTCGCTGTATAAGAACGCTCCTTTCGACGTATGCAGGAGCAAGGAGGAAACCACTAATTTCCATAATTGGAAAGACATCAAGCACAATGTGATACTGGGATGGGCTGACCTCGAAGCCTCAAACGGCGATTCTTTCGCTATGCTTACGGACCATACCACTTCGTATGTTTATGACGGCAGCCTTCTCGGGCTTACGGTACAGAGCTCCGGGAACGGCCTCTGGGGGCGCGACTATAAGATAGACGGACCCACGGTGATGAATATCGCCATCGTTCCTCATAAAGGGAACTGGTATGCTGCCGAGATGCACGACCGTATCTGGAACGAGCCCATGAAGCCTTTCATCCTGGGCGGCATCGACCTGAAGCAGGCATCGTTCATGGAGCTTGCCGACAGCGGATGGGAGCTTTCGGCGGCCAGGGTCGACGGGGACGGAGTCATGGTCCGTTTCTACAACGCGGTGGGCGACGGCTCGGAGAAAGCGGTGTACCTTCCGTCCGGAGTGGCTTCTGCGGTGGAGGTGGACCTTCTGGGCAACGAGCTGGCTCCGGCTTCCCTGGAACAGGGACCTGAAGGCGCAGTCCTGAGGGCGGCCATCCCCGAACATGGAATCAAGACTTTCATTTTAAAGCAATAATCTTTAAACATAAATTATGAAAAAGTTGATAATCAGCGTTTTAGCGCTTATCTGCACGGTCGGTGCAATCGCAGCAACCGTGGATTACACCTCCTATGTGGACACCCGCATAGGAACCAGGTCTGAATTCAAGTTCAGCCACGGCAACACTTATCCGGCAGCCGGAAGGCCTTTCGGCGTGCATCTTTGGAGCCCCCAGACCGGGGAGAAGTACGACGGATGGAAATACGACTATGCCGCAGACAAGATCAATGGTTTCGAACAGAGCCATCAGTGCAGCCCGTGGGTGCAGGACTACGGAGTCTTCATCCTTATGCCCGAGACAGGCAAGCTGGTGACTGCGCTCCAGGACAGGGGAGCCTCGTTCAAGCATGCGAACGAGACTGCCCGCCCGCATTGGTACAAGGTTACATTCGACAATGGGATAACCACCGAGATGGCCCCGACCGAAAGGGCCAACTTCATGAGAATCAGCTATCCCAAAACCGGAAAGGCATATCTTGTGATCGACGGATACAACGCCATGAGCGAAATCAAGGTCGATCCGGCGAAGAAAGAAGTGACCGGATGGGTTAACAACATCCGCCATATCAACGCCCGCGGGACATTCAAATGCCATTTCGTAATCCGCTTCGACACGCCATTCGAGGAGTTCGGAGTATGGGAGAACCGTGGCGACACCCTGTCTGTCGGGGTCGCTGAAAAGAGCGGCCGCGGAGCCGGAGCCTACCTCGCTTTCAAGAAAGGCGCGAAACTTAACATCCGCATCGCATCCTCTTATATCAGCGAGGAGCAGGCCCGCATAACCCTGGACCGCGAGCTCGGGCCTTTCAAGACCCTGGAGCAGGTCAAGGCTGACGGAGCAGCCGACTGGAACGCGCTCCTCTCCCGCGTGGACGTCAGCGGAGCCACGCTCGAAGAGACCAGGACTTTCTACAGCTGTCTCTGGAGGTCCAACCTGTTTTCCCGCAAGTTCTACGAGATAGACGCTGCCGGGAAACCGCATTACTGGAGCGCCTATGACGGTCTCGTGCACGAGGGGAAGATGTTCACGGACAATGGTTTCTGGGATACTTTCAGGTCCCAGTTCCCGCTTACGAACATCCTTCATCCGACGATGCAGGGCGAGTATATGCAGGCCATCATGGATGCCTATGACCAGCTTGGATGGCTCCTGCAGTGGTCTTCCCCGGGAGAGACAGGAGGCATGATCGGAAACCACGCGATCTCGCTTCTTGCCGATGCTTGGGCCAAGGGAATCCGCTCTTTCGATCCTGAAAAGGCCCTCAAGGCTTATTTCCACGAAGTTACCAACCGCCGCCGTCTCGGACGTGTCGGATGGGAGGGATACTGGACCCTCGGATATGTGCCTTTCGACGGCAAGGCCAACGGTTCGACGGCAAGGACACTGGAGTATGCATATGACGATTACTGTGCGTTCGAACTTGCCCGCATGACGGGTAACGACTTCTATAAGAACATCTTCGGCAGGGCGATGTACAATTACCGCAACGTTTTCGACCCGGAGACGGGATTCATGCGCGGAAGGATGGAGGACGGCAGCTGGGCCGAACCTTTCGACCCGGAAGTTTGGGGAGGACCCTATGTCGAGGGCGATGCCTGGCATTATATCTGGTCCGTTTTCCAGGATATCCAGGGCCTGATCAACCTGTTCGGCAGCGACGAGGCTTTCACGGCGAAACTTGACGCGGTGTTCACGACGCCAGGTTCGCTGAAGCCCGGAACCTACGGATTCGTGATCCACGAGCTTGCCGAAATGGCCTGGGCCGAGATGGGCCAGTATGCCCACGGAAACCAGCCTATCCAGCATATGCCTTATCTTTACAACTATGCCGGGCAGCCTTGGAAGACCCAGTATTGGGTAAGGCAGATAATGAAACGCCTGTATAACAGCGGCCCTACCGGATATCCAGGCGACGAGGACCAGGGAGGAATGTCTTCGTGGTACACCCTCAGCGCCCTCGGAATATACAGCGTCACCCCCGGAACCGACCAGTATGTGATTGGTTCGCCGGTCTTCCAGAAGGCGGTGGTAACCCTCGAGGACGGTAAGAAATTCACAATCCTCGCGGATAACAATTCTACCGAAAATGTTTACATCCAGTCCGCGACATTGAATGGTAAACCATTGGAAAAGAACTGGATAAGCTATTATGACATTATGGCTGGAGGCGAACTGCACCTGGTGATGGGGCCCACTCCGGCAAAGAGCCGCTGCATCGGCAAGGATGCCGCTCCGTTCTCCCTGAGCGCTCCTTCCGGCAATTGATATGACAATGAGGAGAATCGTATCCGTCCCGCTGCTGATGGCGGCAGTCATTGTAATAGCGATGACCGCCTCCTGCCGCCGGCACCTCTTCGACAGGAAAGGGAGGGCTTCACTGGAGGCGGACTATGCATCCAGGATGGCCTCGTTCCCGAAGGAGTCCCGGGTTGTCCCGTCGCTTGACAGTCTGGGCCTTTCGGAGCGGGAAACGGAGGCGATGGAATTCCTCTACGCCTATATGCCTACGGCTGACATAGCCGATTATCCTCCGGAGTTTTTCTTGGAAAATGTACGGGGGAGTTTCCGCGCCAGGGAAGAGATGCCTTGGGGAAAATCCGTTCCGGACATTCTGTTCAGGCATTTCGTGCTTCCGCCGAGGGCCAACAATGAAAGGCTGGACAGTTCAAGGACAGCGTTTTACAGGGAACTTGCCCCAAGGGTGGATACCCTGTCTATGCAGGATGCGATACTGGAAGTCAATCACTGGTGCCATGAAAAAGTAACCTACAGGCCGTCGGACTCGAGGACGTCGTCCCCGCTTGAAAGCGTCAGTTCCGCCATAGGACGCTGCGGGGAAGAGTCCACCCTGACTGTGGCCGCGCTCCGCAGCGTCGGGATTCCGGCCAGGCAGGTTTATACTCCCCGTTGGGCCCATACGGATGACAATCACGCCTGGGTGGAGGCCTGGGCTGACGGGAAATGGTGGTTCCTGGGGGCTTGCGAACCTGAGCCTGTGCTGAATCTCGGGTGGTTCAACGAACCGGCCTCGAGGGCCCTTCTGATGCATACCAAGGTGTTCGGAAAATACTCGGGGGATGAGGATGTCCTTTTGGAAACGCCTGGCTATACGGAGATTAACCTTATCGGTAATTATGCTGATAACGCTCCTGTCAAGGTGACGGTGAAAGATGCCCGCGGTAAAGGAGTTGATGGCGCCAGGGTGAGTTTCTGCATTTACAATTATGCTGAATTCTATCCTGCAGTTACGCGTTACACCGGCCGCGATGCCGCCGTGACGCTCAGCGCCGGATTGGGAGACATGCTCATCTGGGCCGATTACAAGGGCCGGTACGGATTCTCAAAGGTGTCTTTCGGCAAGGATACGGAAGTGGCGGTCACTTTGTCATACAAAGATGGTGACGTGCCGGAAAACTTTGATTATATGGTGGTTCCTCCCGTAGGAAAGCCATCGGCTCCGGTGGTTGACAGCGCCCTTCGCTCTGCCAATGACAAAAGGCTTGCCTATGAGGATTCCGTCCGCAAGGCTTATGAAGCCACCTTCTTCACCCCCGGGCAGGCCAAGGTATTCTCCATCCGTCACCGTTATCCGGAGGAGGCGGTATCCGCTATCCTGACGGCCACCCGCGGACACCGTGGGGAGATATCGGATTTCCTCGCCGGAGCCCGGGATCATGAAAGGGCCCTCACTCTGTTGTCATCGCTGAGCGAGAAAGATCTCAGGGATGTCCCCCCGTCGGTCCTTTATGACAGTTATTTCGATGATGGTCCCGTTACATGCCCGAGGGTTGAAAACGAGTTCTTGAGGCCTTACAAGGCCGCTTTCAGGGAGTATTTCGGAAGAATTCCTCCCGTCGGGGGGCCGGCTCCCGCTGAGGCTTTCTCTTCCGGAAGCATCACCTCCCGCGTCGGGGCGGTGAAGGATTGGGTCCGGAAGCATATCTCCATCGATACTGACCCTCTTGCGTGGAACATACCTTCGTCGCCGGAGGGAACCCTGCGCGCCCTGAGGGCTACTCCGCGGTCCAGGGACATATTCTTCGTCGCCCTTGCCAGGACTTTCGGCATCGATGCCAGGAAGGATCCTGTTACTGGGAAGGTACAGTACCGGGAGACCCCTTCTTCGGGCTGGACAGATGTCGGATTCCCTTCTTCCGGAGACCGCCAGATGGCTTCTCCGTCCGGTAAGGGAATACTGAAGCTCAATTACAGAAAAGAGGGCTCCGTTGATAAACCGCAATACTATAAGCACTTCACTATCAGTTGTATAACGGAGGGGAAACCGTCGCTGCTCGAGTATGACGAAGAGTCTTCCGCCCTCGAGTACACCTTGGATGAAGGTGTCTATATGCTGGTTTCCGGAAACCGTCTTGCCGACGGCAGCGTCCCCGCCGCCGTCCGGTTCTTCAGGGTCGGGGCAGGGAAGACCGTGTCCGTTCCCCTGGATATACGTTCTCCGGAAGGGGCGCTGGAAGTTATAGGGTCGTTTGATTCGGAGCAGACGTTCCATCCATTTGCCGTATCTGAGAATCCCGCCTTGAAGAAAGATCCCTCCGGAGAGATGTCCGACACACCCCGCAGCATCCTTTCCCTTACCGGCCGGGGATATTATTCGCTGATTTACCTCAAGGCCGGAACCGAGCCGGCGAGCCATGTTCTCCGCGACCTTGCGTCATCGCGGGAAACACTTGAGTCCCAGGGCCGTCCGATGCTGATAATGACATCCTCTCCTGACGAAATGTCGAAATTGATAAAGGATATTTCCTCGCTCCCCTCACCCCTGCCGTCAACTGTCCTGTTTGGCGTGGACCAGTCCGGGGGGATACTGTCCTCGCTGGATGCCATCCCCGCTTCTTCCGGGACCGGCAGTCCGGGAACGCTGCCCGAAATAATCATCGCGGACACTTTCAACCGCGTCGTTTTCCTCCGCCGTGGCTATACCGTCGGCCTCGGCGAAGCGCTTTCCTCCGTATCCGCCCGCCTGGTGCCATAGGATGAATAATCCGGGCTGTTTTTCCATCCTATGGCAGCCTCTTTGCTATATCCCCATTTTTGGGGGCCACAGAATGAAAAAACTGGGTTATTTTTCCATCCTATGGCACCTCCCCTTGCAAATATCGCAGAAGGGAAATATCTTTGAATTAAACTCTCTTTCTGACAAGGCGATTTTTTCGCATAGCTGAGGCAGTATGGGAACTGAGGGGAGGGAAAGTTATGAGAAAAATGTATCATATATGCCTTTCTTCGCACGACGAGGTAATGTATCGAAGTGAGGCTGACTTGATTATGGGATTCAACTGCCTGGCTGCGGCTGTACTTGCAACTGATGCCAGGCTTCTTGCGGAAGGATTCCTCACAACTCATCATCATTTGTTGTCCCTGACTGATTCCAAGGATGAATTGGTTAAGTACTCTCGGTCAGGAAGGTTGGGGGAGCGAAGGTGTTTCTGTATCGAGGTGGATGGATTGTATCATACACAAGCAGCTTTGAATTACGTGATAAGACAAGGGCTGCATCACGGTTTGGCGGCGACTCCTTTTGGATACAGGCACTGCTCAGCCAATGCATATTTTCGTTCAGACCTTGGCAAGACGGTTATACCGGAGCTGTTGTCGGAAAAGAGTCGGTACAAATACCTGCCGTCCAATATCGTTATCCCTCCCAATTATAGGATGTCTGCAGACGGATTATTGTTAAGGGAAGATGTAATCGACGTTTCTTACGTGGAACAGGTCTACATTTCTCCAAGGAATTTCCTCTACCATATGAATCGGCATTGGCTTGAAGAAGACATTGATAATCAGCGGAGTGAGAATCGAAGTCCACCGGTAACCATTGAATCGATAGAGGAGGGCGTCCAGGAGTTCTCTTCTCAAGAGGCAAAAATATATGCACAGGGGAAGGTCAATCGCAGCCATATGACCGATCTGGAACTCTGTTCGTATATTGATAAGGTTGTCCTTCCAAGATATATTGGTTCGGGCGTGCCTGTGTCGATATACTCGCTTTCAGAATCTGGGAGGGCAGACATTGGGAATATCATATGGAAGGAGTCCAGAAAGCTTAAAGGACGGTATTTTACGGAAGCACAACTTAGAAGATGCCTATGTCTGATTCCTTGATTGACAGATAAAGGTCCGGATTACACTTCTTGCCGCGGCAAGACAGGCCGCTATTGTGCGAGGAGACAGATTTTCCTATATTTGCAATATCTAAAAATGTCTGATTATGAAAAAGATTCTCATCATCCTTGCATCAGTTTCGATGTTTTTCATTTCCTGCAATAAGGAAAAGGTAATTCCGGAGGGTGCGGTGGACCTCGGCTTCAAGAATCTTTACTGGGCGGAGTACAATTTCTCTGCACCGGATGAGGCTACCCCCGGACCGTATTTCGGCTGGGGAGAGACAGGGGTTCCGACTTCATATACCTGGGCTAATTACAGCCAGGCTGAGTTTTCCGTTGAGGAATCCATCTATAAGATGAAGAAATATGTCACCAGCGCCAATTATGCTGCTAGCGGAAAGGCGGACAATGCGACCATCCTGTATAAGGAAGACGACGTAGTCAGGACGAATATGGGCGGAAAGTGGAGGATGCCCACAAAGGCCGAGGCGGACCAGTTGCTCGCCACCAGACTCAATTCAAAGTATAATTGGAAGGAAGAGACCGTCAAGGGCAAAAAAGGCGTAAGGATCACCTATCTGGAGACGGGTGCCTCGATTTTCTTCCCGTATGTCGGGTATAAGGACGGAAACGCGCTCAAGGATTCCGGCAAAGTGCTGTTCTGGACTTCGGAATTATCCCAGGACAAACCATGGAAAGCCTGGGCCGGCGTTATCGAGACAGACGGAGAAAAGTGCGTTCCCACTACGTTCGAACGCTATGTCGGTATGGTAATCCGCCCGGTTACCAAGTAATCAGTCGGACTCGACAGCTTTTTTATAGGGAGCAACCATGCCTTCGGTCATCTTGCTCCCCATCTTTGCACGGACTTTCTTGTTTCCCATCATCCATCCGACGAGGTACATGGACAGGGAGGTCTTCCATTTCTTCTGAGGGAAGTCGTACTGGCCGTGGCTCTTGAAAAATTTGTGGTCCGCCCTCATCAGTCCGCGCATCATATAGATAAGGTCACGGAAGATCTTCATTCCTCCGACTCCGAGGAAATTCCGGGGAGGAGCGTAACTGTGGTCCAGGGCGTAACAAACTCTTTCTGAAAGAGTTTCAATGCTCATTCCGGGATTGCCGGCACCTTCTCCGGAGGCTATTCCGGCGAGGAAATTCCCTCCTACCTGTGCGCGGGCCTCGAGTGTGAGGCGGAGATTCTGCTCGGATGCGATGTCACCTGCGACGATGTATCCGACCGGCGAGCCCATAGTCACCGTCCTGTGCCCGTTGCAGAACTGCCTGTCGTCGTACATTTTGAAACGGGAACCCATGGAATGGTCCTTGACCCGGAAAGCGTAGATGATGGCGTCGTGGCGGTGTATCGTTCCACGGAGGAACTCGTCAAAGCCGTCTTTGTAAACGCATTTTCCTGTGGATGCGCAGTTGAAACAGCTGAGGCATCCTCCCTGGAACGGGAACTCTTCGATATCGATCAGGTCGCATTTGTATGGGAAAGCGGCCATGAACCTGTCAACCAAAGATTTCAATTCGTCGTCGCCAGGGATGAGATCGGCCACCACCACGGCGGTTTTCCCTGAAGCCTCGGCGGGCTCCACATCTTCTCCCATCTGCCACAGGATGAAGTCCATCCAGTCCCTGGCCTGTTTCCGGCCTTGCTCATTGAGGATGTCATCCATATCCGCTGAGAGCCCGTCAAAGTATCTCAGGCCCATGTCGGCGCAGTTGTCCCGGATGAATCCGTGCGCGGTGATGTCGTAAAAATGCTTGGATGTGCTGACCTGCGTGGCCGTTTTTCCTGAAAAGTCTTCGCCGGAAGATTTCATCAGTTCCACGAAGCGGTGCAGCTGGTATGGTACGAGGAAGGTATAGACCGGATAGCAGAAAATGATAAGGTCGGCCGCACGGAGCATTTCCGTCGCATGGGAAAAGTCCTTTTCCAGAGCTTTGATCCTGGCCCCTGCATCAAGGTAGCTGAAACTGTGGCGCGGGAATTTTTTCTCGAGCCACAGGCAGGTGTGCAGCGTGATGGAATTCTTGCCTTTGGGGCTACCGTTTATGACGAGTATTCGCATAAGGAATTATTGCCTGTCATATGTCATGCTGCTCGGCCTTTTCCCCTTGTTTGCTTTTCTCTGGGTCACCAGGTCCTTCAGAACCATTTGATTGTCAGTCATTGACAATATCGTGTAGGAGGTCGGCAAGGTTATGTTCCTGAGGACATTCTTCTTCACGATACCGACAACGATGCTTCGCACCAGTCCACCGCCGGGAAAGTCCTGGGACTCGGTCTCGATATCCATCTTCGGCCTCTTTTTCCTTTCAGGAACGATGCTGAGGACGCCGTCCTCAACATTCCATGCGCCATAGTGCTTGGATTTTACGGTCACCTTCATGTAGCCGTCGACCTCTCCGTCTTCGCGGGTAAGCTTGATTGTCATTGTAAGGTCGATGGCCTGGTCATAGGCTCCATCCTTGTAATCCATCGTAACCAGGGCGTTGATGTCGGTGAAGGCGTCCACGTCTTGATGCTTACGGATGTCGGTTTCGTTCCAGCCGCCGGACCATTTTCCGAGGAAACCGTTTCCGGCCATTGCCGCCACTACAGACAGGAAGGCGGACAGGATTGTCGCAATGAGTCTCAATTTTTTAAATTTTGGATAAAGACAGGCAAAGATACGAAAAAAACAGGAAGCAAACCGCTCCCTGTTTTAAAATACCATCTTGGAAAAAGACTTTTTTACAGTTTCTCAAGATGAGTGACGGAATCGGAAATCTCTCCGGCGCAGAAACCGTCGCTTGTAAGGGCCGTGGCTGCGAATACAGTGACGTCCCTGTTTACAGGAAGAATCAGCTTCCCGACCGAGGCGGGGATATAATCCATGTACATATAGGTCTGCACATAGAACTCATTCCTGGTCTGGGCGTCGTGGCGGTGCGATCCGATGTAGGCGGGATTGCCTTTTCTCAGGAAGGCTTTGTATTCGTCCCAGTTTCCGCCTCCGAAGAAGCCGGTCCAGAACGGCACATTGACTTTCACAGGCTCGCCGGCGTCGAATATGGCGCTGACATTCTCCGCAGATGCAGCAAACAGCAGGTAAACTCCCTTGGTGCCCGCGGGAAGGTCGATTTCCTGGCCGTTGCAGGCGGTGGAATTCTCGAGGTCGGTCTTCGAGACATTGAACGGAACTCCCTTATACACAACGTTGTCGGGAATCTGTTCGGCGGCATATGAATGCCATTCCATATCCATACGGCCGAAGGCGCTGAAACTGTCCGAACTGATGGCCACCTTGTTGAAAGGCAGTTCGAGGCTCTTGTACGAAGGAGCGCTGACCTTTGCAGCAGGTGCCTGGAGACGGACCCTGTAAGTCTTCGGAGCGAAGCGGGTGAGGTCTACGTTGAGGTCTTTCCCTGCGAAAGAAGCGGCACCGATGCGTTCCTCGACTCCGTTTGTTTCTTCCGCGGAGAGTACGGGCGCTGCGAAGCGGATTCCGCCCTTTGCGTCGTTTCCGGAGAGTTCATATACGCGGACGATGATTCCGTCGCCGTCCTCGGCTTTCTTGACAGCCTTGACACGGATGGACGGATTGGTCGTCGAAAGCAGCGAGAAACTCTTGCCGAGGCTTCCGGCGTGCTTCGCTGTCACATAGGCGGCCTTGCGCTGGTTGAGGATGTCGGCGGAAGTTGTCGCCGATGCGCCGTCGAGCGCTCCGGGATGTCCCTTTATCGAGTAGGTGAACTCGTGCGGGGCGATGTCGAGAGTCTGCTGGTTGCGGTATCCTCCGCGAGAAGCGGAAGGAGTGTGGAGCAGGGTGAGACGGAGGGTGTTGTCATCCGGCTTGTCCCATCCGTAGCGGCTGTCGTTCATTATGGTCACGCCGTAGCTGCCGTCTGCGGCGGTCAGGTCGGCCCATTCCTGTGCAGGAACTTCGTATGCTGTGATGGTGTTGTTGCCTCTCATTACGTGACCGAGGCCGAGGTCATAGGCTGCCTTGGCGTTTCCGAACGAGAACGGGAAGGCGGCCTTGAGGAGGGTGCGGCGGGACTTCCAGTCCACGTTGTTCCGAATGTCGATCCTGTCGTCGCAAGCTCCGTCATAGAGGATGATACGCTGGGTGAAAGAGGATTCCCTGTAATGGCGCTCGACGCGGAGGACTGCGGCGAGGGGCCCCTGCGACTCTACGCTGACGCGGACGCCGAAATTGGCCTTGACGGGCTCCCGGTCGATGACTTCCTTGAGGATTTCCCAGGAAGGCCATGCTTCGGAAACGTTGTTTTCAAAAATCTGCAGGCCGATGGCTTTCCCCTCTGCTACGAGTTCTTTCCCGACCCTCTTGTCGATGATGGAGACAATGTCGCCGTCATCGCCGACCTCCACTTTGTAGATCTTGTTCTCGATGGTCTTTCCGGCGGCCTTGAGGGCTGATTTGCCGGCTGAAGGGGCCGCTGTGGTGAAACGGAAGTCATAGACTCCGAGGCTTACAGACGGGTCGGAAGCGGCGAAAATGAGGTTCGCCTTACCGTTTTCCACACTGAGGATCTGGGATTTGACCCTCTTCCCGTCGGGCCCGTAAACCTGGATGTCCCTGTAAGGATAAGGGATGTCGACCTGCACCTCGACGATGTCAGGATTGGCAGCGGATACCGGGTTGAAAACCAGCACCGGTGTGCCTTTTACGCGGGTGTCCATACCGGCGCCGAAGCCGCCGGCCGAGGCCTCGAGGGTGGATGCGAACTGGTTCTGGGCAAGCATATAGTCATTCCAGGAGAACGTGTAGGCCTCGGTTATGCTGGTTCCTGTGAGGTCATCGTGGAACTGATGCCAGATGAAGCGTTTCCAGGCGTCGTTGAGGAATTCGCCGGGATAGGGGACGGCGCCGATCCAGTCGGCCATCACGGCCCCGGCCTCGGCTGCATATCCGAGCTGCTCGCATCTGCGGTTCAGCTTCTTGGTGTCACTGTTGGCGGTATAAACGCCGCTGCCGTGGACATCCATCAGGAGTTCGCCGTCGAAAACGGGGAGGACGTCCTTGTCGAGGAGGTCTTTATGGTCACGGAATATATCGGCTACGGTAGCGAAGCGGAGGGTGTAGTCGTTTCCTCCGGCCTTGATGCTTTCATCTATCCATTTGACCGCAGAAGGAAGCGGAGAACCGCCCCTGTCGCCGCCGTAGCGGGACGACCTGGTACCGTAATAGCGCATGGCTGAGCCGGTTGCGGAGTCTTCGGTCTTCTTCTTCAGGGCCGGGTCATTATTGATCATACCGCTGGGATTCCAGGAATAGTCGCTTCCGTTGAGGTCAGCGAGTATCTTGGCGCCGTCTACGCCCTGCCAGATTCCGAATTCGAAGGGCCATTTCTTCCCGCCCTCATAGAACGGGTTGGTCCTCCACTGGAGTTTCTGGGTGTGGAAGGCGTAGAGTCCGCAATGAGCGGCCACCGAAGGAAGGGTATAGCCGAATCCGAAGCAGTCCGGAAGCATGATGTCGATGGACTTTACGCCGAACTCTTTCTTGTAGAACTCTTCACCGAGGAGGATGTTCCGGATGTTCGATTCCACAGACGGGACGTTGTAGTCATTTGCATCCCAGCCTCCGGAAGTATACCACCGGCCTTCTTTTACCAGTTGCCGGATCTTTTCGAATTCAAGGGGATAATACTCCTTGAACCAGTTGTACTTGACTGCTCCCTCGAAACTGAATTTGTAGTCGGGGTAGTCTTCCATCAGTTTAATGTTCTGCAGGAGGGTGTTCGGGAGATATTCTCCGATAACCTGCTGGACCGTCCATCTCCACTGGGTGTCGAGATGTGCGTTTGCAGCCATATAGATGGTGTTCTCTTTTTCTTGTGCCAAGGCGGCAAGGGGAATCAATGCGGCTGCAAGGATGGTTAAGGTTTTATTCTTCATAAAAAGTGAAATGTGTTATGTTACAAATGTAATAAAAATATCAGTTATATTTGTCAACGGACCAATTGCAATCTGTTATGAAAAGACTTATTCCGGTCATTGTTTCCGTGCTTTTGGCATCAGGACCCGTAGGAATGGAAGGAAAGACTCCGTCCAGGGCCATCTGGACCATCGGTGAGAAAGACGGGACGCCGTCCGGATTTGCCCTTGCCCCTGACGGATACCGTGACTTTATCGGGCACGACTTCGGCTATGAAGACAAATTCTTCCTAGCCGGTTCCTCCGTGCCGGAAGAAGACTTCCCATACGTTCTTCCGGGGCCTGTGGATACATGGGGCGGCACATGGCCGACTTCCGGATGGCGCACACACTGCGCCACGGTATTGTTCGGCTTTGACCGGAAGCCGAAGGCGGATGAAGAATATATCCTGAACATCCACCTGGCCGATTTCGCATCGAAGTTCCTTCCACTCGTAAAGGTCAGCCTGAACGAAGTTGACCTTAAGGTCCAGCTCGTGAAGGACGGTTCCGACCCGGCTTCGCAGCCGACCCCGAGGCTTGACGAACCTCTGACCGACACCCTCTCCCTTGCCGGGGACCTTTCGGGAGCCACACCCTACACCATCTCGCTCAAGGTAAGGGGAAGCGATCTTCGAAAAGGTGGTAATGAAGTGATAATCACTGTTTTGGAAGGGTCTTGGATACTGTTTGACAGTATCGAGTTACGGGGTCCTTCCAGGATGAAGCCAAGCCGTCCGGGGAAGGTCTTCCTGAGGGAGGTGGGAGCCGCTCCTTATCAGATTAGCGACGGCGTCCAGCCCCTTGTCGTCGATGTCGAGCATATCGGAGGGACCCCCAGGCTGGAAGTCCGCCTCGGCGGGAAAACCATACTGGACAAGAAAATAGAGAAAGGGCGGTACCGTCTGGAGGCTCCTATGGACGCGGTCCAGTCGCCCCGTAAAGACCGGTATTCCATACTTTGCGACGGAAAGAAAATAGCCTCCGGCTCCGTCCTGCGGCAGCCCTGTCCGGTGCGGACTCTTGCAGATTACGTGGACACGAGGACCGGGACCGCGCACTCCCGGTGGATGATAGCTCCGGGTCCCTGGATGCCTTTCAGTATGGTCAAGCTCAGTCCCGACAACCAGAATTCGGGCTGGCAGGCGGGCTACCAGCCGTCTTTCGAGAGCGTCGGCTGCTTCAGCCACATTCACGAGTGGACCCTCGGGGGCCTTGGAATCATGCCCGCAAACGGGCCTCTGAAGACTCTCGTCGGAGATGAGCGGAAAGATGACGAAGGCTACCGATCCAGGATTGACAAAAGGAGCGAAAAAGCCGGAATCGGATACTATGGCGTCCGCCTCACCGACTATGATATCCTGGCGGAGATGACTGCGGCCACCCGGTGCGGATTCCTGCGCTTCACCTTTCCCTCCGACCGGGGTGACGGACGGGTCCTGATAGATTTCAAGCCCCAGGCCGAATATGGAATAAATATACAGGGCGCTCATTTCCGGCAGGTTTCGACGACCAGGATAGAAGGCTCGGTCCACCAGCTCTCGCCTTATGTCTGGAGCCATGATGCGGACCAGGACTATACCCTTCATTTCGTCATCGAGTTCGACCGTCCGGTCAAGGCTTTCGGATGCTGGTGCGACGGCGCCGTAAGCGAAGGGGTGGGATCATATGACTGGGGAAAGTGCGGCTCCGCCGGAGTGTTCGCTGTCTTCGAAGATGCTTCCGCCGCTCCTGTCCAGGTCCGGACCGGCATCTCGCTTGTCAGCGTGGAAAATGCCTCCGAGAACCTTGAAACGGAGGTTTCCGGGCCTTTTGGATGGGATTTCGGAGCTGTAAGGAAACATAATGCAGATACATGGAACGACCTTTTCTCCAGGCTCGAAATAAAGACTGACGACGCTTTGGAAAAGTCCCGTTTCTACAACAATATGTACCGCGCCCTGTGCAGCCGGAACATCTGGAGCGACTGCAACGGGGAATGGATATCCACCGACGGGAAGGTCCGACGTGTGGAGGATCCGGGCGAGGACGTGATGCTTGGCTGCGACGCCTTCTGGAATACTTTCTGGAATCTCAATCAGCTGTGGAATCTCGTTGCGCCTGAATGGACTAACCGCTGGGTCCGCTCCGAGCTCTCCATGTATGAAGCGAACGGATGGCTGGCCAAGGGGCCCGCGGGGCTCAATTACATACCGGTGATGGTTGCCGAGCATGAAATTCCGCTGATAGTCAGCGCCTGGCAGATGGGTATCCGTGGCTTCGACGGCGAAAAGGCCCTGGAAGTTGCCGTAAAGATGCAATCCGTCCCGGCCAGGAAGGTTTACAAGGGATTCGCGGGCAACCGGGACCTGGTACATTACCTGAAATACCATTATGTCCCATATGACAAGGGCCGGTTCTCCAATACAATGGAGTATTCTTTCGACGACTGGACCGTCGGGCAGCTTGCCAAGGCCCTCGGCAAGGGGGATATCCATAAGGAATTCAACGAGAGGGGATACTGGTGGAGGAATGTGATCAGCGAGGAAGGCTACTGCCATATGAAAGACAGCGAGGGAAGGTTTATGGAAGGTTTCGACCCGTTCCGGAGCGGGGCCAACCGCCATTATGTGGAGGGGAATGCCTGGCAACTGACGTTCTTCGTGCCTCAGGACGTCCCGGCCCTGGTGGAGATGGTAGGTAAGGAAAGGTTTACAGAGCGCCTTCTCTGGGGTTTCAACCAGGATGAGGCGTGGCGCTACAATGCTCCGAACGACCAGTACTGGGACCATCCCGTGGTGCAGGGCAACCAGCAGTCGATGCATTTCGCCTACCTGTTCAATTATGCCGGACAGCCCTGGAATACCCAGCGTTGGAGCAGGTCCATACTGGAACGCTATTACGGGTACGGAGTGGCAAATGCGTATCTTGGGGACGAGGACCAGGGCCAGATGAGCGCCTGGGCCGTGATGACCTCCATAGGCCTGTTCCAGATGGACGGCGGTTCCGGAGCCGAACCCTGCTATGAGATAGCCAGCCCTGCCTTTGAAGAGATCACCATCCATCTTGACGGAAGGTTCGGACGGGGCGGAACTTTCGTGATCAAGGCCAACGGAGCCTCGAAAAACAATGTTTACGTTCAAAGCGCAACCCTTAACGGAAAGCCCTGGAATTCATTCCGATTCCCCGCATCCGAACTGCTCGGCGGGGGCTCTCTCATCCTGGAAATGGGGCCGGAGCCGAATCCCGGATGGGGAATTGAGTGACAAAACTATACTCCGCCTGAGGGCTTGATGGCGGCACGGCTTTTCTTGATGTAGTCCTTAGGGGAGATGTTGAACTGCTTGCGGAAGCTTGTGGAGAAGTATGGAACTGACTGGAATCCAACTAGATAGCATACTTCGCTGACGCGGTATCTGCCTGTGGCGAGCAGTTCGGCGGCCTTCTTCAGGCGGATGGTTGAAATGAGTTCGCCGGGAGCGAGACGGGTTATGCCGCGGAGTTTCCTGTAAAGGCTCGAACGGCTCATGTTCATCAGGTCCGCAATCTTGTCGATAGAGAAGTCTTCTTCCTCCATATGGTCCACTATAAGGCCGCTGACGCGGTCCAGGAATTCCTGGTCGGAAGAATTCTCGGTAATGACTCCGGAGGATATGTGGGGGTCCTGGGCATAGTATTCCCTCATCTTGTTCTGCCTTGAGAATATGTTCTCGATGAGGCTCTCCAGAAGTTCCATGGTAAACGGCTTTTCCACAAAGGCGTCGGCGTCCGCCGCCAGACCCTTCACCTTCACTTCGCTGCCCACCTTGGCCGTCAGCAGGATGATCGGGATATGGCTGTTCTCGAACGATGTCTTCAGGTTGTGGCATAGCGTGATACCATCGGTTCCCGGCATCATTATGTCGCTGATTATCAGATCGATAATGTGCCCGTCAAGGGCCTTGTACAAATCGGTTTCTCCCTTGCAGCAGATGACATTGTAGTGCCTCGACAGGGACCTCTGCAGGAAGCTCCTGATACCCGGGTCGTCATCGACCACGGCTATGGTCCTCCTGTCGGAAGATACGTCCCTGAGTCCTTCTGCGGCGGAGTCGGCGGGCGCGTCTGCATCCTCTTTGCCTACGGGAAGTTCAACTATGAGGGTATTCATCTCCGTGTCGGACCCGTCTATCCAGACCTTTCCTCCCTGAAGTTCTGTCAGCTTTTTCACAAGGGGAAGTCCCAGCCCGGTTCCTGCAGTGGTTTCGCCGCGGTCCTCCCTCCAGAACGCCTGGAACACTTTTTCGCGGTTCTTGGGTGAGATTATCTGTCCGTCGTTGGATATTCGGAATGTCAGATTTCCATCCACGACAGCTTCGTCCGGCCCGATTTCCGGGGCTTCGAGCGAGAAGATGATCTTAGATTCGGCGTACTTGACGGCATTTCCGAGAAGGTTCGACAGGATCTTGATAAGGATTTCGGGGTCGGTCCACGCAAATACCGGTCCCTCAGGCAGTTTCTTCTCTATTTCGTAACTGTTTTCCTGAATCTGGTAAGCGAAGCTCGTAAGCACTTCCTCTGCGATGTGCTTCACGTCCGTCCTCTTGGGATGTACCGTGAACGCATTATCCTCGACCCGGGAGAAATCCAGGATCTCGTTGGACAGGAGGAGCAGCCGGTCGATGTTCGCGTCGATGGTCCCGACATTTTCCCTATACTCTTCTTCCGTCAGGTCTTTCCTCTTGATCTCCTCGAACGGGGCTTTGATAAGCGACAGGGGAGTCCGGATCTCGTGTATGATGCTGGAGAAGAATTCTATCTTGTTTTTCTGGGCTACGTTTCTTTCAATCTCTTTTATCCTCTTGATTTCCAACTGGTTCTTCTCGCGGATCCGTCGCCGGGACTGTATCATCAGCAGGATGACGAGTCCAAGGGCGGCAAGGGACTCGAGGATGATGCCCATGGTGGAGCCCAGGAACGGGGCCTTTACCCGTATATGGATTATCGAAGGTTTCTCATACCAGATGCCGTCTCCGTTCGCGCCTTTGACTTCAAGGGTGTACCGGCCCGGCGGTATGTAGTTGAATTGGATGTTCGTGTTCTTGGTATGTGTCCATTCCTTGTCAAGGCCCTTGAGACGCCATGCATACTGGTTGTTCTGGGGGCTGGTGTAACTCAGGGAGGCAAAGCTGACGCTGGTAAGGGGCTCGTTATACCTTAAGGAGATCGTGGGCTCCGAATCGGCGTTCTCGGGTAGCAGGTTTTCCTGGCCGGAAAGCGTGTACGAGGTGAATACCACGCGAGGCGGGTCGTAATTCGTCTTGACTTTGTCCGGATTCACTTCCATAAAGCCTTTCACCGTTCCGAAATACAACATTCCGTCGGTGGTTTTCAGGGCGGCTTTATAGTTGAACTGGTTGGACGGGGTTCCGTAATTCAGCGAATAAGTTATGTATGCGCCACTCTCCTGGGATAGTCGTGAAAGGCCGTTACCCGTTGTGAACCAAATGTTTCCAAGTTTATCCTCAATAATTTCGTACACCGTGTCGCCAGGCAGGCCGTTGTCTGTGCCGTAATGCGTGAAAGACTTTTCGGAAGGGTCGAAACGGAAAGCTCCGCCGCCGTCGGTCCCTATCCAGAGAAAGTCGTGATTGTCTTCGGAGACCGAAAGCGCGAAGTCGCAGTTTTGCGAGTCGCCGCCTTTCTCAGAGTGGCGGAACTGCTCCCATAGCCCTCTTTCAGGGTCAAAAGACCAGAAGCCCTCCCCGAAAGTGGCAATCCATAGCTTCCCCGAACGACTCTCGACGATGTCGAGAACAGGAGTTGCGGGGCCGTCCGGAATACTGGCGAAAGAGGGACGGGATCCTTCCCCGTAGAACCTCCAGAGCCCTTTCCCGGTGCCGATCCAGGTCCTTCCGCGGGAGTCCTTCAGGATGGACAATACTTCTTCCGGGCCCCCGGCTTCCGTCGGGAACGGGCGGACCCTGCCGGTAGATGTGTCGATAAGGCAGAATCCCTGATGGAACATCCCGGCCAACATTGTCCTGCCGTCAAGGAAAAGGGCGGAAACAGGAGATGATGGCAGGGGAGCCCTGTTTCCGACAGTGTTTGAAAAAACGCCGGAGCTTCGGTCATAACGGTATATCCCACTGTCTTCCGTGCCTATCCAGAGGCTTCCGTCAGGATCTTCGAGGATATCCCTGACTACGCGTCCGTGGAAGGCATCGATGCCGGAGGAGGGGGTGAAAAGGCTGATGAAATCCTGTTCCGTCGAGGTGTAGCAGACTCCTCCGAGACGGGTCCCCACCCAGATGCCGCCTTCCTTGTCTTCACAAAGGGAATATATGGAATTGTCGGACAGGGCCGTAGGGTCGCCTAGGTCGGAATGGAGCCTGTCGAGGCTTCCGGAAGCCTTGTCGAAGATGAAAAGGCCGGTTTCGGCTCCTATCCATAATTCTTCGTTCCCGACCGGCAGGAGGGTATGCACGAACAACGAACCATCGGGGCTGTCGACGTACGGACGCGCTTTCCTGGAGCGTTTGTCGAAGAGCCATACGCCGCCTTCGCTGCATCCGGCGAGCAGGGTGTCGCCGTCCAGCTCCATCAGGCACTGAAGGCTGAATCTTTTGGCTGTTTCCCGGACGGGGAAGGAGGAGAATGTGTTGCGGGTAGTATCGAAGCGGAGCAAATTTTCTCCGTCCGAGGCTATCCACACCGTTCCGTTGCGGTCGGGAAGCAGGTCATTTATCTGTGCCAAAGATAGTCCGGGCAGGAGATTCTCATCCAATCTCCATCCATTCCACCGCTTCTCTACGGGATCGAACCGAAGCAACAGGTTGCCGGAAGCGGCCCAGACTCCGCCGTCTTTTCCGACCCTGAGGCAGGGAACCGGGCCTGAGAGGGACGTTCCGTCAGGGGCCGGGACGCCAACGACAGACAAAGAGCAGGCGATGTGGTCCCATTCATAGATCCCATCATTGGTCCCGGCCCAGATGCGGCCGTCCGGCAGTTCTGCAAGGGACAGCGCCGAGGGCGTGTCGAAACGGTGGAACCTGGCGCCGTCGAAACGGCATAGTCCCTCTCTCGTCCCGACCCACACGAAACCGGCCCTGTCCTGGAGGAGGGCCTGGGCCTGGTTGTTCGGAAGTCCGTTCTCGACACTATAGACATTGAACGCGTGCTTGCCTGCGCGCGCGAACATGGGAATGGCGGCCGCCCCTGAGAGGAGAAGCAGCATCAGAAACCTGATGATTGCGTGCCTGAACATAGCTGTTACAAAAATACAAAGAATGAAATGATTTTTAATCCCTTCCGGCGGTGTGAGATAAAAAAGAAAATGATTGACCAAAAAACGAAAACGGATTCAGCGGCGATAATTAAATTTGCACATTGGGAACACAGACAGAAGTTCACAAGTTCATAAACCACATAACTTATGAGATTCAAACCAATCCAACTAATCCGGTTCCTTTCAGCCTTGTTCGTGCTGATTTGGGCCTGCACCCTGACGGGAGCGGCCCAGAATAGGCGCCAGCAAGTGGTAGGAACCATTGTCGACAAGTCGGGCGAACCGCTGCCCGGCGTTGCCGTCTATGTAAAGAACCAGTCCTCCAGGGGAACGACGACCAACATCGACGGACAGTTCGTCCTCTCGGCCGCTCCGAACGAGATACTGGTCATCTCGGCTGTCTCCTTCCTGACGAAGGAAGTTCCGGCCGGCACTTTCAAGGACTCGCCGGTCCTCACGCTCGAAGATGACCAGCAGGCTCTGGAAGAAGCCGTCGTCGTCGGATACGGTACTCAGAAAAAGGTGAGTGTCGTGGGCGCGGTATCGACGGTCAGCGTGGCTGAAGTCAAGGCCGCGCCGGTCGCTTCCGTTTCCCAGGCCCTCGTCGGAAAGGTGCCCGGCCTCGTGGCAAGGCAGTTCAGCGGCGAGCCTGGACAGGACCAGGCGCAGCTCTATATCCGAGGACTCGCTACCTGGGGAGACAATACTCCTATCATCATCGTCGACGGTGTGGAAAGGGACCTCAATACCCTGAACATGCCGGAGATCGAGAGCATTTCCTTCCTGAAAGACGCTACCGCAACGGCGGTTTACGGTATCCGCGGAGCTAACGGAGTCATCATCATCACGACCCGCCACGGAAAGCGCGGAGCCCCGAAGGTCACCCTGCGTTCCGAATTCGCCGTACGTACCGGCGGCCGTTTCCCGGACTTCCTCAATTCCGGAGAATGGGCGGAACTCTACAACGAGGCCCGTATGAACGACGGTTACGAGCCGCGGTATTCCAGCGAGGAGATTCTCAAATACTACGATCAGTCCGACCCGTACAATTATCCGTATGTGGACTGGATCGGAGAGATTTTCAAAAAGACCACCACGCAGACGGTGCACAACCTCAATATCACGGGAGGTACCGACAAGGTCAACTACTTCGTCAACTTCGGCTTTACCGACCAGATGGGTCTGTACAATACGGACAAGAGGTTCGAGTACAACACGAACATCGACGCCCGCCGTTACAACCTCCGTTCGAACATTGACGTAAAACTGGCCGAGAGCCTTACCGCAGAGGTGGGTCTCGGTTATATCAGCCAGGAGCAGATACACCCTATGGCCTGGACGGAAAGGACGTTCCTGACGGCGTTCAACTACGCTCCTAACAAGATTCCGATGTACAACCCCGACGGGACTTTCGCATCAGAATACTTCAACGGCTACGTAAACCCGTACATGCAGATGTCCAACCTCGGTTACAAGACAACGGTCAATGCCAACTTCCAGGGTACTTTCGCCCTCAAGTGGGACCTCAGCAACCTTGTCACCAAGGGACTTACCTGGAACAATACATTTACCTTCGACCTTGTCAGCAATGCGTCCAACGACCGCCAGAAGGTCAATGACGACATCAAAAGCTTCCAGGGCTATGACCGCACCGGTGAAGAGGTATACAAGACATGGATGGAGAAGTTCCCTGAAGGTTTCAGCGCCGCCGGAACCCTAAACCAAGCCATTAGCCTGTACAGCCAGCCCAAGTACAACCGTTCCTTCGGCCTGCAGAATCTCAACGAGAAGGTGATAGACAACAGAGAAGCAACCGCAAAGTGTAAGACACGAC